>Ga0129309_1000909_pt1 | contig 18371 bp, 16 predicted proteins | sample L1105metagenome_FD_94439 | JGI IMG/M metagenome (GOLD analysis project Ga0129309, IMG submission 94439) | Ring-tailed lemur group fecal microbial communities from Wisconsin, USA - L1105 metagenome | ecosystem: Host-associated > Mammals > Digestive system > Large intestine > Fecal | place: USA...
ACCATCAACGCCTGCCCCTTAAACTTGTCGCAGTCCTCCATAACTTCATTTACATAATAGACGGAAGCCGGAATATATAGGGCAAACGCTCCCATCTGGAATATCTGCGCCATATAAACCTGCATCATGTCCGCGCACAGCAGATACGCGCCGGCTTTTATGAAAAAGAACACGCCCGAAACCATCAGCAGTTTTTCGCTCGGGATCTTTTTCACCAGCTTCGAAAAGAAAAACATAGGGGGAAGCTCCAGCACTGCCGCGATGGAAAATGCCATACCCATGGAAGCTTCATCCCCTCCAAGCGGTTCTACTATACGGATCATGTAATTGTTCAGCATATTATGACTTAATAACAGAAGCGTCAGTCCGCACAGCACAACCGTAAAATATCTGTACCGGATAACAAATTCACCGATGCTCTTTCCCTCCGGCTTTTCCTTTTTCCCTGAAACGGCCGTTTTTCCGCCTGTCGGCATCAGGCAGACAACGATCATCATCCCCGCCAGCAGGATGATCCCGCAGTAAAGGATCAGGCTGGCGCCATAACCGGCCACCAGCTTTCCCAGTACGGAAGACACTACCGCGTACATGACGGAGCCGATGCCTCTCGCGATCCCGAAATTCAGTTCCACTCCCTGATTTATATAGTAGACGCTGACTGAATTTACAAGCGGCTGCAGGATCTGAAGGACCGCATCCGCAAGAACAAACAAAACCGCCGTAAAAAGCATATTTTGTATCAGCCCGGGCCCGGCCAGAAGCAGCAGCATCACACCGGCCAAAACAGCGATCAGTTTATGTACGGTGATCTTTTCAGAGCGGTCGGCCATGGTACCTGCCGCCGGCTGCAGCACCACGCCCAGTATATTTCCCAGCGCCACGATCATGCCGGTCTGTGTCCCGGAAAAGCCTCTCTCCAGAAGAAAAACCATCGCAAATGAATATATTGCGCAAAAGAGCATCCAGTATAATCCCTGCAGTGCACTATACTGCACGGACAGCTTTGTCTGTTTCATTTACCATTCCTCCTGCAGATATCGCTTTACAGATTTTTCTTTTTATATAGAAACCAGAATGCCGCGGCTCCAAACCCGATCAGGTATGCAAGCAGAACCGCGATTCCTTTTATATCTGCACTGCCGCCGGAAGCGATACTCCGCAGCATCGCGCTGGTCTGTGAGAGCGGGAGCGCGGAAACTGCCTGCCGTATGCCGGAAGGCATCTGTTCTGTAGAAAAAAAAGTGTTGCACAGATATGCCATCGGCATGATTACATAATTTGAAAAACGCGGCACATCCGTGTGGCTTTTTGCATAAAACGAGACGACCACGCCGATCGTTGAAAATACCGCGCCGTTTAGAAACATGATCAGAAAAGATATCCCGTTAAACACCAGCCCCGTTCCGATCGGCAGTGTGAGCAGCAGGATGATGCATCCGGCGTACAGCCCTCTCAGACTTCCGCCGATAACCTGCCCCACAATGAACTGCCACAGCGGCGTCGGCGATATCATCACCTGATCAAAGGCTTTCTCATACAGTCTCTGCACGTTCAGGTTCTGCGCGATGGCATTAAAGCTTCCATTCATGGTAGTCAGCGCTACCACGCCGGGGATAAGAAAATTCAGGTACGGTTCCCCGTTGGAGATCGTGCGGATCCCCATGCCGAATACGATCAGATACATCAGCGGCGCTATCATTGCCGCCAGCGTGATCTTATAAAAATCCCTGCGGAATTCTCTCCATTTTTCCCAGAGTATTGTAATAATTCCCATTTCCGTCTCCTTATATCAGATGTCTGCCTGCACGCTCCACGAACACATCCTCCAGCGTGGTATCCCGAAGCGTTGACTGTCCGGAGATTCCGGACAGATATGCTATGGCATCCTTTCGTTCATGGAAATACCTGCTTGCCGTCCCTTTTTCCGTCATCTCATCCACTGCATACGGTCCCAGTTCGTCGATCAGGCCCTGCGGCGTATTGATCTCCTCCAGTTTTCCCTTATCCATCAGCGCCACTCTCTGGCAGAGATTCTGTGCTTCCTCCATATAATGGGTCGTAAGCAGGATCGTTAATTTCTTTTCGTTGAGCTGTCTCAGCAGATTCCACATCTGTCTTCTCGACAATGCGTCCATTCCTGCCGTCGGCTCATCCAGCAGCAGGATATCAGGATCCGTCAAAAGCGCCCTGCACACCATCAGCTTCCTCTTCATTCCTCCCGACAACCTTCTCACCGTCCGCTTTCTGAAATCCTTCAGGCCGCAAAATTCCAGAAGCTCCTCCGTCTTTTCCCGTATCTGCCTTACCGGCATAAAATATAAACGCCCCTGATATTCCATGATCTCATCCATTGTCATATCCTGACGCATGGAATATTCCTGCGTGATAACGCTGATCTTCCGCTTGAGCGCAGGATTTTTTCGGCTGAGTACCTGCCCGTCTATGCGGATTTCCCCCGCTGTCGGAAGAAGCAGCGTGGAAAGCATGCTTATCGTAGTCGTTTTCCCTGCCCCGTTCGGTCCCAACAGACCAAAAAATTCTCCGGTTTCAATCGTCATGTCCAGAGAATCCACTGCCGTGAAATCATCAAATTTTTTCGTCAGATGCTTTATCTCAATCATACTGTACTTTCTTTCCCTTCGCAAACTGGTTTCATTATACTACCGGTCTTTCGGCTTTTCAACGGTTTACACGAAGAAACCGATGTGATATATTGTAACTGCTCGTTACTATTCACAGTCCATCAGAATATGCAAACAGAACTGTCATGCTTGCATGTAAAGGTCTGTCTGCGTATTCTGATGAGACCTGTGAAGCAGGGACTCCACCCACATAAGCAGTCTTAGCTGCGCCAGCAGCGGAACTGGAGCACGTTTTCGTGCGACGGGTGCGCATGTTGGGTGGAGGACTGTGAATAGTAACAGCCATGCAGCAATCATACGAAAAGCTGCGTGCAAATAAGCTGCGGCCAAGGTGCCGTAACAGGGAGGCCGACATGAAAAGAATATTCAGTACATTTTATATAGGAATACTGTGTATCCTGCTCCCCGTCTGTCGTGCGCAGGCCGGAAGCGGGTACACTGTGGAACAAAAAAACGGCGAATACATTCTGACTCTCTCCGAAGATCTGTACCGTGAAAAGGGAGACGCCCTGCTGGAGCTTCTCGAACAGGAAACGGCTGATCCGGCCAGCTCCGGTGCGCAGGGCGCTTCTGCTTCTGACAGCGCAAATACGCAGGATGCTCCGTCTCCGGAGCCTGTCTCCGTTAATCTGGCGGACGGGGAATATTCCATTGAGCTTTCCATGACCGGCGGCAGCGGAAAAGCCGCTATTGTCTCTCCCGCCCTTCTGACCGTCAGGGATAAAAAAGCCTGGGTCCGTCTGACATGGAGCAGTTCAAACTATGATTACATGGTCGTGGGAAATGAAAAATATTTTAATGAAAATACCGAGGGCGGCAACTCGGAATTTGAAGTTCCCATCACTGCGCTTGATACAGATATGCCTGTGATCGCAGATACCCTCGCCATGGGAGCTCCCCACGAGATCGAATATATCCTTACCTTTTACTCCGATTCGATCGGTTCTAAAAGCCAGATGCCGCAGGAAGCCGCAAAACGCGTTGTTGCCATTGCACTTGCCATTATCATCGGCGGCGGGATCTTAAATCATTTTGTCAATAAAAAGAGACGGGTCTGAAAAGCCCGCCTTTTTACCATTTACTGTTTCTTCTTTTTCCCCCAATATGCTGCCGCACCTTACAACGCGCAGCATCCAAAATATGGTCACTGACTTTTATCGCAGTATCCACATCAAACTGCACTACATATCAGTCGACAATCCGTTTTAAATCCTCTCATGCAGTAAGTTCTATTTAAATCCCATATCAAAAGCAGGTCTCATGTACTCACATGCACTTCGTGTTAATCCAAATCTTTCAGCAAGTAATTTCCAATTTCGGCATACAGTTTTCACTATATATTCTTTTATCTCGAAAGCCTCCTTCTCACCTATCCCAAAATATTTTGCTACACTCATTGCAAGTTCTAACGAAATGGAATTGTCATCCATACTGACATTTAAAGACAGGGTATCTCCATATGGAATTGGATTTACATCATAGAGTGGTGACAATCTCCACCCATTTTTAGTCAAAATAAATCCATGGTTTCTTAAATGGTCATCCGTATTTGATACTGCCATGCTAAACACAATTCTTTTCCATAATTCTTTTATATCTTGTTGCGGCGCCGCCCCATTCGCTTTAATAAATGAAACTATATCCAGATAACTGGAGCCGTCATTTCCTGATGCTCCATCCGTTTTTCCGAGCAGATTCATCGCTGATGCAAAATGAATCCTTTTTTCTCCGTCCCTGTCAAATCGTTTTACAAGAAAAGTCGAACCGTTTTGGGAAAATGACTCCAGTTTTGCTTCTGGTACATCCAGTTTACACATTTTTGCCAAATCATGAACTACCATTTCCCATGCACCGGAATTATACTCATCATGCTTTGAAGGGAATTTTGCTATCCACAGATTTCCTCTTTCATCCTTTACCGTAGCCTTTGGACGCGCCCCTCCAAGAGATGATCCCGGTGCCAGTAATTGCCGCAGCCATTTTGTTTCCAATCCACTTTCATCATTTTCAAAACCCCAACTTGCAGCCTCCAGTGTGTGCAATGTAGTCCATGGAGGCGTTGCCAATGTCTCATCATCAGATAAAAATATACCGCTCTTTTCTGTTTTAAAACGCAAGGCCCCTATACGTGCTTTGTCATATACTCCCAGCAAATAGTCACTTTCTCCTAATTTTTTTGGCTTTCTTGCTTCTTTTCTAGCCACCTCAGCTTCTCTTCTGCGCATCAATAGCCTTCCCCCATCTGTCCGGACATGAATCTGCAAACAATCCGAACATTTTTTGATCCATTGGCACATAATTTCTACCATAATATAATGCCAAATCAGGATCAAGGAAATAATTTGCCGTTGCAGAAGTAAGCCATTCTGTTTCGTATTCAAAGGAAAATTGTTCTTTCCGCCATTATACTTCACTTCTTTCTTTTGGTGCACGTTTTCTTGTCACAAGTTCTAAGTCCTGCAGTTTTCGGCCAAGTTCATCATCCTTCGCAATTAGTAATAAATCTTTATCCAAATTGTTTAAAGCATGTAATACTGCGGCATACATTCCAATCGCTACAGTAGGCGCTCCTTTTTCAATAGACCACAACGTTGCGCGGCTGATTCCTGCACGTTCCGCAACTAATTCTGCTGATAATTTTCTGCGAAGTCTGGCCAGTTTTATCTGTTCTCCCATCTGTTCCAGAATCATTTCTGTCTGCGGCATAATAACAACTGATTTCTTACTCATCCCCCGACCTCCTATCTTCTATAATTATAGGCAAAAAATATACTTTTGTCAATTTTATTAAACATTATCATATTTACAGCTGTAACTGCTAAGCCATACCGGAAAACTGGCTTTCGCCGGATACAACATTCGCAAAAAGGATGCTCATGCAAGCAAGCTTGCGCCGCATCCTTTTTCCACAATTTTGTCCGAATGACTTACAAATTTGTTTCTAACAGCAACTTCTCTCACAACCCCATTTTTTTCATTTCTTTTAACATAAATTCTTCTAATTGTCTTTTATCAGGAAGATGAAGCATATATGTAGAAACGAAAAGCTTATTATCCATTCCTGATAATGCATACTCTACCATTTGAGAATTCTTATCCGTACAGAGCAATATCCCTACTGGTGGATTATCGCCTTCGGTCATTTCATTTTTCTTGTAATAAGCCACATAAGCATTTAGCTGCCCTAAATCTTCATGTTTAAACTCATCATTTTTTAATTCAACGATTACATTACAATGAAGAAGTCTATTATAAAAAACCAAATCAATGAAATAATATTTATCATCAATGATAATTCTTTTCTGTCTGGCTTCAAAGCAAAATCCTTGTCCAAGCTCAAGCATGAACTCTTGCAGATGCTCTACAAGTGCTCTCTCCAAATCTGATTCTGATACTGTGTCTTTTGCATCTAATCCTAAGAATTCAAACGTAAATGGATCCTTTATAGTAAGAGCAAATGAAGTTCCATTGTCAACCGATTGTTGTAACAATTTTCCTGGATCTCTACTAATTCCAACCCGTACATACAGATTGGTCTTTATCTGTCTACGAAGTTCTCTAACACTCCAATTACATTTCATGCATTCTGTTTCATAAAAAAATCTTTCAAATGAGTCTTTCAATACCATTATTTCCCTTATATGAGAAAATGAAAGGTTACTGACAAGCTTTTCAGAATCCGTAACAAATTCGTTCGACACTGTCGAACTTTTTCCTAATTCCGGCAATTCAAATTCGTTCGACACTATCGAACTAATCTGCGGATAGGTCATGTAAAACTGCCTGCATACTTTGAATAAAGTACTGTTCATCCCTTTTTCATCAATTTGTTTTTCAAGATTTTTAAGTAGATTTTTTCCGTACTCAGCCCTATCATTTCCATCCTGTTCATATTCCACAATATAATAACCTATTGCCCAATTTCTGAGCGTCATCAACTGATTTACCGCACTCTTAGCCGCATTTCCAGCTTTTGTGTTTATTTCTTTAATGGAACCTGCCAGTATTTCAAACGAAAAATCCTTACTCATGATCTCATCTTCCTTAAATTTTGTTAATGATAAATCGTGCTTCTCCATAAATTTATACTTCTATAAATCGGAACAGATTATAGAAACAGGAAATACACAAAGAATAATTCCCTATGTCACAAAAGAGTGGGAGATTCCTTAGAACTCCCGCAGTAATTGCCAATACTAATGTAATAATTGCTTGTTGTTACCATTGTTAATAGTATTTTTAATATTTCCAACAAAATTTTCTATCTGACCATCACATATCGTCAAATAAATCACTCATTCTTATCGCTGAATCTAAAATTCGACATTTATCTTTTATCAATATGCCCCCTCGTTCCTCATCTATCAAATCTTGGCAATGGTTTATTACCTCCATTCTATAACCAGAAAACTCTCTAATAATATGTACAGGTATCCCATTTATTATCATTTGCTTAATTGCATATTTTGCAACCGCTCCCGCCTGTGTATTACAAACGCTTAACTATATCATCTTTTAAATTCATTTATTTTTTCCTTTTATTTTTATTATCCCTTCGTTATTTTATTGTATTATATCAAAAATATTAATTCAATACCATTTTACGCATCCACAATTTTTAACATAAGATTTTCTGTTTACCAATAAATCAGCTCGTCCCCCCTCTACACTATGTAGCATTCGCAATACGCTTCGCTTCTTGCTCATATATGGCTTTCGCCATATATCACCACTTCAGAGAAGACTCCGAGTAAGCAAACTTCCTCAGAGTCTTCTCTTCGTGTTGCCGCATAGCTCAATGCTCGAGCATATTTTCAATAAAGATCCCATACCCTTTTGTGGGGTCGTTGACGAAGACGTGTGTCACCGCCCCCACGATCCGTCCGTTCTGCAAAATCGGACTGCCGCTCAGGAGTGATGTCAAGTGGGACTAACATTTTCCTATGAAAAAAATCTAAATCGCTGTTTTCATGTCGAGTTTTGTTTCTTTTCCAACTATTTTGCTTATCTCATCTTCAAAGTTCCAAATGATCTTGATTCTGTTCCCTGGCATGACGATAATCTTCTGAACAAGTTCCCGCATCAGTTCCGGGCTTAATGCTTCAACGTTATGATACTGGGTAATCTGCCTTGCACGAAACATTATCATTTCCTGCATACTGCCATTTTCATTCAACGCATTCCATTCAGTTTCCTTATCTCTGAGATTTTGCTCAAATATCTCTGTCTGCTCAATCAGTTCCGCTTTCTTCTGAAGAAACTCTTCTTTTGTAATCTGAGAAGAAACATATTTTTCATAATACTCCATTTTCAAAGCCTTGTGTCTGGTAAGCTTTTTTTTCAGATACTTTATTTCATCTGACAACATCTCCCTTTTCGATTTTACTAAAATCCGGCGCGCATTTGCATCCTCCACTTTCGCATCCAACAACTTGCAAAGATTTTGAATAGCATGCAGTACCACCTCTTTTAAATCTTCCTCTCTGATCCTCACCTGCCCACATTCCAGTTCAGAATTATACCGTGCTGATGTGCAAAGCCAGTTCTTATTGGATGCTTTTCCCTTTACCAGCCGGTTGCCGCAGCAACTGCAAAGCAAGTAGGAAGTAAACAGGTATCTTTCTTCTTTTCTTGCCGATTTGACATTTGACTTTATTACCTTCGCAGCCTGGTAATATAATTCTCTGGAAATGATCGGCTCATGGGTACACGGTATCACCTCCTGCATTTCTTCCGGAATCTGCTTTACATTATCACTACCAACCCGAACAACATGCGATTTGAAAGGTACGGTATCACCTGTATATATCCGGTTTCTTAAAATATTACGAACCGATTCATACGACCAGAATGGTCTTGTCTTGTATTTTCCGCGTATGGGCGCCAGATAAACAGACGGTGTCGTAACTTTATCTTCATTCAATTTATAAGCAATTTGGGAAACCGTCATTCCATCAGCGGCCCACTGAAAAATGTCTTTTACCACAGGAGCTACGACAGGATCAATTACAATCGTATTCTTTTTCTCACCTTTTTTATACCCATACGGAGCTGTTCCATAAACATATTCCCCTGCCCGCTTTTTCAGATCCACTGCACTCTTTATTTTGCGGGATATATCCCTGCTATACATCTGGTTAATCAGATTGCGGATTGCAAGTTCAAGTCCTCCTGTAGACTCCCCATAAGCATTACTGTCATACTGATCATTTATAGAAATAAATCTGACATCATATGCTGGAAAAACAAATTCCAGATAATGTCCTGCCTCCAGATAGTTTCTGGCAAATCGTGAGAGGTCACGTACAACAATCGTCCTCACTTGGCCATTTTTCATCAGATGCAGAAGATGCTGCATCCCGGGACGATTCATATTCGTACCGCTATATCCGTCATCAATGATTTCTTCAAGATCATCATGAAATTCGGGCATCCCTTTCAGATACTGCCGAATACACACTCTTTGGGATATGATACTGTTACTTACTTCCGTATTTCCTTCCTCTACATCTCCATCCTCTTTCGACAATCGGAGATACAGAAAATCTTTTCTGTTATCCTGCATCTTTCATTACCTCCGGTATTTGATCCAGATATTCCTTCAATGCCTTAAACGGATCACTGTAGGATAAATGAACTTCTATTTCCCGGCTGCTAAAAACTTCAATGTATTCTACAAGTTCATCCATCAGCTCACGGTTAAGTTCCGGCAATTCCTGATATTCCCTTATTGCCTGTACCCATTTTTCTGCAGTATGGACAGCATTCTTCATTTCTCCAATAGCAACCGAAATTTCATTCTCCTGCATCAAAAGCTGGTCTCTTTTTTCTGTATATTGCTGCTTTGCATATTCATACATATCCCGGTCAATCGTTCCTTCCATCAGATCAATCAGCATATGTTCCATCTTTTCTTCCGTATTCTCCCGTTTTTTCTGAATGCCCAGCAGTTGTTTCTGAAGTCGTAACTGGTAATTTGTTACTTTCGGCATCCCCTTTACGTCATCAAGAAACCGCTCCAGGTCCTCTGATATAGCAATCTGCTTATCCAGCAGCTTTTTCACAGAATGGAGCAACGCCTCCTGCCTTATATAATGACTGCTACAGCGTCTGTGCTGTGAACCCCTGTATTGGCCGCAATCATAAAATATGCTGCTTGCAGATTTTGCATTTTGGCGAGCACACACCTTTCCTGCTTTCATTTCGCTTTTACATTCCCCGCATATCACTTTTCCCCTAAACACATCACGGAAATCTTCTCCTACCTCTGCCCGTGTTATCTTTTTCTTTTCCAGTAAAGCCTCCTCTTTATTTACATCCTGCACTTTCTCAAAGAGTTCCCGTGCAATAATCGGTGGATGGGCATTCTCAATTACAGTCCACTCCGATTCTGCCCGTCTGGTTTTTTCTGCTCCCAGTTTATCCCTTTTTATTCTCCCGTGTATCCGGTACCCGATATAAACCTGATCAGCACATATTTTCCTTATTGCTTTCCTTGTCCACTCAGCCTTTTCAAACTTAGGGTTCACTGTAATTCCACGAAGAAACCGCAGCCTGCCCGGACTCGGTATTTCTTCGGAATTAAGTACCTTGGCAATCGTATTGTATTTCATTCCTTCAGAACGCATTTCATAAATCCGAACTACAACCTCTGCGACTTCCGGATCTATGTCAAAAGTATTTTCCTTTGGATTTCTCAAATATCCGTATGCGATGCTTCCCGCCGGTGGAAGAAACTCACCGGCATTCATCTTTGAAGTAATACTACTCCTGATCTTCTTTGAAATATCTTTTACAAAGGTATCATTCATTACCATTTTAATCGGCAGCATCAAATGTGAAGTGTCCGCATTTTCCTCAATACTGTCAAAGCTGTCATTAATACATATGAGCCGGACACCCATTCCCGGAAATATTTTTTCCACATATTCACTGGTTTGTAAAAAATGCCTTCCAAGACGTGAGATATCTTTGACAATGACACAGTTAATCAGCCCCTTTTGCAGATCACTCATCATTTCCGTAAAATCCGGGCGATTAAAATTCATACCTGTAAAGCCATTATCCGTATACGTTTTTACAAGCACAATATCTGATTTGTCTTTTAGATAATGCAGACCGATCTTTTTCTGATTGCCAATGGAATTCTGTTCAATATTATCCTCATCTTCAACAGAAAGCCTAAGATATAGTCCAGCACGAAACAATGACACTTCGATTGCTTCTGTATTCTGATCCACATAACGGCTTTTTCTTGCCATATCAGACCACCTCTCTTTCTGATTGCTTTAGCAACTCCTGGAATAACGCAAATTCATCACTGTAATTAAACTCAATCTGAATTCGCTTGTCTTCAAAAACATAAATCTTATCAATTAATGTAACTACAACTTCCCGGCTTAGTTCCGTAATATTTCTGTACTTTATAAACTGTTCAATCCATGTTCTGTCCACCGTTGTTTCCTTCAGTATTTCTTCTCTTTCTGCCTGAAGCTTTTCCAATGCATTTCTTGCTGTTTGAATCAGCCCGGTATATTTTTGCCTCATAAAATCATATTCATCCCGGTCAATCACTTCACTTGCCAGAGATTCATACAATTTCATCCTAAAATCCTGATAATTGTCAATCTCCTTCGTTTTTTCAGCAATCTGCAGATCCAGTCCCTGAACTTTCATAATCAAAACCCTACTACGGTTGATGTCATCAAGAAGTTTGTCTATTTCAACCACAATATTAATTTGATTCTGAATAGCTGCTAAAACTGTCTTTTCCAATATTCCCTGCTCAATACTGTGTCCTGAACACCCATTTCCCCTTTTACTTGTGGAACATATATAATAAAAAAACTTTTTGTTTCCCCGGGGAACGCTTCGTCTGGTCATTGATCTTTGACAATCAGCACAGAATAAAGTACCTGCTAATGGCTGAATTACGCCATCCACCGGAGATTTTCTGGTGTCCCGTTCCAAAATTCTCTGGATTGCATCAAACAGACTGGCATCAATAATCGGTTCATGCATCTGTTTTGCAACCACCCATTCTTCCGATTTCCGATACCTCATATTTTTCAGCTTATAGTTAGGAGTTCCCCGTTTTCCCTGTACCAGATCACCTTTATAAACAGGATTCGTCAAAATATTCCCCACTGACATATGTCCCCATCTACTGATTCCCGCAGATTTCAAACCGGATTTATAATTCAGTCCAAGACTTTTCTTGTATTCTGACGGTGACAGGATTCCTTCTTGATTTAAAAATACCGCTATGTCTGCCGGGCTGATACCCTGCAATTTCATTGTAAATATAACCTTAACCACTTCTGCCGCATAATCATCAACAATCAGCTTATGTTTATCCTCTGGGTCCTTAAAATATCCATAGCATGCAAAGGCACCTAAAAACTCCCCATTGCTTCTTTGGATCTTAAACTGCTTACGCAGCTTTTTCGATAATTCCCTGCAGTAAGCTTCATTCATAATATTTTTGACTGGAATAATAATGTCATCGCCTGATCTGCTATGATCACTGTCAAAATCATCATTGATTGCAATGAACCGTACGCCTTTCTCCGGAAAAACCATTTCCAGATATTTGCCAGTTTCAATGTATTCACGTCCAAGACGTGACAAATCCTTTACAATGACACAGTTAACCTTCCCTGCATTCACCGCATCCATAACTGCCATAAACCCAGGACGGTCATAATTTGTTCCTGTGTAACCATCATCATACGCCTCATCGACAAGGACAATATTATCGTGTGTGGAGATATAATTACGCACCAGTTTCCTCTGGTTCGAGATACTATCGCTTTCATTTCTATTACCATCATCTTTTGACAGCCGATAATAGGCGATTGCGTAGTACAGAATTGAATTATCTTCATTTTCAGAATTAAAATATACTCCCATTCATCAATCCTCCCAATTTTTTTCAGGAAATTGATTTCTGGAATTTGACCTATGCGGTGACCAGCCGCCTTCATTGACATTCTTATTATCGCCTAAACACACAAGAATGTCAATCCGGGCCGATGAATTTCCTGACTTTCCTTGTTCTGTTATTTCATTCCAAGACTCAAAGCATATGATTTTAGTCGCTCATGCAGGCTTACCTGTGTGTCTGCATATCCGATTCCCACTACAATTCCATTATCCAAATAGCAATAGGGGTTTTCTATCTGCTCCATATAACTTCTTATCCGTTCCTCACAAGGTTTGGTCGTATCAATAACAACATCATTAATGTCTTTTAATTTTGAGCGGTCCACTGTTCTTAAATCCATTTCTGCTGCCTCCTTCTATTACCAGTTTTTCCAGCTTTTCGCGAAAAATACCTCCACAAAGCACGCTACGCACCGATCCTATTCTTTAATATATCCATGTATAGCACTATCCCCTTCGGATCAAGCTGAACCACAATAAATCTGCGAATTTCCTGCTGCAGCCCCTTCCTGTCTAGTTTATCTGGATTTCCCAAAAAGTTCACGATATCTTCAACAATCGTTTCCTTTTGGAATTCCTGCAGCATCAAAAGTGGCACTGTAGATTCACATCCCATCGCATCATACGGCCACGCCTGTTTTAATTCATCCAGCAGAAACAGATAATACTTAACAACCGCTTCTGCCGATTTATTTCGTCCCGGCATATTCATCTGGTTTTTTATCAGATAATCATATGTCCGTTTCGATATCTCTATTTCCCTGCACACCTCCATTGCTTCTTGACTGCGATAACCCTTTTTGCTTAGGAGGCACAGGATTTCATCTGCCGAATTGTTTTCAAGAATCATTCACACTGCTCCTTTTCAATTTTGCCGAACGTCCTTTCTTATTAATATGCTATAATTTCTGATCATTTTTAACAGCTCAAAAATTGAAGAAAGCGCAGCCTATCGCTTTTTAAACATAATGGGAACACTTAGTTTTCTGGTTGGGTATCATTTGACTTAGAGTATTACTGCTTTGTTCCTTATATCAGATTGATTTTGATTAGTAACCTCTGGTTTGATATGCGCTTGCTTTTCTGTTTCCATACTGAAATGGAAAAACAGCGCATAATAGAATTTGAGACTTGTACCTTTACAATTAACTGCCACACATCTGCCATCCTCTTACCATAGTTTCTGCATCAATCCACCTGTCACACTACCAAGCCAAAACTGCGCTTCTTTCTTATGTATCACCATTCATCTGCCCTGGGCTTTTGTAATGCTTCTCTATGGTACGGATCACTCATCATCCTATGTAATCGATCTTGTTGGCCGATCTTATCTTTAAGTTTTTCAATAAACCTCCGGATCAATCCCGGACGTTTTGAAAATATTTTTCTGTTGACTTCCTGCTGTTTCATAAAATCCCGATGGTATTTCTGCCATGCAAAACGCTCCGCCATGTTGTATTCTAAACATTCCAATGATACTTTCAGTTCCATCAGTCCATAGCAGAACTGAATTGCTTCTGGAATTGAATCTGAAATCGTAGAAAGTTTTGGTACGATCACCACATCTACCAATCCTTTCACCGCCAGTCTTTCCACTTTATTTCTTCCCCGCTGCTTTGTATTATCATCATCACCAATAAACTCAAGTATAACAAGCAGCTTATAGCCCCGCCACTCACAATATTTCTCTGCCCGCTCTTTGCACTCTGTTAACGACTGCAATTCTTCACTGGACAGGAGCCGGATATAGACTACTGCACGCATAACCTCTTCCTCCACATGTTTTTCTATCTTTCGTAGCCTATCCCAAAATCAGGTTCTTATGTTTCTCAGAAATTTATCTGCCACTCATAATAAAATCCACACGCATATCCGTCCTATCCAATATGTTTTTCATTCCCCTACCCGGTGTGGAACGGAGTATGTAGGACCGGTTCGGCACCGCCTGACACATTGCAGCACCCTATCCCGCTGCAACCTGCCCCAGACGCTACTCTGGTTGCCGCTATAAGCAAAGGTATCATTATCATCCAAACTTTCAGGTAATCTGCCACCAACTACCCATGCCGGAGCGCCGCTCATACTTTTCCTTCTTCTATTACGATTCCTTGTTTCGCACGCCATCTAATGACATACAAATACCTCATGGCGAAGCTAATAACCCCTCATCACCATACGATGCGTTGGATGTTTTGTGTCCTCTAAAATATTCATAGCAGCAATATTGCTCACTGCTGCTAAAAATATCACCATACTGATATGCAATTTTCAATGTGCAACGGCTGATTTTTGCAAGCCTGTCAAAAGCTACCAAATATCTTGATAACCTTTGGTAGACCTGCACCCCTCCCCTATGATACCATTACAATATTGTCCGACATACATTTTACCACCTTAGCCATATACTGGGCCTGGGAAGCCGTGCTGTTCATTATGATGTCATTCACCTCTGCTGCACACTTTTCCTGCACTGTTTCCTTATTATTGCACATTACCAAATCAATCTTCAGAATATCCAATATCTTCTGAAACGTTTCCATGCTCGGTTTTCTTACTCCATTTTCAATTTTTTCAAGATGAGAATTGCTAATGCCAATCAGCTCAGCCAACTCCGATCTGCTCATTCCCCGCGCATTGCGGAATATCATAATCGTTTCTCCAATGCTTCTACTCTTTGTAGGCATCCTCTTTACCCCCTACTACGTGCTTTTATTATACTTGGTTCATTTCTACCTTGGAACTGACTGGAAGTGCTATATTTTCTGCCCGTTTTCACATTCAGATTTTCAGTGTATTTTCGCTGTTTTTTGCACTCTTTATATGCTTTTATTCAACATTACAGCCTTTCTTTCCACATTATTTTCACTCAAATGTCTAAAAAAAAATGAGAAGTATTTATCAAAATACTTCCCACACGAATGCCAGTCCGTTTTTCCATTTAGGGTTCATCCACCCTTCCCGGTCTGTCTGTCCGGAGATATGCAAAATGCAGCGCATACCACAACTCATTGACTCTCTTTTTAGCCAATCATTCCCCCATCTTACACGAATCTTCATTGTGCAAGATCTACGCTCACTCTGAAATCCCTTTTTCCCCTAAACACCGGTTGCTCTTCCCCTACTATTTCATGTCCTATTCCATGTGTCTGTCCGCCTTTGTATGTTAAATTTTTATTCCTAGTTTGTCAATCAGTATTCCTGAATTCTTTGCCAAAAAGGACAAACTATAACTAAAATAACTTTTCTTGTGTGAAGAATATAGGACATTTTAGTGATCCGCTAAAACTAAATCCCATACATGTTCTTTAGAGTGAAACATCAAAATAAATTCCCTCTCTACGCCATCCACCACGGCTTTACAGTCAAAACGCTGTGCATATATCCCGGCATAATGCTTCTGTTCCTGTTTGATTACCTGAATATTGTTTACCACCTGCCTGCAGCCATCCTCATTCTCAAACTTCATCATCCGCGGCAGGGTTCGCCCCGTTGATGTAAACCAGCAATCCACGGCCACCCTCTTTATTTTCCCCCTGACTTCCTTATCCTGTAACTTTTCCTCCACCTGTCCCTGTGAAAACGCTATCATTTACTCCACCTTCACTTTCGCATAATCTACCGTCCGTTTCTCCCGGCTGATACCGCCGCACATATGATCAATCGCACTGCCCAAAAACACCGCACGTTTTAAAGAGTCATTTCCATATCGTAATCGGATACGATCCACCGTATCATCCAACTGTTCCAGTTTTTCATAATCTAAGCTGTCAAACATATCCAACTGCCGCATATTTATGTTGTCTTTGATCCTGCTGGTATGAATACCAAGATGCCGGATCGGGGTCCCATCCCACAAAGAGTCAAACAGTCTACAGGCACATTGATGAATTTCTACGGTAATATTTGTCGGGCTATTAAGCGTCATCTGATGGCTTGCATACGATAAGTTAAAATTTTTAATTCCTACTGCAATCACTTCTGCCTTAACCTTTGCTGCCCGCAGCCTGGCTGCTACAGTTTCAGCCAAACTCAAAAGAACCAGTTTGGCTGTAGAAGCATCCGTCACATCAAAAGGAATCGTTGTGCTGTTTCCATATCCCTTTGGAGCAGGTGCCTGTGGTTCTACCACAGACACGTCCAGACCATTAGCAAACGCCCATATGATTTCCCCATGTTTTTTCAAAATGCTTCGTAATATGGAAGGGTCCGACTTCGCCAGATCTCCCACTGTCCTTATTCCAAGATTCAATAATTTCTTTGTGGTAGCCCGTCCCACAAAAAATAAATCCGATACTGGAAGCGGCCACATTTTATTTTCAATTTCTGATTTCCACAGCGTATGCACCTGGTCTGGTTTCTGAAAATCCGATGCCATCTTTGCCAGTAATTTATTCTCAGAAATCCCAACATTGGCTGTAAACCCCAGTTCATCCCGGATACGGTCTTTCATCCGATGCGCTACCTCTACCGGCTCTCCCCAAAGCAGCCTGGTTCCTGACATATCGACAAAAGCTTCATCCACAGAGTATTGTTCCACTGTAGGCGAATATTCCCTTAATATTTCCATAAATGCCTGTGAACATTGTTCGTACAAGCTATAATTTGGTGGAACCAGCTTCAAATCAGGACATTTCTGCAAAGCTTCTACAATACTTTCTCCTGTCTTGATATTATATTTCTTGGCCGGAATGGATTTTGCCAGAATAATGCCATGACGCATTGCCATATCCCCACCCACAGCGGCTACTTCATTACGCAAATCTACCGTTCCGCCCGCATGATGAAGACGGTAAACCGCCTCCCAGCTAAGAAATGCCGAATTAACATCAATATGAAAAATCACCTTCTCCAAACAAACGTTCACCTCCTTTATTTTCTCATTATATCGAACATGCGTTCTTTTTGCAAGAGTGAATATCTGGAAAAGGTGCATCGAAGGTTCATCAAGGGGAATTTAAATAATTAAATCATTCTCCGACCATATTGCGTAATCAAATTGATACAATTTGAAAAAGACGGCTATCGTTTTTTGAGTATGAGAAAACGCCCATGGTTAGGGCGTTTTTTGTAATGATGGATGCACCCTCGTAGGTGCTTTTATCGTTTTTCGAGTAGGGATTGTACCTTTTTCGTGAGTAGGAAGGCAAAAATTTAACGATACTATCGTTTTTTTGAGTAGGAATCGTTAAATTTGCACCTTTGGGGTTGAAAATGCACCCAATCGTTAAATTATTGAATTGACAGGATTTCCACAGACATCCAGCAGTTTTTTTAATCGTCAAGACTGAAATTTGAAGAAAATTACATACCAACTATTTTTCTAACAGTATTCGCTGTTCTTATCGTTAGTTTAGTGCTGATATTTGCACTGGCTGTCTTAGACCACCAGTTTGTTTTTTGATAATCTTTTCGACTAAAAGACCAAAATATTGCTTCATTGTAATCCTTTATCTTTTCTAATTCTTCTTTGGGCTCTCCAATGTCATTATATACATCAGAAAATGTAGTTGGAGGCATAATAAAAATCAGATTATCATAGATTTCTTTATTGCTATTTCCCCACCAGTCAGGTGCATTGTGTAAAATATCTTCCAGTTTCTCCTTTGATATGACAAAAACAGGAATATCTAAACCAAACTGATTTTTTATCATTGTTTCAATCTGTTTTGTAAACTTTTCTATATCATCTTCATCACTTAAAAAAATCACATTACCACTATTCAAATATGTTTTAACTTCTTCAAAACCAAGTTTTTCAAATCCCTTTTTTAACTCTGCCATTGG
>Ga0129309_1000914_pt1 | contig 18287 bp, 13 predicted proteins | sample L1105metagenome_FD_94439 | JGI IMG/M metagenome (GOLD analysis project Ga0129309, IMG submission 94439) | Ring-tailed lemur group fecal microbial communities from Wisconsin, USA - L1105 metagenome | ecosystem: Host-associated > Mammals > Digestive system > Large intestine > Fecal | place: USA...
AATACTGTTATTTCAATGAATCAATATCTTTTTAAAAATGATATTTTCACCAAGGGGTAAGTGTACCCTTTTTTAAGAGAAAAATTTTTTCATTTACCTATTGACATTTATTAGCTGGACTTTCGCAGTTATTTTTACATTATTTTTCTGTTTCTTAAGTTTCATGCGAATTTTTATCTTGTCAAAAAAACCCATAAATCCGCCATCCATAAACAAAACACTCAAAACCAGCAGTATTCCTACGATTGACTGCCAATATATCGTATAATTAGACAATCTTGAAAATACCAGACATATAAAAATTGCACCCCATGTCGGACCGGTAAAATGATACATTCCTCCTACAATACACATCATCAATAACTGTACGGAGAAATTATTTGACGCCATATTCGGATAAGCACCCCTAAGATACATAGAATACAGCAGCCCTGCAATCGCTGTAAAAAATGTACTGATCACAAAAACTAACAATCGGAAGTTAAAAATATTCACTCCCATATAAGTCACACGCTCTGGATTGTCACGTATTCCTTTCATTACCAACGCTGCTGGAGAATGAAGCAGCCGGTAGATTAAAAGATAACATATCCCCACTACTAGAATTACAAAAGGTAAAAATTCAGCATTTGTTTCCATAAAAACAAATCTTTCTGCTCCTGTTAGTCCCGCTTCAAAACCTAAATACTGAACTTTATTGCAAATAAGCGAAAACAACGTATTAAACCCCATAAAAATAAAACCTACTGCAAATCCCTCGCCACCGCGAAGACAAAAGTAACCCACAAAAACCGAAGCTGCAACAGATACCAAAAGGGATAAGAATATGGCTGGCACAATTGCAACATTTAGCTTTCCCATTAGGATCGAATAAGTATATGCAATTATTCCTACAAATAAAGCCTGTCCCATAGGCATCATGCCTATGTAGCCAACTAGAATATTCGTGCTCATTCCCAACAATATGTAAATCATAATCCGAATAAACGGGTCAATCCACACATCCGGTACAACCTGCGACATACACAGCAGCAGTATAAATATTATCATAATAGCCAGATAAGGCCTTTTTCTGATGCTTTCTATTTTTGTCATTCCCATCACCTCTTCTCCGGAAACAGCCCTTCCGGCTTTACTAAAAGAACAACCAGCATGATAATAGTTGGTATTACACTGTAAATAGAACCCAGATATTTGGCCGCAACAGCATTAATAATTCCCATCATGACTGATGCAATAAATGCGCCTTTCAGGCTTTTCCATCCGCCTATTCTCAAAACTGTCATTACATTCACAAATACACCTAAAGAATCTGTTGCTGTTATCGTGATGGTCGGAGAAATAATAACACCTGCCAACCCTGTTAATCCGGTTGCGATTGCAAACATAAGCGCAAACATTTTTCCAACATTAATCCCCATTGCATTTGCCATTGTTCTATCACTTATGATTGCTCTGAATATAATTCCGATTTTCGTTTTATAAAAAACGAAGTTCAGGCACATAGCTATCGTTCCACCTACAACAATAATGAAAATATAATATTTAGGAAATGTAAAGCTTCCGATACGCAAAGCTGTTTTTAACGTCTTTGGCAAATTGACTGTATAAAGTTTATAGCCATAAAAAAATACCAGAATATCTTGAAGAATGTATGCAATCCCCATGGTAAAAAGAAGCTGATAAATTTTTTCTCTTCCATATAGTTTCCGCAAGATTCTTTCGACGCAGAATCCTATTGCCGCAATAATAAGCGGGATAAAAAGAAAACTCCAGCCAAATCCCATGGTTTTGGTAATCTGGTAACACAAAAAGGCTCCAAACATATAATAGGCACCAGCGCCAAAATTTACGATGTCCATTCCAGCAATCACAATCGACAGACCCGCTGCTGTAAGATAATAGACCATTCCGCTTGCGACTCCTGTGACAATCAAAAGCATAATTGATTGTATATTCATAAGGTCTCTCCTTTTTATAGCACGCCCGTGTGCTTCCTAATTTTACAGGCATTGTCACACGGGCTTATAATATATGTAAAATTTATTTCATATTAGCAAGTATCTCTGTCAATTCTTCCTGAGAAACAAGATCCTCACTAGTATAAGAAGTCACAATTTCTCCATAAGCATAAGGCCATTTTTCTTCATCATATGCTGATTCAACCATATAAACCTTCGCCAAATTATTCAAATGTCCCGCTTCCTCCGGCATAAAAGTCAGATTACCAATAGGAGTTTCAAATGTGCCAGTTTCCAATGCTTTTACAATATCGTCACTAGATGCCGTCTGTGTATCCGGATTGTATGCAATCTCAATGGCATCAATCATCGTTTCTGCTGCAAGCATCCATCCAATCGTAAACATTGCTGGATATATTCCATCTGTACGCTCAAAATATTCCTGAGAATACTGGCTGAAAGCTGCATTTTCCTCTGTATCCAAATACCACGGAGCCAAGTCAACCGTCATCATTCCCTGTGGAAATTCGGAACCAAACGTCATAGTCAAATCTGTTCCAATTCCGACTGAAGCTAAGATAGGATAATCAAGAAGACCATACATGGAACCTGTCTGTAATGCTCCGACACCCGTTGGCCCGCCGCAAAGATTTAAAATACAATCCGGATCTGCGGCAACTGCAGCAGATATAATATTGGTAAAATCAGTTTCTGTCGTCGCAAACCATGATTCCCCTAGATTCTCATAACTATATCCTTTTTCATCAAGAGTTTCTATAAAAGAGTTGAAAAATTCAATGGCATCTGAACCATCTGTACCAAACATATAGAAAGAATGATAATCTTTTTCCATAAACGTCAATGCATATAAACGTCCAAAATTCACAGAGCAAAGTCCCACACTAAACCCATATTTCCCACCAGCTCCCAGCTGTTCAGTAGACGGTGAATACGTCGTAGCAATAACCGGAACCTCATTTTGAGATGCCCATTCAAGAGAAGCAATGCCATGATTTGCAGAATTAGGACCAATAATTGCTACAACTCCTTCATGCAATAATTCTGTATTCTTTTCTCCAACCAAACTAGAATCATTCTGGCAATCGCGTGTAACCAATTCCAACGTAAATGCATGCTCTCCTGCATTAAATTCTTCTACTGCCTTTTCTACCGCCGGCTTTGCCCAATCAAGGCTAGCAGCCGATCCCCCTCCTGACATAACAAAATTTGCCCCAAGTTTTACAACTGGTTTTTCCTCTGCCTTTACATAACAGGCTCCGTTACTGATAAGCATTATTGCCGCCACAAGTGCAGACATCATCTTTTTGTTCCTCATAAATAAAACCCTCCATTTTTTAGTAATTTACATTGTTAATTTCAACCCAACTTTTTCTGATATTTTTCTACTGATTATCCTTCTATAAAAAACTCACTCCCCTTTCCAACTTGTTTATTTCAGCGTCAAATCATTGTTCTGAATAACTTAATTAATTTAACTAAGTTATTGATATAATATCATATAGCTATATCTTTGTCAAATAATTTCTTCTACAATATATTTCAATAAATATATCTGTCTGTGAAATAATAGAAATCAAAAAATGTATTCAGAAAATATAGATTTCCTTTTATACAAAAAATAACTGCCAGACCTCAATCAATCCAGCAGTTAATGTAAAATTGAATTATATAACCTGTCTTTTTATGCCTGATACAAACGGCAGCCTGTTTCGTGGCTCATTCTGGTCGGATGTCCCTGTGTGTGCTCCGGCATATAGAAAATATCATTATAATGGTTTTGATGCAGGATCTTTCCATTTTGTTCAATACACAAAGAAACATTGTAAATCCGGCCTTTACAAATACTTTTATCAAGTTTCCAAGCTCTGACAAGACAATCCTCTTTAATGAAAATCTCTTTTGTCTCTCCCGCAACTTCTTTTCCGTTCTCATCTGCAATGCTATATGATACCATACAGTCTCCCAAAGCATAGTTATAATCATTTACCACATAAATTTCATCAAGCGTATCTTTAAATCTTGCAAAAATACCAAGCGGCATATTGCTCTCCAATACCGCCTCCAATCCCTTTTTCGGTAATCCCCAGTAATCATAAATACCATAGAATGTCTGCGGACACATATCGTTAAACAGGAATTGTACATACCCTGCATTTGGTTTATATTTCTGCATTCTGTAATGCTCAATAAAATATTTCAGCAAATGATACTGATAATCCTGTATCTGGGGGATTTTCTCAAGTATAGGCTCTAACCTGCTATAGACCGGCGGCATCATTTTGAGATTTTCTATACATGGCGGCGCATCAAATCCAAATTCTGTATTCATTTTTTCGGTTGTTCCGTAAATGTCGCTGTAATGTCCATCCGCTCCATCCAATGATCCAGTATAGTTGTGACTGTCGCCGCTATTTGGATCATATTCACAAAAAGAGCCCTTTATGACCGGCCTTGTCGGGTCGTGCTCACAGACTGCTTGGAAAAGCTTCGGTCCTGGGCTGACTTTCATGGCAGCGCAATCCGCACGATCCGTTTTCGGCGTCGGTAAGACTGTCAGGTTACCCGGTTCATTCATACAAATCCAACACAGCAGGGACGGATGTTTTTTCAGCATGTCAACCGTTTCCAAATAAATCTTAATAAACCGATCTGCGAACTCATCTGATACCGGATGCATCCAGTTATATTCTGAATCATGCATAATTCCTAATCCCAATTCATCACATAGCTCATAGAAAATCGGCAGATCCACATGTACATGAACCCGCAGCATATTAAAACCGCTGTTTTTTATCTGTAAAAGATCCCTTTTATACCGCTGCGGATTCATCGCGGAAACATACGCATCAGGAAAATATGCCGTACCGCGCATATAAAAATTTTCTCCATTCAAAATGAATCTGGTTGTTTCCCTGTCGCGAAGCATTTCTATCTTTCGGAATCCCGTTTTTTCCTTATATTCGTCCAGAATTTTTCCTGCTTCATCAAAAAGTTTTACTTGTATCTGATAACAAAATGGAGTTCCTTTATCCCATGTACTCCACAAACGCACATTTTCCATACGGCCATCCAGCAGAATTTCAGGTTCTTCCATAATATGCTTTTTCTGACAATAAACTGCCTTTCCAGTAAGGCAATCGATTACTGTCCAGTCAATCACACCCGGCTGTGGTTTTTTTATCTTCACCTTCAGAGAAAGCTCTGCATTTTTCAAATCGTCCTCCAGCACATAGGAAAACTCCGGCGTTTCTCTAAATCCGGCACCCGGGCGGATGGTAAGGCTGACACTCCCATATATTCCTACCGGATTAACGTCTCTCTGGATAAACGTATCAGAATGCTCATACGTTCCCTTCACCATATTCCGATATACCAGAAATGTTCTTCTTTCCAAAATATCCCCTGCCACCTTTTTTTCCCATGGCGACCATACTTTAACGATCAGTCTGTTTCTTCCATTCCGGTTCACAACATCATCCACGTCAAACGAAAAAGGTGCTGAATATCCTTCATGTTCCCCGAGATATCTGCCGTTAAGCCAGACCTTACAATAGTAATCAACATTTGTAAATCCCAGTTCCACGTGCTCCCCCTCTGCTAAAGAAAGAGAAAATTCCTTTTTGTACCACCATGGTGCCTCATTAAAATAGCGCAGCTCTCTGCCCCAATAAGGTTGTTTTGAAAATACCAGCTGCAGATGTTTCAGTTCGGGAAGCCGCTCCCATTCTGATATCTGCGGCCCCTGCAGTGTCATGAAATCTTCATGTTCTGCAAGGCCCAGTTTTTCTGCTGTATCATAAACGTCTTGTAAAATAAACCATTCTTTTGACAAATCTATTTTCACTGTTTTCCTTCCTCCCGTCAGCTTTTTACAGCTCCTGCTGCCATTCCTTCCATCACCTGTTTATTCAGGACAAAATAAATTAGAATCGTAGGAAGGATTGCTATTACAATTGCTGCAAATGTCGCTCCCCAATCTCTCCTCCCCATTTCTCCTACAAATGCATTCAAGCCAATCGGCAATGTTTTCATGGCGTCTTTTGTCATAAAAGTATTTGCATATGTAAATTCGTTCCATATAGAAACAAAATTGTAAATCATCACAGTAACTGTAGAATTTTTCGCCATTGGAAAAATTACTTTTGAGAATATCCGAAAACTGCCCGCTCCATCAATTGCCGCCGCCTCCATTAATTCATTGGGAATATATTTCATAAAACCCACATATAGGAAAATACTCATCGGCAGACTAAATCCCACCTGCGGCAAAATCACAGATAAATAGGTATTCCGCAGATTAAATAGATTATATATCTGAAACATCGGTATCAGACAGGAGAAAATCGGTATCATCATACCTAAAAGAAAGAAGCTCATAACCTGTCCGCTCTGTTTAAACTCAATTTTGCTGATAGCATAAGCCGCAGGAGCGCTCAGTATTATAATCCCCAGCAATGTGCAAACAGCTACAATTACACTGTTCATGAAATAACGGATCAGTCCGGATTGTGTAAACGCTTTTACATAATTTCCAAAATAAATACTCTGTGGCAGCGCATAAGGTGCAGAACCTGCAATATCCTCCGGCGATTTCAAACTTGCCATGGTTACCCAGAAAACCGGGTAGCTTTGCATTATTACAAAAACAACAATCAACATCGAAAAAATTATTCTCGTTGTCTTGTTTGCCTGCAAATTATTCATTTTCTACCTCCTTAATCGCTGAATTTTTTCTGAATCATTTTCACGATTCCTACCGCGATCAATGATTCAATTAAAATAAATACCGCCAGCGTACTTCCATATCCAAAATTGGACATACTGAAAGCTGTTTTGTACATATAAGTAGCTACCAATTCCGTCGCATTCCCCGGTCCGCCTCCGGTAAGAATATAAGATACATCAAACCCTTTTAGACAACCGTTCACAAGAATAACCAGCACAATAAAGAACATATTTTTTATTGCCGGAAGCTTTACTTTAAAATACGCCTGCATCCAGCTGCATCCGTCAATATATGCCGCCTCCACTGTTTCCTGCGGCACATTCATTAATGCTGCATAAAAAATAACCATATACAAACCGCAAAATTTGTATCCATCAATCAGCGTGACACATGTCAGTGCATATTTAAATTCAGAAAGAAAAGCGATTGGTTTCATGTTCAGTAATTCCATCACGACAGAAATCACTCCTCTTGGCTGAACAGAAAGTAATTTCTCAAAAATTTTACATATAGCCATGGAAGAGATAATGCAGGGAATAAAATATAAAACCCGGAAAATATTTGAGCCTTTGCGTATACCGGATAACAACGTTGCCATTAAAAGTCCCATAATCATCTGAAACGCTGTTCCTACAAGCATAAAAAATAAATTATTGAAAAATGCTGCTCTCAATGTTTTATCTGTAAACATCCGTACATAGTTGTCAAATCCGATAAATTTTTTCTCTCCAATCCCATTCCACTCCAGAAAACTATATCCTATCGTTCCGGCCATGGGAAAAAGTACAACTCCAATATATACTGCAAGTGCCGGCAGTAAAAAAAGCCACGGTTCTATTTTTCTTCTTGGCCTCATCTTGATTTCCTCCGTATACTTGTCTTATATGTTTTGCACCGGAATTATTTCCGGTGCAGAACATAACAAAGTGCCATTTTACAATTGATTTTTAACGTGCTCGTCCATATTTGCTGCCCATTCTTCCGGTGTTTCCTGTCCAAGCGCAAGCATAACCGTCTCTTTTTCCAGAGATTCCACAAGTGAAGAATTAATGACTACATCCCAGCATTTACTATATACTTCTACATTTGAAACATCCGCGATAATCTGCTGGTAAATCTGCGGCAGATTGTTCATCGTTTCTTCGTCCGGCATAACAGAAGGAAGGTTATCATATGCAAGGCTTGCTTCTGCATAATGCTCCAGCATATATTTTATCCACGCCTTCATTTCATTATCCATCGCATCCGTGCGTACTGCCGTACCAATTCCTGAATTTGCAAAAAAGTCTGTCGGTTTTGTGACATCGCTTTCTGAGCAAACAGGCATTGTGAAACATCCTATGCTGTCTTTTATGTTTCCATCCTCACCGATCATATCCGCCTGACTCAAAGCCCATGTACCGTTATACATGATAGCTGCCTGCCCGGATGCAAAAAGGTCATTCATCGTATCATAATCTGCGCTGCTCCATCCAGTCTGAAAATATTGCGCAATATTCTGCATAAATTCCGCGCCTGCAATACCTGCTTCTGTTCCAAAAGAGCCTTCTCCCGTTACTGCTTTTTCAATATAATTGTTTGCATCCATCCGGAATGGAACCTGTGCAAAATAACGCAGGATAGGCCAGTCACCCCCCATAGTGATTGGTATCACGCCACTGTCCTGAAGTTTCTGGCATGTCTCGAGCAGTTCGTCAAATGTAGTCGGTACTTCCGTAATCCCGGCAGCTTCAAACATTTCTTTGTTATAAAAGAAATATTCTGTATTACACTGCAAAGTCATCAGGTTTAAGGATCCATCCGCAAGACGTGCATATTCTTTTGAAATAGTAAAAATCCGGTCATCCATTCCTAATTCACTGTACAAATCGTCAATTGAATAAGCTTTTCCATCTTTTACGATATCAGCAAACCATGTATCCGGATCAGAATCATACCACTCCGGCAGTTCATCACTGGCCGCAAGTATTTTCAGTTTCTGGAGATAAGCGGTACGGTCCGATATATTTTCAATTTCAAATGTAAAATCTAAATCCGGATTTTCTTCCCGATATTGCTCGGCAATATCCTGAATAGCCATAATCGGAGCCTCTGACGCACTTCTTGAGCTCAGCCAGTTAATTGTCAGTTTTCTTTCCTCTGCACCACAGGTAACTGACAGCATAGACGCGCAAATTGTTCCCAACGCTAAAATCGTAACCAGTTTTTTCTTCATTTTTCTATCCTCCATTCGTTTATTCACCGTTCTGATAAAAGTACTTTTATTGATTTATATTATAAAAAAAAGCAAATTCTTTCGGAATGGAAAAAATTCGCTTTATTTGTAAATTCTTATGTTTTGTCTCTATTTTTCAGTATGACATATATTTTGATACTGCTTAGGCGATACTCCAAAATACTTTTTAAAGCATTTACTGAAATAGCCGGTATCATCAAACCCCACTTTGCCGGATACTTCCGAAACATTAAGCCCAGTTCTCTGAAATAAGCGTTTCGCCATTTCCATCCGCGTTTTCAGAATATATGCTCCTATCGTTGAATCCGTCTGCTTTTTAAATAAAAAGCACATATACTGCATATTTACATCGAGTTTTTCTGCTATCTGCTCTAAACAAAGTTCCGTATCCATATAGTTTACTTTAACATACTCTTTGATTTTCCATACAATCGCAGAGCTGTTGCTATTCTTTGTTGTATGTACCTGCCGGAGTATATATTCAGCGTACCTGAGAAGCTCTGCACAAATTCCGGATACCGGTTCGGTATTCATAAAATCTGGCAAAAACAGCTTACTGCTGTGACTAACCGTCTCTTTTACCCCATATTCTCTTGCAAAATCCATGATTACTGACAATACCACATTGACCTGCATAAGAAACTGATCCATAGAAAGCTGCATCGCAACCATTGAATCAACAAAAATCTGTATCATTTCTTTCACAAGCATCCTCTGATTCTGCCGCATGGCCTGCAGAAACTTTGTCTTAAATCCCTCGTCCAGCCATGGTACTTTCCCAATCGTTTTTTCCTGTCCCTCAGCAAAATAAATTCCTGTTTTTTCATAAAATAATATTTTCTTTTCCAGCGAAAATGCATGAATATAGGAATTATATGCGTTAAGAAAATCTGCACTCGGTTTTCCGACACTAACCGCGGTTTGCAGGTTCTGTTCGGAATCACATATCTCTATGACCTTCCGCAGGTTTTGCTCCAGCCAGCTTTTATAATCACCTGCGTGTTCCTCACTTATCCCAACAACAAAACACAATGTTCCCTGAAAATTCGTATAGCTTACACAAGATGCCGCGTCGCCAAGGAGCTCGCAAAAAACATTATCCACCATAAAATAATATAATTCGTAATCGTCCTTTTTCCATTTGTTCGGCAGATACGTAACATGGTATAAGATCACTATATGCAGTTTAGCATCTGTCTTATATCCTATCTCATCAGCCAACTTTTTCATCTGTTCAATATTATGGTCTTCCCTGACAAATTGAGAAGCCGCAAAGTGTCTCATATAATTTTGGTAACTGCGGTTTCTCTGTGCAAGATTTTCTTCTCTCTTGTTTGTCTCATCAATTGCATCACTTACTTTTTTCAGACTTTTATAAAGATTCTCTACTGTAACCGGCTTCAATAAAAAGTCCTGCACTCCAAGCTTAATTGCCTGCTGCGCGTACTCAAACCGGTCATATCCTGAAATAACAATAAATTTAATCGCCGGATTTTTTTCGAAAACCTGCCGGATAACATCAAATCCCGTCATTTGCGGCATATTGATATCAATAAGTATAATATCCGGCCTATGCCTTTCTATCAGTTCCAATCCAAGTATCCCATTTCCCGCATCACCCACAACACAAAATTCTGCAGCAAAACTCTGCATATATTTTATCAATGCTTGTCTGAAAAAATATTCATCATCGATTATAAGCACCTTTTTCTGCATATCATTCCCCTGTAATCTCTGTTTTACATCTCTTCTCCTTTAAACATTCCTGTTATCTGTTCCTCAAAATGTTTCATTTTAGGAACAATCAAAACAACTTCTGTTCCTTTGCCTTCTGTACTTGTAATATGTATCCCATATTCACTTCCAAACATCAAACGTATTCTTCTGTTAATACTCAGCAGCCCAAAGGAACCGTCTCGCGTAGTCTGAAAACGCTCTAATTCGTTTTCCAGTTCTTTTTGTTTTTGTTCCGTCATTCCTTTCCCATTATCTCTGATTGAAATTTTAACTGTATCTATTAGGCTTTCTACCTTTAAAGTAACAAAGCACATTCTCCCATCTGAAAAGCTTCCATGAACCAGCGTATTTTCCAAAACAGGCTGTAAAATCAATTTGGGTACGATATAGTTCTCCGTCTCAGCACTCATCTTCACCTCATAGTCAAAATATTCCATGTGACGCAGCCTTTCAATATACAAATACTGCTCTGCCATCTCAATTTCTTCTTTAATCGTCACTATATCAGACCCTTTGCTAAGAGAATGTCTATAAAAAAGAGCCATGGCAGAAATTGCCTCTCCTGCCTCCTTATTCATCCCAAGATCAATCATCGATTTGATCATTTCCAATGTATTATAAAGAAAATGCGGTTTTACCTGTGCCTGAACGAGTTTAAACTGGTATTCATTTTTCTCTTTCTGATCCTCATATATTGTCTGTAAGAGTTCCTGTGTCTGCTGTACAAGACTGTTATACCCCTCATACAAAATACAGATTTCCTCAGACGCTTTCGGAACTTCTGTTGTCTCATACGCTTCCTTTACCACATTTTTCATTATAGCGCTCAAATTCAAAATCGGCTTTGTAATCGCCTTCGCATTCCACCACGATAGGAAAAAAAATGCCAGAAACATAAGTATAATAACGCCAATAAAAATTTTTTCAAAAACCTTCTGTTCTTCCAGCAGTTCATCCATCGAAAGCACATGTATCATCTGCCATTTTGGCTTCATCATCTGTGTCTGACAGTAAACGACCCTCCGTCCCTGTTTCTCCTTTTCGGAACCGATCAGGTACTGATCTACCCTGAATTTTTCTTCATTTTCTTTTTCAGACAAAAGCGGCAGTACTTCTTTTACACTTTTGCCAATATCTTCTTTATCCGTAGCCAGCAAAACCTGATCATCTTCATCTGATATATAAAATATCACCTCACTATCCTGTGGACGATAGTTAACAAACGGCGATGCCAGAACTGAATCTTCTAAAAAAAACAGAACATATCCGAATATGTCTCTGGTATTCAGATCCACGACCGGTTTAGATATAACAAAATAATATTTTCTTTCACTCGTTTCCGGATTGCCGGCTATCTGATAATACGGTCCGCTTATCTGGGCAGAAATCGTCTGTTCATGAAGTGCAAAAATCTTATTCTCTGAAAATCCCGCCAAATGGCTCAAATCATAGCCTCCCGCCATGAACATGTTCCCGTCGAGAGCCATGATATCCCACATTTTAATATTAGGGCTTAAACCAATGATCGTTCCAATTGTAGAATTTAATTTTTTTCTTACCTCATACTGTCTTATTTCATCATTAGGTACTGACGGATTCATTTTAACCGTGTTAATAACAATATCGTTAATTGACACTGAGATGCTGTAATCTATTGTATGCTGCAGGGTACTGGCAAGATTGTCCGTACTGGAAGCCAGTTCTCTTCTTGTACTTGTAATTGCCATCTCTGAAAAAAACTTTTCAGACGTAACTTGAATGGATGCCAAAATGAACAGCATGATTCCTACAAAACAAATTCCAAAACTAAGGAAAATCCTGTTTCGGAAAGAAGAAAATAATTTTTTCATTATGCACCCCTTTATAAGTTCTTAAATAGCTGACATCTTATATCCTTTACAGCGTTACAGCCCCGTATATTTCCATCGGCACATACGCCTTTACATAGATTCCTTCGCCGCGGTATTCTTCTTCCAGAAGCTGTCCGTGCCTGCGGATGAGCGAGATCAGCCCGGCATCCTTATAATCATAAACCCTCTCGATCAGCACATTTCTCTCATTGAGGATTTCCTCCAGCACGGTTTTTACTTCATCAAGGCCATGCTTTGTCCTTGCAGAGACCGCCAGCGTGCGGTCGGCCTTCCGGTCGCGAAGAGGCTCGCTGTCCGCCGGGACTTTATCCTGCTTATTAAAGAGCGTAACAATCGTTTTATCTGTAACGCCGAGGTTGCGCAGCGTTTCATAAACCACCAGCATCTGTTTTTCCGCCTGCGGATTCGACGCGTCTACTACATGAAGAATGATGTCGGCATATTTTGCTTCCTCAAGCGTACTGCGGAAAGCGTCGATCAGATGATGCGGCAGCTTGCGGATGAAACCGACCGTGTCTGTCATAAGGATTTCCTGCCCGGACGGCAGCTCCAATACCCGGGTTGTCGGATCGAGTGTTGCAAACAGCTTGTCCTCCTCCAGTACATCCGCGCCTGTCATGGTGTTTAAAAGCGTTGACTTTCCCGCATTGGTATATCCGACGATTGCCGCAACGGTCATTCCCTGACGGCTGCGCTTGCTCCGTGTTACTTCCCTGTGCCGCTTTACTTCTTCCAGCTCCCTGCCGAGCTGGGCAATACGGTTTTTGATAAGCCGCCTGTCCATCTCAAGTTTTTTCTCTCCCGGCCCGCGCGTTCCGATTCCTCCGCCGAGTCTTGAAAGAGAATCGCGGAGCCCTACCAGACGCGCCAGCCTGTATTTAAGCTGGGCAAGCTCAACCTGTATCTTTCCTTCGCTGGTTGAAGCCCTCGCTGCAAAAATATCCAGAATGATCAGCGTTCTATCCATCACCTTTATGTCCAGCTCCTGCGACAGATTCCGGAGCTGGGCAGGCGTCAGTTCATCATCACAGATTACCGCATCCGCCTGTGTCTCATAGATCATCTGCCGTACTTCTTCTATTTTTCCTTTTCCGATATAAGTGCCCGGATGAACCTGCTCCCTGTTCTGGATGATCCGGCCGACCTCGGCTGCTCCGGCTGTCTGCGCCAGCTCCTCCAGCTCATCCAGCGATTCATTTATATCGTCTCCGTCCTGCACGCTCACGCCGATCAGGATTACCCGCTCCTGCGGCGTGTCCATTTCAAACCCGGTCATAATTCTCTCCTATCTTGTAATGAGGAAATCATATTCCTTCTTTCCCTGTTCATCATCCGGATACAGTTCCATAAACCTTTCCGCCGCCTGTCTGGCTGCTTCAAAGTCGGGCTTCCGCTCATAGGCCACGATCTCATTGTAAAGAAGATCTCTGTTTGTGCTCTCGTCGCCTTCCAGCCCAAGTCCCGTTTCTGCTGCCGATACGGCCGCGTCGTAATTTCCGTCCGCAAGCTCACACAGGACGATGCCGTTATACGCCTGCGCGTCGTCTCCATATTCTTCCATATACTGCTGATATACATTTCTTGCATGAATACTGTCTTCAAGCTCCAGATAAACCTCTCCCATCAGCATCATCGCTCTTTTATGCTTTGCCTCCACCGGCTGTATGAGCATTTCCTGAGCCTTTGTATAATCCTTCAGATAAAAATAAATGCATCCCTTCTGGTAATAGTCTTCCATTTCCTCACCTTCGATATTCAGCGCATACTGAAGGTATTCGTCGCCGACTGCAGACAGATTTTTCTTTTCATATTGACGGTAAATGTTCAGGAAAAGCTCATAATCCGCAGGGTTCAGGTCCGCAGCGCAGTCAAAGTCTGCCTTGGCCGCATCGGTCTCGTCAAGATTTAAAAAAGCCGCTCCCCGCATATAGTACGCATCCGCATTCTCCGTCATCTCAAGAATTCTTGAGCAGGTATTTTTTACTTCTTCATAATTTTCTGTTTTCATCTGACATGCAGCCTCATAAAGACTGATGTCCGTCTTCGTCTCCGGCATTTTTTCGTCGCAGAGGGCATAAGCCTCCTCAAAAGCCGCAGCCGCATTTGCGTAATCCGCCTGCTCCATATAAGAAATACCTTTTTCTCTTGCAAGCTCCAGTTCAGACGGCCCTTTCTCCCTGCATCCGCACAGCAGGCAGGCTGCCGCTGCTGCTGCCGTCATTATTTTATATATCCGTTTCAATCATATTTTCCCCCTTATCGTTTCTTTTCGCACGCGCGCCCCGCCGGACGCATCTAAAAAGAGTGCGCAGTTTTTCGTTTGCGCACTCTCATCATAGCATATTTTCTTATTCTTTCAAACAGTTTATTTTGCGGAAGAAACCTTATCAAATTCATCCAGAATCGCCTGTTCCGGCGCCGGCGTTGCCAGACTGACCACAAGAATTGCCGCGCTGGCGACAAGAAACGCCGGAAGCAGCTCATAAATATTCCATGCGCCGCCCATCGGGCGCACAAGATATTTCCATACAAAAACCATAACGCCGCCGGCGATCATTCCGGCCAGCGCGCCGTAACGGTTCGTGCGTCTCCAAAACAGGGAGAACAGCATAACCGGGCCGAAAGCTGCTCCGAATCCCGCCCATGCAAAGGAAACGATCGTAAATACAGAACTGTTCGGATCTTTGGCAAGGAACATTCCAACCACTGCGATTGCCAGAAGCGTGATTCTCGCCGCAAAAATACCGCTCTTGCCGTTTTTGTTCAGAATATCCGACGATACAGCGGAAGATGCCGCCAGAAGCTGCGAATCCGCCGTAGACATTGTGGATGCGAGAATACCCGCAAGGATAACGCCTGCCAGAAGCGCAAAAATCACGCCGTGGCTGCTGAGCAGATCTGCAATCTTTACAATGATCGTCTCGGAATTGGAGCCTTCAAGGACCTCGATCGCGCCCACCTTGCTCATAGAATATCCGATCACGCCGATGAAAACTGCAATCGCCATGGAGATAACGACCCATACGCTTGCAACGCGCCGTGAAAGGGACAGCTTTTCTTCATCTTCGATTGCCATAAAACGCAGGAGAATATGCGGCATCCCGAAGTAACCAAGCCCCCATGCAAACATTGAGCAGATTGTGATAAATCCATAAGGACTCGCTGTTTTGGTGACCGGATCATGTATCTGCAGCATCGTCAGATAGCCCGGCAGCGCTTTTGCATTTTCAATCACCGCGCCGAAACCGCCCGCCACATTTACGCCGAAGATAAGAACGATCAGCAGCGCAATCGACATAATGATGCTCTGCACAAAGTCTGTTGTGGAAGCCGCAAGAAATCCTCCAAGCATCGTATAACCAACGATGACGATTGCGCTTATGATCATAGCCGCCATGTAATCAACGCCGAAGAGACTGGAAAACAGTTTTCCGCAGGCTGCAAAGCCCGACGCCGTATACGGGATAAAGAATATTACAATTACGATTGCTGAAATGATCAGCAAAGAACCGCTTTTATCGTGAAAACGGTTTTTGAAAAACTGCGGCAGAGTGATGGAATTGTTTGCCACATGTGAATACCGGCGCAGGCGCTTCGCCACGATCAGCCAGTTTACATATGTACCGAGAGCCAGCCCCAGAGCCGTCCATCCCGGATCCGCAATACCCGTCAGATAAGCAAGTCCCGGCAGACCCATAAGCAGCCAGCTGCTCATATCGGACGCTTCTGCGCTCATAGCCGTCACAAACGGTCCCAGCTTGCGTCCTCCCAGATAAAAGTCGTCCGTGTCACTGTTTTTCTTGGAGCAGAGATAGCCAATGTACAGCACTGCACCGAGATAAACAATGATTGCGATCATGATACAAATTTTCGCAGATGTCATAATTTCCTCCTCCTTGCGTGTGTTTATTCACGCATAATGGTATACCCGCAGGGTATTTCCTCCTCCTTGCGTGTGTTTATTCACGCATAATGGTATGCTTCCAGCATCATATTTCCAGAGTATATCACGACACTTTCCGTACTTCAAGAAGAACGAAGTTTAGACTTTATTCTATACTGTTTTTTCAGTTATGCCATATTTTTACTTTATATTCAATAAATAAAGACTATACGAAAGTATAAAATAAGATGTGTACTGAATTGTATTTTTTTCAGTACACATCTGTTTTACGTATTACATGGGCGTTCCCACTTCGATCAAATTACCGTCTAAGTCGTAAAAGCGGATCACTTTTTGTCCCCAGCTATGCGTCATAAGGCGATTGACATATTGAATGGACGGGTACGTTTTTTCCAGCTTTTCAATAAACGCCTCTGCAAATCCTGAATTTTACTTTTCAAGCTGTTCATCATAAAAATCCACAAACTTTTGAAACAGCTCATTATCCAATGTATTACACCACTTATCCCTGTCAAGATTATTGTGTATATAATCGGCTTTGTCTTCTACAAACCGTTCCCTATTTTCCGCAGCATTATAATCGTAATCGAGCGTTTCAAGCCATTTATCGAATGCTTCATTAAACTCATCCCTATAGGTTCCTATATTAAAATAGTTATGTCCTGCATTTTCAAGACGAACAAATTGGAAGCGGGGATTGTCCTTATATTTTTCATAATATTTATCATAGCCATACTGAGTTGGAACAACGTCATCATCGGAACTATGCACTATCATAACGGCAGCCTCGCTTTTTGAAAAGCCGTCCATTGCAGTATTGAAAGCATAATCGCCATATTTTATCCACTCATGAATCTTCACAAACGGCAACATTAAGTAGATGCCGTCTCCTGCCTGTTTTTTACCTTCCGATTCGAACATATCCGATGAAGAGTTGAAACCTGAACACGCTATAACGGCTTTTACCTCGGGGTGATATGTAAGCACGCTGCATACGCTGTAACCGCCCCAACTATGCCCAAATAAAACTATCGGCAGATTTGGGAAATTCCCGCTTTCTTCTAAAAATGTTATTGCGTAGTCAAGATCTGTCACTCCCTGCGGAAGTCCTCCAACCCCTTCGCCTTCACTTTCATCATTTCCCGTAACATCATAAGCAAAGACAAAGTAACCATGATGGGCAAAATAATTCGCACAATCCATATAAGAATTGTGGCCGCCTCCACCGAAACCATGCGCCATTACAATAATGCCATGCTGGTTTTCTCCCGCACTATACATATATCCTGCCAATTTCTGCCCTTTATCAGAAATAAATTCATATCGTGTGCGCTGCAATCCGTCATAATCATCTACATACAGCATCAGCGGCTCATAGCTTTCAAAACGCTGGTTGAAATTCTCGTTATATATCATCACAGACAGTATCCAATCACCGGCAATCATCAGCACAGCCACGATACATAATACAATAATGAGAACCCGCTTCTTTTTAGATTTTGCTTTTTTCATATTTTCTGTTTCCCCTTGACTACTCAATAAATTTTACTCTCATGCAATTCATTCTTCTAATTTTAAAAAGCCCGATTTGCCTCTCAGGCATAAACTGTTTATATCAGGACTTTCTAAAATCCGCCAAAAGAATCGGCAACATCCGCTGCGAATAGCTCCGGAGGGAATATTCCCCGCCGGAAATGCACCAGTCATAGAGAAATGAGCGTTCGCAGAGCGCATAAATTTTCACGATCTCGCCCACAGACACATCCGTGCGCAGCTCGCCTCTCTCCTGCCCCTCCTGAATAATCTTGTGAAGCAGCTTATAGTACAGACG
>Ga0129309_1000918_pt1 | contig 18207 bp, 11 predicted proteins | sample L1105metagenome_FD_94439 | JGI IMG/M metagenome (GOLD analysis project Ga0129309, IMG submission 94439) | Ring-tailed lemur group fecal microbial communities from Wisconsin, USA - L1105 metagenome | ecosystem: Host-associated > Mammals > Digestive system > Large intestine > Fecal | place: USA...
CATCATCGCAGAATCCCCCAGAGGTGGAATTTACCCATACCAAAAAAATCCCGTAAATTCGACTTCCGCTCAGCATGCAATAAAATACCCAAAACCACAGCTTTTACTTGTATTTTAACTCTGATTTCGGGTATTTCATATATTAGATTTTTATTTTTCTTTATTTCCATTGAATTTACTTTTACAAAATGGAATTCAATCTTACAAAGTAGAATTTACTTTTTCAATTCACCTTTATGAAAATCTTATTAGACTTCAAATGACCTTATTCATTTTCCACAATGTCCATCATCATATCAACAATATGTTCTGATGCATGACCATCATCAATACATCCTCTCGCATTCAAAAATTCATCTGTTCTAATTTTGAAGCTCTCTGTATCAAAATTCAGAATATGGCTCACTAATTCATCATTATTACGGCAAATTGGGAATGGTGTTTCTTCCAACGGATAATAAAATCCTCTGTTATGATCATAAGAATCTAAATCCGGTGTATATAAAATTCCAGGTTTATAAGTCAATACATAATCACAAATCCAACTTGAATAATCCGTAATACCCATATCAATCGCCATCATCAGTTCCTGAATATCTGGGTAATTATTCGCATTCAAAACATATAAATGTCTACTCATCTTACCAGTTTTCTTCTTACTAATGCTGGTATGATGAGCACGATTTAGTATTACCCACTCGCCACCAAATCTCTTCTCCAGAGCATATTTGATTCTCTCAAAATCAATCTCTTCAAATTCTACAGTCTCTGCCTCATTCCTGAATGTTGGTGCATACAATGCAAGATGAACATCTGATCCTACTCCAAAATAATCACACACTTTTTCTTTAATCTCAGCTACTTTGTTGTCATCGATGAAGAAAATATCGTTTCTGGCATGTCCTAACTCTCTGATATCGTGATTCTTCCAAAATGAAGTTTCATAAACCATCGTTTCAAAACTACTATTAGAAATACAGATATCGGTTAAATCTCCACACAAAAAGCCCTTTTCATTCCTCTTTTCATTGTCTACACTGTCCGGTCCTATTTTCTTTAATCCCAGTGAACCATGCATTGTCTGAATATAAGTTTGACCCTTCTTTTTCATGACATATCCTTTTGGAAAATTAAACGCATTGTCAATCCAAATCTGAGAACTGCTTAACTCATCATAATATTCCTTTGTATTATATTTAACAACTTTTGCTTCCGGAGGGAACATCTCTGCTATACGCTCAGGATTTTTAAATGTTACCCATACTTGTTTCCATGGTAATTCTCTTTTTAAAATCTCTTCACTGATGTATTTTGGATTACAAGTATAATCCCCTTGGAAAGTAAAGAACATGATTTTACCTTTTTCAATTGGATTCTGTTTCATCTCCTGGGAATAGAAATATTTAATATAACGCACAAAAAGTCTGGCTTTTATTCTTCGAATCTTTTTACGAAACTTTCTTACTATTTTTTTTAATTTTCTAACTTTTTTAATTAACTTTTTTGTTCTGCGATATACAAATCTAGGTCCACGAATCAACTTAATCCATATATAATCATCGTGTCTTCTTCTTCTTTCTATTGGATATTCTTTATTAAACTGTTCTTTCCAACGATTAATATCATCCTGGCGCAGCCGAATATCCGTAATAATTTCTCCATTAATCATATCCGCAAGCTTTTCAGATATGTCGTCTCTTTCACAAATACAAAGATTGTTGGTATCATGAAAGCCTCTTGCACGATGGTCGATTGAAATGACAATGCTTCGCACTTTATGTTGCATTGCATAGACACCACCATGCAGTCTAGTACCTACGTAATCTACATTTCCAGCATCTAAAACTTCGCTATATTTTTTCAAAGAATAAATTCTTGAGATATTTTCAACATCCTCAAAAGTATCCAAGTATATTTCATCCCGACTCGTCTGACACCAGAAAATCAATTCTTCGTAATTTTCTTTTAAGATATCGATTAACTGCTGATCTTTCGCACGATCCCGCTGTGCTTTATAGCCACTTAAACTAAAGATTACTTTATTGGCTTTTTTTGTAGGAATCTGTCTACACAATTCAGGTGTAAGCTTCCACAAAGTAGGGCATCCCGTATTGATTGCCTTGAATCCAATCTCTTCTAACAATCTCTTACTTTCTTCATCTCTTACACTATGATAAAAGTCCTTTCTGAGAATCCTATTATATATCTTTTTTGAATATTCAGTCGTTTCTCCTTCACTCAAAGTCGTACCGACACCTGCCATAATACAGTTTTCATAAATCCAACTATCCAAATTGCCAATCGGCCATTGTGCCTGTGTGCTTTTTATATCACGACTTAATAAATTTGTTCCCATGATGATCTTAAAATCAGCATCATAAGCAAACTGAAGTTTCTGACTACCAAATAAATACCTTTTTATATCCAGATTCTTTACATGTGTACCAAATCTCATAATAAATGAATCATCTAATAAAAAGGCCATTTCATCTTCCAGGCACTGCAAAATGATTTCATCACCAAGATTTGAAGTTCCAATTGCTGTATCAAAAACTACTACATTTTTCATAACATTCCTATTCCTTTTATTCCATAAATTTTTCGTATTCAGGTAAAACTTCGTCTGTCGTTCCCTGCATCATAATCTTTCCTTCATGCAACCATAAAATCGTATCGCACAATTTGCTTAATGTCGCTGAACTATGAGATACAATAACAACTGTTCGATCTTTATTTGCGATTAGCTGTTTCATCTTCCTATAACTTTTCTTTTTAAACTTTGCATCACCAACACTAAGGACTTCGTCGATTAACATAATCTCAGTTTCCAAAATTGCGGTAATCGCAAAAGACAATTTTGAATGCATTCCACTCGAATAAGTCTGTACCGGCTTATCAATAAATTCCCCAATATCAGCAAATTTAATAATCTCCGGCATCTTCTCTTTTACTTCTTCTTCTGTAAATCCAAGCAGCATTCCTGCCAGCATAATATTCTCGCGTCCGGTTAACTTCTTTTGAAAACCTACACCCAGTGCTAACAAAGAGACGGTATGTCCATGAAGATCGATTTCTCCCTCATCTGGAGAAAATATACCGGCAATAGCACGCAATAATGTAGATTTTCCACTTCCATTCTTCCCAACAATTCCCATAATCTGACCTTTCGGAACTGCAAAAGAAATTCCTCTTACCGCTTCAAAAGTTTCCTGTTCATTAAACTTAAATAACGATTTACGAATTGATAACTTTTTGAAACTTCGATACCGAATTTTCAAATTTCTTACTTCTATAGCATTTTCCATCTAAATCACCTTCACATATCCATTCTCATTCTTATAAATAAGCCTCAAACCAACTACTGCCAAAACAATAGAAATAACAACCCATATGAAATATAATTTCCAGTGAATTCCTTTCCCATATAGCAGTGCATTTCTCATTTGATCAATAATAAAGGCAATTGGATTGCATTTTAATAATACTGTCCTTAAAAGTTCGCTGTCCAATCTTTTTTCCAGTGAATAGAAAACACCAGACATATAAAATACCAATCGAAGTCCAACTGAAATAAGGTTAGATAAGTCCTCTACAAAGACACCAAAATGCATAAGGATTGTACTAAACCCAAATGTAATCAAGAACAATAATATGACTAATGGTATAAATCCGATTACATGATACGTAAGCGGAACCCTGTATATTGCCATTGTACAAAATACAAGTAAAAAGGAAACCGCAGATGTAAATCCATTGACGTACATCTTTCTAAATAGAAGAATATGTTTTGGTATATATACTTTTTTGACGATCGACTTATTCGCTGCTACCAAACGGACACTGCCTTTTAATGTTTTTTCAAAAAACTTATAACTGGTATAACCAATGAAAATAAATGCCGAAAAATACTGTTCCGCTCTTCCAAATACGACCAACGCTACAAAAGTATACACAAGCATAAAGAGCAATGGATCAAGAATCCACCATAACCAGCTTAGATGCGATTGTGCAATATCTGATTTTAATTCTGCCTTTCCAGAATAAATTGCATACTTGTAATACTTTTTGCAATCATTTATAAATCTTTTCATTATGTGCTCCTTATAAAAATGTCATAATCTGTTTTCTTTCATCAATATCTGCAATATTCTAGCACAACAACTATAAATATGCAATGTTCCATCATGACATTTCCGTCTGATGATCTTCTATCATACTTTCCATTGTTCTCTGGAACATCTCCGTCAGACCGATCGCAGGTTTCCAGCCTAACTGCTCAATCTTTTCTGTGTTTAGATATGCAATCATCGTCGGATTATACCCATGCTTTGACAGATCCTCTTCGATATCAAAGCACACCTGAGTCGTTTTATTTTTATTAAGTTCAGCAACGATCTGTGCCATCTCAACGATAGAACAAGTTGTATCCTTATTAGCCACATTATAGGCCTCTCCAGCATTTCCCTTTTCTAGAATCAGAAGAAGCGCCCGCACTGCATCCGACAGATAACAATAATTGCGAACTGTCTCACCTGTCGTATGCAGAACAATATCTTTTTCTTCAATAACGCACCGAATGAATTCCGCAAAAACTCTTCCGTCATTGTAATCAACACCCGCACCAAACGTTTGAGTTAATCTTGCAATCTTGATCGGCATCTGAAATTCTTTGGCATACGATGCACAGATACATTCTACCATCCGTTTTCCTTCTGAATAAGAACTTCTTACATTCAAAAAATCAATGTATCCGCAATCTTCCTCACTGATTGACTCCGTCGTCTCCAGCTTTCCATATATTTCAAGAGACGAAAGATAGACAAAACCCAGAATGTCTTTCCCTTTTGCAAAGTTGAGAACATTCATCGTTCCATTAATCGCGATATCTATCGTCTCCACCGGATTCTCTACAAAAAACTTTGAGCTGGTTGGACTGGCACTATGAATCACATAATCCACATCGCCTTCATAAGCAATCGGACTGCAGATGTCGCCAATGCAAAATTCAATCTGTTCGTCCAGATAATCTTCGAATAGCTTCCGTGCTTTTCGCTCATTCCGAATAAAAGCAACCACTTTTATATCCTTATCCAAGCTTCGATTTGCTTCTAACAGGCATCTTGCAATCATAGAGCCGATCAAACCTGTTGCGCCTGTAATAAACACACTTTTATGATCAAACTCATCAAAATTATATGTTTCCAATACATGTTTAATATCTTCTGCCATTATCCTGTTCATAGCTAAATCCCCATAATCTGCTCATTTTCTTTTGCCTGTAAGATTGCCCTGAAAATATAGAAGTCTTCCGGCTTCGTAATCTTAATATTCTGAGATGGTCCATCAATAATGTGCAGTTTCTTCTCATAATTCATCATCATCGACGCAGAATCAATAAAATCATGTCGGTTCTCTGCTAATGCCTTTAAATGACATCCATAAATATCTTTCAAATAATATCCCTGTGGAGCTCTTGCAAGAAAACATCTGCTTCTTTCCACCGTACCGGATACATTCTTTGTATCATTCACTGTAATGATCGTCTCACTTGCCGGTGCTACAGTAATCGCAGTTCCATGCTTTTTCACACATGCGATATTATCAGAAATCAACTGTGTATTAATCAATGGTCTTACACCATCATGGATCAGAACAATCGTATCTTCCTGATCACCATACAATTCATGCAATGCTTTCAATCCATTATAGATTGATTCCTGACCATCTTTTCCTCCCGGTACAACAACCTTTACTTTTTCAATATTAAACTTTTTCAAGCATTTTTTGAAATAATCAATATAATCCTCAATACACACAACACAAATCGCATCAATATCCGGATTCTCTTCGAAAAAATCAATCGTATGAATAATAATTGGTTTATCGTTCACCTTTAAAAACTGTTTTGGCAATCCTGTGGTATTCATTCTTGTTCCTGAACCACCGGCAAAAATTAATGCTGTATTCATCCGACACTGTCCTCCTGTAAGTATATAATCAAATTTCATTCAAAATATTGTCTAAAACGACTAATTATATTATAACTTATTTATCATTCATATCAAGTAAAAAAATACAAGTTTCTAACTCTCTGCTGTCTTTTATAATAACGTTTGTACAAAATCTGCAATATCCTTTGTTGCATGTTTTGTAGGTTTTATATATTTATTTTTTAAAGCATTCAGCTTATCAAAATCGTATTTCCCACTTTTAATAGCATCTAAAATTTCACTAAAATCATCCGAAATCTTCCCTGGAAGGTCATGTTTGTAATCTATATTAAGCCCTCGCACCCCTTCATATTCATCCAGATCAAAATTATAAAAATGAATCGGAAGATTCAAAATTGCTGCCTCATATATAATACAGGAATAATCACTTACAACATAATCTGCTGCAAAAAGCATTTCAAATGACGAAAATTCCTCACACACAAATACTTTCTCCGTATCAACCTCTATCTTAGACAACGGATGAAGTTTTATCACCACATTATATTCTCCATTCAAGGATTCCATCATCTTACTGCATGCCTCTGCAAACCTCGTTTCATCTTTACGGAACGTCGGAACATATAAAATAACCGGTTTTCCCTTTAATGATGGATATTTTTCGAAAATCTGCTTTCGCTTTTTTTCCTTATACTTTCTGCTCTGCAAGAGATCTACCCTTGGCAGCGGATATACCCTCATGTAACGATCTTCATAGTTAAATCCAACAGCCAAAATATGCAGATATCCTTCTCCGGCACAAAAAATATAATCATAATTGTGATGCATTTTCATAGCATGTGCAATTCTGGAATCTGATCCCTCGCCCTGATCAAGAATTTGATATCCGAATTTCTTCATCGTACCCATAGAATGCCACATCTGAATGACCTTTAAATCTTTTTTATGTTTTAAAAGACTCACTGTCATACAATATGTATCAAGAATTGCAACTTTCGATGTTGCCAGATAATACATTTGAACAAGCATATGAAATGCATATTTCACTTTATCCTTTGGGCTCGATTGAATACCGCCATCCAATGTATGGCACAGATACTTAATTCGAATATCCGGATCTTGCTCTTTTAATTTCTTTGCAATCATTTTAAATTCAAAAGGGACTTTATTGGACTGACGTGAAATAAAAACTACTCTTTTTTTCACCGGAAATAATTTGATAAAAAAATAAATAATATTTAAAAAAAATGTTCCAACTTTAATAATGATAACCATAATCCTTCTCCTGCTAACCCTGTCTATTTATTCATATAGTTGCATATGTATTGTGCAATGTCCTGACAGGCATGTCCAGTTTCCCGAATTCCAACTTTATGAGCAAATTCCTTCCAATCCCTGTCATACTTTTCCCGGTCAAATTCCTGTATATGATCATAAAGTTCTTGCGGTGTTCTGGCATATGGAAAAGGAAGTTCTTCCATTTCAAAATAGACACCTCTGTCACTTTTATAATCCTCAAAATCATTGGCAAAAGTAAAACAAGGTAAACCAAATAAAGCCGCATCAAATATACAACTGGAATAATCCGAAATTAACGCATCGCTTGCCATGATCAACTCCTGCATATTCGGATAATTTGTAGCATTAACCGCTGATGATCCTAAATCCTTAAAATAATTATCCGCTATAGAAATTAAAAAAGGATGAAGTTTTATAAGAAGAACACACTTTTTCGTATTAAAAAATTGCTGAAATGCCTCCATAACTTTATCCGGATGAATATCATACCATTCTTTATGGAAGATTCCCTTATTGCGTGTCTCATCCCGAAATGTAGGTGCATAAATAATAATTTTATAATCTTCCGGAATCCGAAAGAATTTTCGAACTTTTTTCCGGAGCACCTCCAGCTCTTCTTCTGTAATCGAGACTAATTTGTCATTTTTAGGATATCCGCACTCCCAGATTTTTCCTTTTCGTTCAAAAGCCCTTCGATAAATATTGGTTAAGTGTGTCGAATTTGAAATAAATAAATCTGCCTGTGCAGATGTATTCCGAATCTTATATGCATGCGACTTTAGATGAATAAACTTATCTACATCCAGTTCAATCTTCTTAATTCCCAATCCGCCATGCCATGTTTCAATAAATAGCTGTCCTTTTCTCTTTTTATAGAAAGAATCTAACAAATGCGTATCTACAATAACCTTTGCAGTACTATATTCGTATACTTTTCGAAATAATTTCAATTGTGAACAACAACGCACTCCTTGAATATAGGAAGGGAGTTCATACGTTGCCTTATTATCCATCAGCCATCGAATCTCAATATCCGGGTTTATCTCGTGAATCTTTTCTACAATATATCTTGTATTATCATCATACCGTTTCCCATTATATGCTGATGCAATCACCTTATCCTGCAATGGCCAGAACGACAGCACAAAATTGGCACTTTGAAATATAATCGACCGGCATCTTAAATATATCCACTTACAAATATTATATGCCCATTTTAATGAATCTTTCTGTAATATCTGTGCAATTGTTTTTTTTTGCATCTGAAACGGCCTCCTAATTAATTGCTAGCTCTTTTATTTTACAATATAGCATTTTAAGAATCATTTGTAAACTGAATTAAAAAACAAAACCATCTATTCAAAAGAACAAATGGTTTTGCTGCAATATCTTTTATTATCTCTTATAAATCTTTTTCCAATGTCGCTCTGACCGCCTTGATAAATCCTTCACTGTTTACCGCATTGACATTCTCAAGGCTCGTAATCAATGCCAGATCCTTTGTCATCGTTCCACTCTCAATCGTATCGATCGTTGCCTTTTCAAGCTTGTCAGCAAACGTCATCAATTCTTCGATGCCATCCAGTTCACCGCGCTTTCTGAGTGCTCCTGTCCATGCGAAGATCGTTGCTACCGAGTTTGTTGAAGTCTCTTCTCCTGCCAGATGCTTATAATAATGTCTCTGAACCGTACCATGTGCAGCTTCGTATTCATAATATCCCTGCGGAGATACGAGTACGGAAGTCATCATTGCAAGGGAACCGCATGCAGATGAGATCATATCACTCATAACATCACCGTCATAGTTCTTACAAGCCCAGATAAATCCACCTTCTGCTCTCATAACACGGGCAACCGCATCATCAATCAATGTATAGAAGTATTCAATTCCAAGCTCTTCGAACTTCTCTTTAAAGACCTTATCATACACTTCCTGGAAAATGTCTTTGAATGTATGGTCATATTTTTTGGAAATCGTATCCTTCGTTGCAAACCACAGATCCTGCTTGGTATCAACCGCAAAACTGAAACAGCTTCTTGCAAAACTTTCAATCGAAGCATTGACATTATGCATTCCCTGAACAATGCCTGCTCCGGTAAAATTATGTACGAGTTCTCTGACTTCCGTTCCGTCTTCCGCTGTATATACGAGTTCTACTTTGCCCGCTCCCGGAATCTTCATCTCCGAACCTTTGTATACATCACCATATGCATGTCTCGCAATTGTAATCGGCTTCTTCCAGCAGAAAACTTTCGGTTCAATTCCTTTTACCTGGATCGGAGCACGGAATACCGTTCCATCTAAGATTGCACGGATCGTACCATTCGGGCTTTTCCACATCTCCTTCAGGTCATATTCGGTCATACGCGCTGCATTCGGCGTAATCGTCGCGCATTTTACCGCTACTCCGTATTTCTTCGTTGCTTCCGCGGAGTCTACGGTTACCTGATCATCCGTTTCATTTCTATGTTCAAGTCCAAGGTCATAATATTCCGTATTCAGATCAATAAACGGATATAATAATTCATCTTTGATCATCTGCCAGAGAATTCTGGTCATCTCGTCGCCGTCCATCTCCACCAATGGGGTTGTCATCTTAATCTTATCCATATCGCTGTTCTCCTTTATCGTACTGACTTTTATATTTTTTATCATCGAATTTCATTATACAATATGAAGTCCATTTTGTAAAATACTTCATAAATTTTTTTGAAAAAGCCATTTTTTCGCTATTTTTTGAATAGATTTTAAGATTTCATTTCAATTTGCAGAGCAGAGAAACTTCTTCTTTGTGACGTGTGCCAGAGCCATTGAACAACCAAAGCGATTCCTCTTTTACGAAGAGTCCGCCTAAAACGCACTGCGTTTGAACGGTTAGGCGGACCCGGCAATATACGGAGTACAGTCCCTTTCCGCAAACAGGTACAAATATAAGCGAGCTTCTTTTGTACCTGTTTATGCGGAAACATCCATATGACGATGTCTGTCTGTACTCCTGGTTCTAGAAGCCGAATCGCAGGTTGTTCGAATGCTCTGCACAAAAGTCACATGCGAAGAAGTTTTCTGCTGTCAGATTACAAATCGAAAGTCTTCGGCAAAACCCATGCTGATCACAATCTGAAGTTTTTTTAACAATTATAGCTACACAGCATACGACAGACGAACGTGTTTCCTCCCGGCAAAGCAGTAGCCGTTAGAACTTTCAGCGACGAAGCCTTTGCCGGAGGATGCACGTTCGTCATCTGCCATTTGTCATATAAAAAAAGAATCGACTGACAGTTTCCTGCCAGCCGATTCTTTTTTATATGAGTATTAACAATTCCTACCTTCTTACAGGTGCCTGCGGCATTTCCCATGCATCATGATCCGTATGGAGCAGCATATGTGCTTTGTGAGCATTTGGTTCTCCAAAGTATTCTTCATATGCCTTCAATACATCCTGGTTCTCGTGAGAGAATCTGATGTCATACTTTTCTTTATCAAGGAAGTATAAGTTTTCACCGCGTACGCCTGCCAGTTCTTCGCCGTCATGGATCGGCTGACCGCCGCCGCCGACACATCCGCCCGGACATGCCATAACTTCTACGAACTGGTAATGTACTTTTCCTTTTTTGATCGCTTTGATCAATTTTCTTGTATTGCCGAGTCCATGTACAACCGCTACGCTGATCTCATTGCCTGCGATATTGAAAGTTGCTTCTTTCCAGCCGTCCAGACCGCGGACATCGCGGAATGCATCCGCATCCGGATTTTCGCCGGTTACGAGATAGTAGGCAGAACGAAGTGCTGCTTCCATAACGCCGCCGGTTGCTCCGAAGATAACGCCGGCTCCGGTTCCGTCTTTCATCGGATTGTCGAATTCGCCTTCTTCAAGATGCTTTGCATCAATATAATCCCGCTTGATCATGCGGTCGATTTCTCTCGTTGTCAATACGAGATCAACGTCTTTGCCTGCAAATTCTTCATAATACAGTTCCATGTTTGACTCGCCTTTTTTCGCCGTACATGGCATAATCGAGATACAGAAGATCTTCTCCGGATCAATGCCTAACTTCTGAGCAAAATAAGACTTTGTCGTTGCACCAAACATCTGCTGTGGTGATTTTGCCGTCGATAACTGCGGCACAAGCTCCGGATACTGAGACTTGATAAAGCGGATCCAGCCCGGACAACACGATGTGAACATCGGATATCTGTCCAATTCACCGTTTTGCAGTCTATGTAAAAATTCTGTTCCTTCTTCCATAATGGTTAAGTCCGCAGAAAATACGGTATCAAAGACATAATCTGCGCCCATTTTACGGACAGCCGTTACTAACTTTTCAATTGTTGCTTCATTTCTTTCCAATCCAAGGCTTTCACCCCATGCTGCACGAACAGCCGGTGCGATCTGAACGACCGTCACTTTATCCGGATCAGAAAATGCCGCAAATGCTTTATCCGTATCGTCGCGTTCTCTTAAAGCGCCAACCGGACAATGTGTAATACACTGACCGCATAATGCACAATCCGCATCCTCGATCTTACGATTCAACGATACGTCAACGTCCGTTCTGGAACCGGTATTGGCCACATCCCAGATATTTAAACTCTGTACTTTATCGCAGATCTGTACACAGCGCATGCATTTGATGCATTTCGATGAATCACGGATCAGAGGGAAATCCTGTGACCATGGTTTTTTATGATATTCCTGTCTGTATGGAATATCCAGAATGCCGAGATTGTTCGCAATCTCCTGCAGCGTACAGTTTTGACTTCTGACACAGGTTGCACACCGGAAATCATGCTGAGACAACAGGAATTCCACTGTCTTTCTTCTGGACTCACGTACTTTCGGACTATTCGTCAGAATCTCCATTCCTTCTTCTACTACATTATTGCAGGCTACGATCAAACGTCTTTTTCCAACCAGCTCAACAACGCAGACGCGGCATGCACCAATCTCGTTGATATCCTTTAAAAAGCAAAGTTTCGGAATCGGGATGCCAATCTGTTTTGCTGCGTCCATAATCGTAGTACCTTCCGGTACCGATATCTGTTTATGATCAATTGTAAGATTTACCATATTGTCTCCCTTCCTCCTTTAAAGATTCCATATCCAAAGTGGTCACAGCGCAGACACTTGGAAGCTTCCTGAACAGCTTCTTCACATGTCATACATCCTTCCACGCCTTCAAAGTCACATTTCCGTTCACTTGCTTCCCGTTCCGGAAGTTCCACTCTGCCGCATGGCGGGCGATCATCCAGATTTGCCGGTGGAATCTCTACATCACAGCTGATCTTATGATTGAATCCGAGGTATTCATCAATATTCGCTGCGGATACTTTACCGGCTGCAATCGCTCTGATTACCGTAGATGGGCCTGTCGCACAGTCGCCGCCGGCAAATACGCCCGGCATACCCTTAAATGCAGTCGTGCTGTCCGCTTTGATCACGCCGCGTTCCACAGGAAGTCCGAATTTTGCAAATGGCTCTGATTCAATGTTCTGTCCGATCGCTACAATAATAATATCTGCATCCAGACGAACTTCCGGCTCTGTTGTGGCTTTTACGCTGGCACGTCCGCGGGATATCTTACTGATCATCTGCGGCTGTACCCATAATCCGGTTACTTTATTGTTCTCATTCGTTTCAATACGAAGCGGTGCTTTCAGTCCTAATAATTCGGCACCTTCTGCGATCGCTCCTTCAATCTCTGCAGGCAATGCTGTCATATCTGCCTGACGTCTTCTATATACAATGCTTGTCTTCTCCGCGCCGAGACGAATCGATGTACGCACCGCATCCATCGCTACGTTGCCTCCGCCAATGACGCATACTTTCTTGCCGGTGTAATCCATCGGAACGCCATATCCTACATTGCGGAGCATCTGTACTGCTGAGATGACACCTTCTGCATCTTCTCCTTCGATTCCCAGTTTTTTATCTGTATTGGCACCGATCGTAACAAGAACCGCATCATACTGCTTCTGCAGATCTTCGATTGCAAGATCTGTTCCGATCCGCTTGCCGTGAATAACTTTCACGCCGGTAGAAAGGATCGCATCGATATCCTCCTGAAGGCGGTCTTTCGGCAGACGATAATTCGGGATGCCGTACATCAGCATACCGCCAAGTTTTGGCTGCATCTCATATACCGTAACCTGATGTCCCATCAGCTGCAGATAATATGCTGCGGAAAGTCCTCCCGGACCTCCACCGATAACTGCAACCTGCTTTCCGGTTGATTCCGCACACTCCGGAGCAGGTACCACGCCTGCATGATCTGCCGCCATTTTCTTTAATCCGCGGATATTAATCGACGTATCTTTCATATTACGTCTGCAACGTGCTTCACAAGGATGTTCACAGATATGTGCACATGTCGTTGGAAACGGATTGTCCTTACGGATCAGGCGAATCGCATCCGCATAACGTCCTTCCTTTACTAATGCAATATATCCCGGAATATCAACCTTTGCCGGACAAAGAGATACACAAGGCACCGGAAGGTTGACACTTGCGATACATCTTCCATTGGTAATATGTTCTACATAATCTTCACGAAATCCGGTAACTCCTTTTAATACCATGTTGGCCGCTTCATAACCGATCGCACAATCTGCAGCACTCATAATTGCTTTTGCCGTTTCTTCAATTAATTCAATATGAGAAAGTTCTGCTCTTCCTTCTAACACATCTTCTACTAAACTTGCTAACTGTCCGAGACCGACTCTGCAAGGAACGCATTTACCGCATGTCTGGGCATGACATAGCCGTAAAAACGAGAGTGACATATCGATTGGGCATAATCCGGGAGGACTGGCTGCGATACGGTTCTCTACATCTTTGTACAATCCTTCTACAACTAATTGAGCACGATCCGGGGTTTGAATTGTTAATCTACTCATTTCTATTTTCTCCTTTCCCGATGTCATTATAGATATTATATGATTGTACAAAAAAAAATGCAATAGTAAACTCGAAAATTCATCGTCTATTTTTTAACGCAAATTATCTCCATTTTTTGGCTTAAATAAGCCATTTTTTATTGTTATATTTTTCACTATTTGATTATTTTATGTACCATTTATCGGACTTTGTTATTCCCTATTTTTTTACTATGTTTTCCAAAAAAACGCATAAAAACAGGGATTGTATTTCCCGACATACAATCCCTGTCTTTTTGTTTTTATAGATTTTTCTTATGTTTTGATGCTCAATCTATAGTTTTTTATCTGTTAATAAAATAACCTTGTTGAAAAATTTAAATCAACAATCCTAAAATCTCATTGCTTCTTGCAATGAATTTTGTCATGGCTTCCGGACTCAACGGTTTATTGGAAATCTGTGCAAGATCATACAGATGTTCACAGATCAAATCCGTGTGTTCGCCTTCCGGATGGTCAATCACATATTTGACCAGCTTATTGTTCGCATTTAAGATCAATGTCTCGCTTCCATCTGCACCGAACATTGCCGGATCCATCTCTCCGCCCATGTTGTACATCTTCATCATTTCCTGCATACGTCTCGTATCTTCACTTAATGTAATCATCGCAGATACATTTTCGTTTTTCAATTTTTCTGCTTTGACCGTCAGACTTTCTTTGGAAAGAGCTTTCTTGAAGATATCTCCGAGCTTCTCGCCGAGAGATTTCATCTCTTCTTCATCTGCAGTTTCCGTCAGCGTATCTGCTACATCCGCATCGATTCTCAAGAACTTCACATCCTGATTTGCCTGTTCCAGATGTGTAATAAATGCACTGTCGATGTTATGTGTCAGATATACAGCGTCCATTCCCTGTTCTTTGAACATATTGATATACTGTGACTGAACAACTTCATCCGTTACATAGAACACTTTATTTTCATTTTTATCTTTGGCAGCTTCAAGATATTCCGGAAGAGTAACATACTTCTTATCCAGGTTCTTGAATAAGATATAGTCTTTCATCTTCTTATTGAACTTCTCATCTCTTAAGCAGCCAAACTTGATAAATGGGCTGATGTCGTCCCAGTACTTCTCATAATTTTCTTTATCGACTTTGCACATGCCGGAAAGCTTATCTGCAACTTTCTTCGTAATATAATCGGAAATCTTCTTCACAAATCCGTCATTCTGCAATGCACTTCTGGATACATTCAATGGAAGATCCGGACAATCGATCACACCTTTTAAGAGCATCAGGAATTCCGGAATGACTTCTTTGATATTATCCGCGATAAATACCTGGTTATTATACAATTTGATCGTACCTTCAATTGATTCATACTCGTAATTGATTTTCGGGAAGTACAAAATACCTTTCAGGTTAAATGGATAGTCCATATTCAGATGAATCCAGAATAACGGCTCTTTAAAGTCCATAAAGACTTTGCGGTAAAATTCTTTATATTCTTCGTCCGTACATTCATTCGGATGCTTTGCCCAAAGAGGAACCGTATCATTGATCGGTTTTGGTGCTTCCGGTTCTTTTTCTTCCGAAGCATCTTCTGCATCCGCATCGTTAACCGGCGTTCCGTCTTCTTCGACAACTTCCGGAATCTCTTCCTTCTCTTCTTCTTTTGCATCTTCGTTTGTAAAGTAGATTTCTTCCGGCATAAATGCACAGTATTTCTCTAATATCTCGCGAACGCGATATTCATTAGCAAATTCCGTACTGTCCTCACCAAGATATAACGTAATCTCGGTTCCACGTTCCGTGCGGTCACCGTCTTCCATCGCAAACTCTGTTCCGCCATCGCATTCCCAATAAACCGGAACTGCCCCTTCCTTATAAGAAAGTGTATTGATCGTTACTTTATCTGCTACCATAAATGCAGAATAGAAGCCTAATCCGAAATGACCGATGATCTGGTCTTCATTCGTCTTATCCTTATATTTTGCAAGGAAATCTTCCGCGCCTGAAAATGCGATCTGATTAATATACTCTTCTACTTCATCCGCAGTCATACCAAGACCGTTATCGATGACTTTGATCGTCTTATGCTCAGGGCTTACTTTTACATCGACCTGATAATGATTGCCTTCCGGCTCTTCAAACTCGCCGATCATGTCTAATTTTTTCAATTTTGTAATCGCATCACATGCATTGGAAACTAATTCACGTAAAAAGATGTCATGGTCGGAATACAGCCATTTTTTAATGATCGGAAAAATATTTTCACTGTTAATCGATAAACTTCCTTTTTTGTTACTCATTTTGTAACATCTCCTTTACCTTACTTTAAAATTTAAACCCATTTGTTGTTATTTTCTTTCGATAATGAATATATTAATACCTGTGCAGCGGAATGTCAAGGAAAAATTAGCACTCATTTCAATTGAGTGCTAATAACATTGTGAGATTGCGTAATACAGAGGAACACCTGGACTTTTTTATCCTTTTCCGCTAGAATTTTACTAATACGAAAAAGGAGTGAATTCTATGAAAACATCATCTCAATTAAGATCTTTTTTATCCGACATTGATCACAGGGGTTACCCTACTTATAAAAGCCTGAAAGGCAGTTATCAGTTTCCGGACTACATTTTTACAATCGACCACGTGCAGGGAGATCCTTTTGCAACACCTTCCAGAGTCAGCATCAGTATTGCCGGTCATACGTGTCAGTTTCCAAAAGAATATTACGATGCCCCTTACAAAAAGAGAGCATTATGCGATCATCTGACCCGGTTATTCAAAAAGAGTCTCGACCGCTATAGCTTTAAAGCGAAGGGTTCGGGGAAAAGCGGACTTCTCTCGATCAGCAGCTGCGGACAGGAGGTTCTGGAACGGACCGCATGTTCCATCCATCCGAACAATGGCAGTCTCGCTGTTCATTTTGAGATTGGGTTTCCTGCGAATGGACGGAAGATCAATGCAAAAGAATTAAGCAGGATTCTTTTTGATTTTCTCCCTGTCTGCGTAAAACAGTCGCTGATTTATGCGAATATTGATCAGTCGGCATTAAAAGAAGCCATCGATCTGTCGGAAGACCAGCACTATATACGGACGAAGCTCCCGGAAACCGGTCTGATCGCATTCGTTGCAGACGGCTCCATCCTTCCGAGAAAAAGCGGTATCTCACAGCTTCCTTTAAAATCGGCGGTTCCGTTTTGTTCCCCAAAAAGTTATCAGGTTACTTTCGATCTTCCGCACCATGGACCGGTCATCGGAATGGGCATTCCAAAAGGCATTACACTCATCGTCGGAGGCGGATATCACGGCAAATCAACTTTATTAAAAGCACTGGAAGCCGGCGTATATGATCATATTGCAAATGACGGCAGAGAATATGTCATTACCGATCCGACAGCTATGAAGATCCGTGCAGAAGACGGACGCAGCATTCAAAAAACCGATATTTCCATGTTCATCAACAATCTTCCAAATGGAAAAGATACGGTATCCTTTTCGACGGAAGATGCCAGCGGAAGCACTTCACAGGCTGCAAATGTCATCGAAGCAATGGAAGCTGGGACGAATGTTTTTCTGATCGATGAAGATACGAGTGCAACGAACTTTATGATCCGGGACGAATTAATGCAGCGGGTCGTACATCCCGACAGCGAGCCGATCACGCCATTCATCGACAGAGTGCGCCGGTTATATGAGAATCAGGGAATTTCTTCTATTATAGTAGCAGGAAGTTCCGGGGCATACTTTCATATTGCAGATCACATTCTGCAGATGGATCAGTATCTTCCAAAGGATATTACTGACTTTGCGAAAAAACAGGCGGCAGCCTTTCCGGTAAACCCGGCAGCATCTGCCTGTCCGGAACCGCTGTTTTGCCGAAAGTGCCGATGCACTTCCTCTTTAAAAAAGGAACGGCGTCTCAAGTTAAAAACAATGGGAAAAGACTCGTTTTCTCTGAATAAGGACATTGTTGAACTTCGTTATATTGAACAGATTGCTGACTCTGAACAAACAACCGCTTTAAGTTTCTGCCTTTTGTATCTGGAAATGCATATATTTGATGGGAAA
>Ga0129309_1000920_pt1 | contig 18157 bp, 21 predicted proteins | sample L1105metagenome_FD_94439 | JGI IMG/M metagenome (GOLD analysis project Ga0129309, IMG submission 94439) | Ring-tailed lemur group fecal microbial communities from Wisconsin, USA - L1105 metagenome | ecosystem: Host-associated > Mammals > Digestive system > Large intestine > Fecal | place: USA...
TAGGGCCATCTTCAATAAATTAAAAATTCGATTTATGTGGGCTGTGGAAGTGTTTCCTCAGCCCAGTTTTTCTTTTTGTCAACAGGTCCCTTCCTTGGCAATTCCTTGCTGACCGATACATCCCGTATATCAACCAGAATGGTAGAGCCAGGTTCCGCTTTCTGATCTGTCATCTGCATATAATACGCTCCTTCCTGTGATCTATATATTTGGAATAATCAAAACCACATGAATAAGTCGGACCTGTGTGCTACCACAAGCCCGGCTCATGGTATCTGATTTCGATTTTGTTCCTGCCGTATTTGCCACGCCCCCCGGCAGGCTCCGCACGAAGCGGAATAGGGGTTGCCATAGGCTGCGGATAGCTTCGCCGCATCATAGACCCGCTTGTACCGCCGCGTCGCCACCGCAAGCGCATACAGCAGGGACTCCCCCTCAAGTCTGTGGGAGGTCGTGAGAAAGTACCATTATGATCTGTGCCGTCGTCGCGCCCTGCCTGCCACGGCCGGGTCAATGAGCTGCGTTGATCGCTCGGATAGCCCGGTTCATCACCTCCTTGGCTTGTCCATCATGGCCCGCCTCATTTGCCGCTCGGAACACAGAATGACGTACCTATGGCAACGTATATTCAGTTGTCAAAGTGCCGCGAGGGTGCGGCAGTGGTTACTTTCTCGTTATTGGGAAGCTCCGCTGTTCGGACGCTCCGCATGACAGAAATAATTACCGCCGAAAAGGTCCCTCTATAAGTAAGGACAATTTGGGGGCGTTTGTTGCCGTCTGTCAGAAATATTTTTTCAAGTATTTTTCCAGACCTCGAAGCCCCGCACTGATTGATCTGCTGATTCTGCTCTTATTCACACATTCAGCTTTTGCGACCTGTGAGATACTCATGCCAAGAAAGTAATGAGCATAAATCCGGCGACTCTGTTTTTCTGGCAGAGCAGCAAGACCTTGATACAGCAGTGCAATCATCCTTTGCCGCTCCAAAATCTCATAGGGCGATGGCTGCTCAAGCAGAATAGCCTTTTCAATACCATTGTCTACATCCAGAGAGTAAAAAGCCTTGTATCTGCGAAGGTTGCGCTGATAGCTTTCCTCCTGGCGTCTAAAATCCTCCAAAATGGCAAATACCTCATCCGGCATCTCAACAATCTTGTCTGTCGTATAATACGGGTAATAGTCCCGCAGATTGATTTCTTTCATTAGCTTTTCCTCCGATTTCGATTAGTCGTTTGATTGGCAAAATCGAAATCAGAGGGCGGGGAGTGGCAGCGCGCTTGAACACAATATGCACCCCTAAAGCAGAGCGCAAAAAGCCGCACCCATAGAAAGAGTGCGGCTAAACCGGCATGGTTATCCTGTGGAATGATCCCTGCGAAAAGCAGAGAGTCGGTGTATTGAAAACTGTTTGGTTTTATCCTGTTACGGTGGTATTTTTATTTCAAGACCATATTTCATATCGCTACCTTTCCTATTAACAAATCGGGCGGCGGGGCGTATTCAGCCTCGCCGCCCTTACGGGTGTCATTTAGATTTTGCTGCCTGCGTTATTTTTCGGGTTTTCTTTTCCGTGTATACAGAAGCAGGACAATCATCCCTGCAAGAGACAGGAACATGATACAGCTCCACAGCGCCAGATTGCTCTCGTCGCCGGTTTTTGGAGAGGTTATATTTGCGCCGGTATCAGGATTGCTTGCCGCCGCTTTCACCGTCAGTTTTACCGTGGCGCTGCCGTCGTCAAAGTTCACCTTTACATCGTGGTCGCCAACGGAAAGTGTCCCCAGATATTCCGGCTTGACAGACAGCTTCAGGCTGCCCGCCGCAGTAGTGTAATATCTTGCTTCCACGGTCTTGCCGTCGATTTTAAGGCTTGCAAACTTGCCGAAGGTCAGACTGTCGTCCTCACTGCGCTTGATCGTAAGGTCCAGGGTCTTGTCGCTGCCCTTTTGCCAGGTGACTGACTGCACCGACGCTTCGTAGGTTGGAGACGGCGGATCGGTTTTCGCCTTGACCTCCACCTCGTAGGTATCGGTAAAGCCCTCGTAGGTCACAGTCAGGGTCTGCTTGCCGGTTTTGCTGCTGTCGAAGCCGTTGACCATAGCAGCCGTGACGTTGACCGTCTCCTTGCTGCCGTCGGACTTGCTGACCTCCAGCGTCAGGCCGCTCACATCCAGAGCATCACCCTCGGTGTAAATCTTCTTGGCGCTGTCGCTGTCAAGCTTGATCCCGGTGACGGTGACAGACGTGGGCGGATTTTGCTTCGCCTTGAAGGTGTAGGTAAAGCTCGCCGTGTCCGTGATCGTCGCACTGCTTGGGTCAGTATCCCACGCGCCGCCCTCGTAGTTTTCGGCAGGCTTCATGCCGGTGGGAACCTGCGACGGTTTCTGTCCGTCCATCACTTCCTCCGTCTTGTTTGTCGTTGTGCCGTCTTCCCATGTACCGTTTACCACTGCGTAGGTCACGGTATGCTTGGTCGGTGTCGGCGGCTGTTTGGCCGTGAACGTATAGGTGAAGGTCGTGTTGCCCGTGATCGTCGCACTGCTCGGGTCAGTATCCCACGCGCCACCCTCGAAGCCTTCAGAGGCGATCATTCCCGTAGGAATCTGCACCGGGCTTTGTCCGTCCTCGACCTCCTCGGTCTTAGATGTCGCCGTGCCGTCCTCCCATGTGCCATTCACCACAACGTAGGTCACGGTGTAACCAATCAGCGCAGCTATCGGTTCCGTTTCTGTTTCATTGCAGCGACTGCAGACACGCTGACGTTCGCCTGCCTTACCAGCTTCCGGCTCTGTCATCACCTGCCATTCTCCCCAATCGTGCCCCAAAGCCGGGGTGACCGTGCCTAATATCGGTTCAGAAGGTTGATCAATATATACTAAGCGAAAATATTGGTTGCAATACACGCAATGAGAGCATTCTCCGTCGATATCGACGCCCGGTTCCGTACAGGTAGGGGTCGTGTGAACACCGTCATAATCGAAGAATTTGGTAACGTGGTTATACGTGCCGCATACGAAGCAATAGCAGTCCCCGTCCCGGGAATGCTCCTCGAGGATGTTTCTTTCTGGATGATAACCAGCAGGATTAAAAATCTCGCAATCGAAGTTAGAACAATAATAGTAATGAGAGCTATTATCACCCCATCCTAATGACAATGTTTGCCCGCAATAGGGACACACCTCATCCGTCTCTGCCGCCGAAGCTTTCTGCAAGGGCATCAAGGCCAGCACAAGCAGCAGTGCCATCACCAGCGAACACGCTTTTTTCATCCTTGTTCTTGGCTTCATTTTCTGTTCCATAACCCTTACCCCTCTTTGAACATTTTGTATTCGCACATCAGACAATTCTCTATGATCGTCCGCACCTTGTCTTTATCTAAATCATGTCCAGCGTCAAGCCAGTATGTCTGAACGATACCGTCAACTTCACTTATATAGATACATAAAATCCGAAAATTCCCCGATTTTTTTTGAAAAAATTTTTTGATAGTTTTGATGCGCGAAAAAAAGCAGGCTGCCCGTATAAAAGCAGCCTGTTCCGAGGGTCTATTCTGTTTCAGTGCGTCAGGTTTTTCAGGTGTTTTCGCCCGAAAGTCAGCGCCAGCAGCACCGTCAGCATGGGAAGGATATAGCCGATGCGCGCCGCCGCTCCGCTCTGCGCCACCAACAGATTGTAGATGGCGTGATAGGCGATGGCGAGGGCGAGCAGTCCGGCTGTCCCGGAAAAGCGCAGATACAGCCTGTCCCAGAGATAATAAAGCCCCACGCTCACGATCATGCCGTTGACCACGTGCATAGCTCCCGTGCCGAAGCCCCGGATCAGAAGATGCAAGAGCTGCGCCAAGCCGTTTCCGGTCAGATAGCAAACGTTTTCAAAGGTGGCAAAGCCCACCGCCACTATGAGCAGGGCTCCCGCGATTTCTTCCTTTTCCGGCTCCAGCACCAGAAGATAGAACAGCACCGGTGCAAGCTTTAATATCTCCTCTACCATAGGGGCGATCTCGATGGACGCCAGGGTCATATCCGCGCCGTGCAGCATCGCGAAAAACGTGCTGATATAGGAAGCGGCAAGACAGGCGGTCATCCCCGAAAGAAAGAAAAGCATCGTCCGCCTGCGGCGTCCCGTGAGGCAAAGGATCGCCACGATCAGCGGCGCGGCAATGCAGATGTAGATGTTTTCGATATAATTCATTCCCGCACCGCCTTTCCAAGCGCCGGAAAGAACAGCGCGATGCATAGGGTGAACAGCGTGTCAAACCAAAAATATGGGTTTGTGATCGTATCGCCGCCATAGAAGCAGGAGAGCATCCACATGGTATATTCAATCAGACAGAAGACCACCACGGCAATATAGAAAAGTCTCTTTGCGCCGCCAACCTTTTCTTTCATAAAGCATCCCGGCAGAGCACGCCAGAGCAAAAGCGTCATGAAAACGGCGGAGATCAGATTGCTTGCATAATCTCCCCACTGCATGTAAAAGACGCACATGGCCCCGGTAAGGACTGAAACAAGCCAAAGCGCGGGATGCCTGCTGCGGCATCCGTCACCCTGCACCTGCCGCAAAAGCAGCAGCAGGAATAGCCAGGCGACATACCAGGTCACTTCCGAGATATAGGAATACTGTGGCGTGATATGATAAAAGACGAGATACAAAAGCCAGTACAGATCGCCCAGCGCAAAAGCGGCATAGAAAAGCGCAAGGATACCGTAGGCTTTGTTCTTTTGTCTGTAGGCCATGCCTATGGAAGCAAGCGCAAGCAACAGGCATACGCCAAGCTGGAGTGCGTTTTCAATCGTTTCTATCATAGGCGTCATCCTCATTTTCCTTGTTCTTTTGCAATTTTTTCATACGGATGCAAAATACCGTTACGGCGCATCCCAGCAAAAACGCGACAATACCGATCACGATATAGCCAAGATAGCCGCTGCCGGAAAAAATGCTGGCGCTCATGCTGCCTGTGCCGCTTGGAATCAGCGTTCCTTCTGTTACGGGTATCCAAAGGGCAAGCGTTATCACAAGCAAAAAGCAGGCCGCGCAGCTTGCGTATTGAATCAGCCGTACCCGGCGGCTTCTGTTTTCCTTTTTGATTTCACCGGCTCTTTTATGCAGTGCGGCAAGCCGCTCATCATTCGTGCGCATGATTGATTCCTTCCTTCAACAATTCTTCACGGAGCTTATGTTTCGCCCGTGTCAGAAGATGGTCTATTTTCTTTGTGTTGACCTTCATGATTTCCGCTGCCTCGGCGTAGCTCATTTCCTCAAAGTAGATCAGCCACAGAGCTTCTTTCAGCAGCGGATCGATACGGTCAAGGCAGAGGTGCAAGATCTGTTTTTGTTCTTCCGCTGCCAGACGTTCCTCTATGTACTCACTTGCTGCGGGTTCATAAGCCAAATCGTCCAGACTGAAAACATCCGCACGCCTCCCCGAAAGAAAACGAAGTGCCAGATTGCGGGCGGTTTTGAATAGATACGCTTTGAAGGCGCCTTCCTTGATCCGCGGTTTCTTGACCATGATGCGGGCGAACGCCTCGACCATCATATCCTCGGCGTCGTGCCAGTCGTGGAGGATCGCTTGCAGATAGATCGTCAGGCTGTCCCCGTAACGGAGCATGAGCGCGTCATAGGAAGCGGCCATATAGAATAACATCTTTTTCAGTCATGATTGCTTCCTCGCTTTTTTCTGGGATCGTCCGGCTTCTTGGCGTTCTCCGGTATCGCCCATGAACGGCCGAACCGCTCCACGCCGGGGATGCGCCCATCAGTTACATACTGATTGACGCGGCGTTCGGAGACGCCCCATTTATATGATGTTTCCCGGATGGAAAGATAGCCCTTCATGGTTTTACCTCGCTGACAGGTTCATACAAAAATACAGTCTAAATTATATACGAATATCAGAAGATTTGCAAGAGGGGCAATAGCAGTTTCTGTGATTTCCTGTCGAAAAAACGCTTAAAATCATTTGCAGCGCCGTTTTTTCTTTTTTCATTTGGTATCATCCTCCTTAAATTGAAATAGCCGCCTGTTTTTCAAGACGGCGTTCTGGCAAACAGTGATGTTCCTGTATTCTAATTTGCAGCAGTTCGTTGTAGTCCTTGCCCTGACGGGGCAGGTGTATGCCGACACGGATATGTGCCAAGCCTTTGGTCGTGTAGTCCCAATCCTCCGGCAGCGAAAGCATGAGGGACAGGAGCCCCTTTGCTTTCAGCGATAGTTTCCTGTTGCGCAAGTGGTGATTGCACATGATCGTAAAGTCCTTTGTCTTTTCAACTCTAAATACGGCCATCCTGATCCTCCTTTCCTCGGTCGTTATATATAGCGAAAGGGCGCTCCATCCGGTTAGATGAAACGCCCTTAGGCAGTTGCGGCCATGGCATGACCGCCCATACTCAATTTGTCCTTTTCTTTACAGTCTCCTTCGTTTTCAGATTTTCGCGTCAGTTTCAATGTTGGAAAAGGAATTGAAGTGACTGCGACAAACGCTCAAACCCCTTAAAAATACAGGCTTTTCCCGTTTGTCTTTATTATACCGTAGCGGCATAGCTGTGCCAGTGTTTTGTATGACAAAGGCTGGGAGTTGAAAGATATCCAAGAGTGGCTGCGGCATACAAAAATTGAGACAACCGGTGATATTTATGTTCACATCAGCAAAAATCGCAAAAAAATCATGGGAGAAAATTTAAGTGGAACCTTCCACCTCTAAAAAATCCGGTGTTGTTAAAAAATCTTGTGTTAGAAGTTGGTTAGAAAACAGCAGAAATATGGTTAGAAGATGAGATTTGGCAAAAGAAAAGCTCTTGAAAATGGCATTTTGATGCCATTTTCAAGAGCTTCCTTGGTCTGAGTGACTGGATTCGAACCAGCGGCCTCTACCACCCCAAGGTAGCGCGCTACCATCTGCGCCACACCCAGATGCCGACCGTATTTCAGACAGCTCAATTATTATAGCAGGACGGCAAATAAATTTCAAGAGCTTTTTACGAAAAAATACGATTTCCGCAAAAAATGAAAGGAAGTGCGAGAAAGCGGCGAAAAGGGAATTTTTTTGCTCATCCGCCGGCAGATGCCGTTTCGGCGCCGAGCCTCTTCATGGGAGAGCAGCCTTCGGGAAGCAGAAGCCGTGCCGCCCGGGGCAGAACCTCGATCAGAGGATCGCGGACCCGGAACACCTCCCCATCGAGGTTCAGTCCCACCGGGTCATCCGAAAGGATCTGCACGGTGCGGCAGCGCCGCAGGCGGAGAAACGGGTAGCGGTCGAGATGCTCCCCGCGGCGGTAGGAACCGATCATCGGCAGAAGCCGCAGGCGGGACATGACAGGGACGCTCATAAAATCGATCAGGCCATCCTGCAGGTCGGAGAGCGGCGCCGCGTAAAACCCGCCTCCGTAATACCGCCCGTTCGCGGCAATGGCAAAGATATAATCCCCCGAGCCGCCCGGCTCTCCATCGATCAGGAACCGGTAACGGTGGTGCAGTGAGGTCATCAGGCAGAGAGCCGCCGAAAGCTGATAGGCCATAGCGCCGCTGACTGCGGGAATCCGTTTCAATCCGGCGACGCCCTGGGCGATCGAGGCGTCGAGTCCGCAGGAGGCGATGTTCAGGCTGATCCGGCCGCCCGCCCGAAGAAGATCGATTTCCTCGATATGTCCGGCGGCGAGCGCCGCCAGATCGCAGAAGCGTTTTTGCGCCTCCCCGCCGAAGCTGCGGATAAAGTCGTTGCCGGTGCCGGTCGGAACCGGCGCAAGCGCCAGCTGCGGATGGCCCGGCAGCGCCTGTGCGGCCTCCCCGAGGGTGCCGTCTCCGCCGCAGACATAGAGAACGGTGGGAATCCCGTCTTCGGCGGCACGGCGCGCCAGCGCCTCGGCATGTCCGGGGCGCGCGGTGATCTCGATTTCAAAAGGTTCTCCGCGCACAGAAAAAACCGCGCGAATCTGTTCGGTAAGCATGGCTGTCCGGTTGTATTTTCCGGCGGCCGGGTTAATTAGAAAAAGATGACGCACCGGGTCCCGCCCCCTTCTTCCGCTTATTATAAAAGGCAGGGGCGGGAAATGTCAAATCCGGGCGAGTCCTTTTCGTTGCGCCGTATCCCTTCCCGCGTTATAATGGCACTGGAAACCCTTATCGGGAGCCTCCGCTGTTATAGCGGACCCCTTCGATATGCAGGCAGCGGATATCGCGATAGGGATAGCTCGACAGAGGGCGGCAGTCGGCGTCGTAGCTGTGGGCCGCGACATAGATGGTACCCGGCGTGGGGATCAATCCCCGGATTTCCACAACAACAGGGGAGTGCTGAAACCGGTCCTCATCGAGGGCGAGCTGAATGATGTCGCCGGGGCGCATCTGCAGCAGTCCCGTTTCGGTTGCATAGGGACCGACGCCCTGGTTGCTGGTCAAAAACTGATAGAGATAATGCACCCCCGTCCAGGATGCAGTGCGGTTGGAAGAGGTCAGGTAATACCAGCCGTAGGTGGGGGTGAAATTCATCACCCCGCTCCCGGCGTAGATGCATTGGGATGCAAAGTTGGTGCAGTCCCCGCCGAGGTCGGAGAAATCGAGAAAATCGGGATTGCGGAAGTATGCCCAGCGCTGCGCGTAGGCGGCCGCGCTGCGCCGGTCATAGCTCTTGACGGCCAGAGACATCGTGTTTCCTCCTTTGATGCCTTTTGCTTTCATGCTATGCGACGCCGCCGGGAATCGTTCATTCATTCGAAAGGAAGGAATTTTGATGCACAACCAGGATCCGCTGGCCTTGGCCGGGCCGATGCGGGAATACTTTGATCGGGGCCAAACGCTGGAGCTGGGCCGCAGGGCCGCCGCGCTGCGCCGCCTTCGGGCAGAGCTGATTGCGCGGGAAGCCGAGCTCTGCGAGGCAGTCAGCGCCGACTTTGGGCGCAGTGCCTTTGATACGGTGACCTGTGAGCTGATGCAGGTCCAAGAGGAGATCGATACGGCGCTGCGAAATCTCGCGCACTGGGCCGCACCCCAAAAGGCGGAGGGCGGGCTTTGGAACCTCCCGTCCTGCGCGGCGGTCTGCCCGCAGCCGCGAGGAGTAGTGTTGATTCTTTCTCCCTGGAACTATCCCATTCTGCTGGCCCTCGCGCCGCTGGTGGGGGCGGTGGCGGCGGGAAACTGCGTGCTGCTGCGCCCCTCGCAGCGGACGGCAAACACCGCCCGCGCGCTCGAGGGGCTGCTGCGCGCCTCTTTCCCCGCCGGATGGGCCGCGGCTGTGCTGGGTGGGCATGCTGTTTCCGACCGGCTGCTGACGGGCCGGTTTGACCTGATCTTCTTTACCGGCAGCGCCCCGGTAGGCAGGCGGGTCATGCGGGCGGCGGCCGAGCATCTCACCCCGGTTGTACTGGAGCTGGGTGGCAAGTCCCCCTGCATTGTCGACGAGACGGCGGAGATTGAATCAGCGGCAAGGCGGATTGTCTGGGGAAAGTTTCTCAATGCGGGACAGACCTGTGTGGCGCCCGATTATCTGCTGGTGCAGCGGCCGGCGGCCGACAGGCTGGCAGAGGCGCTTTGCAGGGAGATCGGACGGATGGGGTATGACCGGCCCGGCGCACTGCCGCAGATCATTACCGAGGAGCATACCCGGCGGATTGCCGCGCTGATCGCAGGAGAGCGGGTGATCGCCGGAGGGGGCGTCTTTCCGCAGGAACGGCGGATGGAGCCGACCCTTCTCTATCCCGTCTCGCCGGACGCGCCCTGCATGTGCGAAGAGATTTTCGGCCCCGTTCTGCCGGTACTGGTCTGTGATACTCTGGACGAGGCGGTCGCGCTGATCCGCTCGCGGGAGCAGCCGCTTGCCCTTTACCATTTTTCCCGCGACCCCGCCCGCATCCGGCGGGTGCTGCGAGGAACCTCTGCGGGCGGCGGATGCGTCAACGATGTAATTCTTCATGCGGCCTCGGCGGGCCTGCCGTTCGGCGGGGTGGGCATGAGCGGGATGGGCCGCTATCATGGAAAGGCCTCCTTCGACCTCTTTTCAAATCCGCGCAGCCTGCTCCTCAAGCCCGCCCGGCTGGAGCTGCCGCTGCGGTATCCGCCCCACAGCGCATGGAAGGAGCGGGCGGTTTCCGCCCTCTTCCGCCGGGGCGCGAACGGTTGATTTTCCGCGCGGCGCGTGCTATGATTTCCTCATTGGGGCCAAGGCGGCCTGTACGTTCTGTTGACGATGAAGGAGGACCGAGGAATGCACCAGACCAAGATTTTTGAGTTGTTAATGCTGCTCAGCTTCGGCGCGGCCTGGCCCGCGTCGGTTCACAAATCCTATATTGCGCGCACCGCAAAAGGAAAGAGTCTGATGTTCCTTCTGGTGATCATCTTCGGCTATCTCTGCGGAATCATCAACAAGCTGATCAACTCCCCCGACTATGTGATTTTTTTCTACGCGCTCAATATGGTGATGGTGTCAGCCGATCTCGTCATCTATTTTCGCAACCGCAGGCTCGACCGCGAGGCCGAAGCCGTGAAGCGGTAGAGATTCAGTGGAAAAGCGCGGCCCTTCCCCATGCAGGAGGAAGGGCCGCGCTTTTTTGAAAACAGGAAAATGACCGGCGCTGCCGGAGAAGACACCGCGCAGAAACTTTCGCTTCATGCACCGGCGAAGCGGTCAGTCCGTTTACGGTTGGGGGAGCGAGCGGGACGGACAAAATCAAGTCCGGCGTGCTTAAGGCGCTTGTCGGCGGCAGGCCCTGAAAGGGTGCACGAAAACCTCCGGCTTACCCGGCGGTTATGACTCAGCCTTGGTGTTCCTCAATCAAGCGCAGGATGCTCGAAGGGGAACGCCAGCGTTCTCGAGGGATGCGCGTGGGTTCGAGAATGATCCCGAACCGGTCTTCAATTCCCTCGAGCAGCTCGATCAGGGCGAGGGAATCGAGCAGTCCGGAATCGAGCAGGTCGGTTTCGGGACGGATGGGTGGTTTTGGCCGCCCGCAGGCCTCGGTGAGGATTTCGAGCAGCTGTTCTCTTGCTTCGGGTTGATTCATGGCAGCTCCTTCAGCGCAGCATAGTCGCATTTTCCGTTTGGGGTGAGCGGCATCCGGGGCAGGACCTCCACCGACGGGACCATCCCGGCGGGCAGGATGCCGCGCAGCGTTTCTTCCAGCGCGGCGGGGTTGAGGAAAACGCCCCCGCTGGGAGACACGAAGGCCCGCAGACGGCGGACACGTCCGCCTCGCAGCACCGGCAGGACCGCGGCCTGGGCGATTCCCCTGCAGCGCAGCAGAGTCTGCTCGATCTCCCCCGGCTCAATCCGCAGGCCGTGCCACTTGATCTGACGGTCGAGCCGTCCGAGACAGTAGAACAGTCCGTCCCTGCAAAGGCCGAGATCGCCGGTGCGGTAGGAGAAAACTCCGTCGAGGGTACAGAATCCACCCTGCGCCGGGCCGAGGTAGCCCGGGGTGACGCTGTCTCCCGAGACGACCAGCTCTCCAGCGGTTCCGTCCGGCAGCGCCCTGCCGGTGGAGGGGTCCCGCACGATGATCTGAGTTCCCGGCTTGGAACGGCCCACCGGAAGCTCGCCCGATTCCGCCATCCATTCTTCCATCTCGCAGCCGGTGACCGCGACGGTGCATTCGGTGGGGCCGTAGCTGTTGACGATCCGAATACCCGGAAAGCGCGCCCAGAGCCTGCGGACCGTCCCGGCGCGCAGCGGCTCCCCGCAGAAGAGAAGCTCCCTCAGGGCGGGAAACCGCTCCGCCGCAAAGGACGGCGAGGCAAGAAGCAGCTCCGCAAAGGAGGGGGTTAAAACGGCGAGGGAGGGTGCGGCCTCTCCGATCCTGCCGAACAGCGCGGGATAATCCCCGAACAGCTCCGATTCGAGCACCGCCGCGCACCGGCCGGAGGTCAGGGCGAGCCAGAGCCCGGCCACCGAAAGATCGAAGGAGTAAGCGGCGTGGCTCAGCACCGGCCCCGCGGCGGTGGAAAGCAGCGAACGCTCCCACCGCAGGAAGGAGGCGGCGTTCCCGCGGGTGACCGCCACGCCCTTGGGTTCTCCGCTGCTGCCCGAGGTAAAGAGCAGGTAGAAGCGGTCGCCGGGACACGCGGCGGCCGGAGCCGCCTGCTCTTTGTCGGGGTCAAAAGCGGTCTCGGCAAGCGCCGCAGGACCGACAGCCGCGGCGGAGGAGGGAACAAAGCCCTCTCCGGCGGCAAGCAGCAGGCCGGCCCCGGCCGCCTGAAGCATCCGTTCGGCGCGGGCGGGCGGAATCTGCCGGTCGATCGGCAGATAGGGGCGGTTGGCGATCGCGCAGGCCGCGATACAGACCGGCATCAGCGGCTCCTTGTGGCCGTAGATTCCGACCGGGACGCCGGGCGGAACCTCCCGCAGCAACAGAGCCGCGAGCCGCCGGGCAGCCGCGGTCAGCTCCCGAAAGGAAAGAATCCCCTGCGAACAGCGGTAAGCGGGCGCATCCGATTCCGAAAAGCGCAGCAGGCCGGCGGTCATCGGCATGGCGTTCCCTCCCCGGCCAGCTGTTCCGGCGGAATCAGCGAGGGATCATACATCACCTTCGAGTGGTTGACCAGAATCAGCTCGCGCGGCAGCTCGCGTCCGCTCTCCCGCTCGAAGCAGCGTCGGTAAACGCGGCTGTTTCGGTAAAAGCCGTCCGCTTCCCGGGTGTAGCAGCTCCCCTCTTCGATGAGGCGGTAGCGCAGCGGAAAGGGCTTTTCGGCGCGCAGCTCCCCGCAGAGAAGCTCTCCGTCCACCCAGACCGAAAGCTGAACCGGAACCCCGGACGTGTTGCAAAAACGGTAATCGACGTTGCAGTAAAAGACGGAGGTGCCGGTGCCGAAGGGAACCCGCCGTTCACTGTCGGGGAAAAGAGCGTCGGAATGATGATGCAGCTCTGTGACCTCCAGCGGGGTGTGCAGCACAAGGTAATGGATCAGGTTGGCGAGCTGGCACAGCCCGCCGCCGGCTTCCTCCCGGAAAGCGCCGTTAGAAATGGCAAGCCCCGGCAGATAGCCCCGACGGGCGGTGCAGCGGCCGATGAGATGCCAGAAAGAAAAGGTTTCGCCGGGCCGAATCACCAGATGATCGAGCGCGCGGACGGCAAGCCGCAGATTCTCGGCTTTGTTGCGCTGCAGGCGCATGTCAACTCCGTCGAGCCTGCGCAGAATGGGAGAGGTGTGCCCTTTGACAAGAATGGGAAATTCCCGCTCATCGCGCCGCCCGGCAAACCTTGTCCGGTGAAGAAGGTCGTGCAGGTGGCGGCACAGGCATTCCTTTTCCACCGAGATGCGGTAACAGACCGGACCGTATTCGCAAAAAAGCTTCCGTCTTCCCATTGTGTTTGCTTCCTTTCACTGATTTTTCACAAGAATATCACATTTCGGCCCGAATAACAATCCCCGGGGCGCGCGCCGGAAAAGCGGACATCTTTTTCCGCTTGGCCGTATATACTGTACCACGCGGCTGACAAGCCGTGATGTATGCCTGATGGCAAAAAGGAGGCGCCGGATGAAAAGAAGGCTGCTGCGGATGATTCAGGACCGTTCGCTCGTCTGCGGGGTGGTTGGGCTCGGGTATGTGGGCCTGCCGCTGGCCGTCGAGAAGGCGAAGGCGGGATTCCGCACCATCGGATTCGATATCCAGCCGGAACGGGTCGCGATGGTGAATCAGGGCCAAAACTACATCGGAGATGTGGTCGATCAGGAGCTCGGCGCGCTGACGGCCGGGGGAATGCTGGCGGCGACCGAGGATTTCGAGCTGCTCAAAGCGGTGGATTTTATCGCCGTCTGTGTTCCGACCCCGCTCGATGAAAACCGGCAGCCGGACCTGCGCTATATCCGGGAATCAGCGGCGCAGATCGCCCGGAGGCTGCGGCGGGGAACGATCGTCGTGCTGGAATCCACCAGCTATCCCGGCACCACCGAGGAACTGCTGCGCCCGATTCTTGAGCAGGGTTCGGGGATGAAATGCGGGGAGGATTTCTATCTCGGATTCTCGCCCGAGCGGGTCGATCCCGGAAACCTGATCTACCGCACCTGCAACACCCCCCGGGTGGTGGGAGGAATCGGGCGGGACGCCACCGAGGTGATCGCCGCTCTTTACCGGTCGGTTCTGCAGGGGGAGGTATTCGAGGTTTCCCGCCCCGCGGCGGCTGAAATGGAGAAGCTGCTCGAAAACAGCTACCGAAGCGTCAATATCGCTCTGGCCAACGAAATGGCGATGCTTTGCGGCGCGATGGGGCTGGATATCTGGGAGGTGGTGGAGGCGGCGAAAACAAAACCATACGGCTTTACCGCGTTCTATCCCGGACCGGGAATCGGGGGGCACTGCATTCCGGTGGACCCTGTCTATCTGAGCTGGCGCGCGCGGGCCTTCGGCTGCCGCACGCAGCTGCTGGAGAGCGCCGCGGCAGTCAACGACCGGATGCCGGAGTATTGCGCGGCGCGGGCGGCGCGGATGCTCAACGCACAGGGAAAGGCTGTTTTCGGCTCAAAGATTCTTGCGCTGGGAGCGGCCTATAAGCAGGAGGTGGCCGATTTCCGGGAAAGTCCGGCGGTTCGGGTCATCGAGCTGCTGCGGGAGCAGGGGGCGCGTCTCTCCTTTTACGACCCGTATCTTTCCCAGTATGTCTGGAAGGGCAAAACCCGGCTCGGCCTCCCGCGCCTGACCGGCTCGGCCATCTCGGAGGCCGACCTGGTGCTGATTCTGACCGCTCATGCTGCAGTGGATTATTCGTTGGTGCAGAAGAACGCGAGGCAGATTTTCGACACCAAAAACGCGATGAAGGAAATTGTTCCGCGGGAGAACATCACCGTTTTGTAGAAAGGGGGAGCATCATGCGCTACGCGCTGATCGGCTGCGGACGGATTGCCGGACGGCACCTTACCGCAGCGCGCGCCGCCTCGCTGGAGGTGGTCGCCGTCTGCGATCCGGTTTTGGAGCGGGGCCGGGAACTGCTGCGCCGGACCGGGCTGGGGGAGTCCGGCGCCAGAATCTATGCGGACCACCGGGAGCTGCTGGACCGCGAGCGTCCGGAGCTGGCGGCTGTCGCCGCGGAAAGCGGCGTCCATGCCCGGGTGGCGCTCGACTGTCTCGATGCGGGGGCGCATGTGATTGTGGAGAAGCCGATTGCCCTTTCCCTCTCCGACGCGGATGAGATGATCCGACGTGCGGGGGAACGGGGGCTCTGCCTCGTCCCCTGCCATCAGAACCGCTTTAATCCGGCTGTGATGGCGCTGCGCCGCGCGCTCGACGCGGGACGGTTCGGCAGACTTTCCCATGCGGCGCTGACCCTGCGCTGGAACCGGGACGACGCATATTACAGGCAGGCGGATTGGCGCGGGCGCTGGGTGAGCGACGGGGGTATCCTGATGAACCAGTGCATCCATGGGATTGATTTGCTGCGCTGGATGGGAGAGGGCGAACCGGAATGGGTCTGCGGGGCGCTGGCGCGGCGGATGCATCCGCGCATTGAAACAGAGGACGTGGGGATTGCGGCGGTGCGCTTTTCCGGCGGGATGCTCGCCACCATCGAAGGAAGCGGAAATCTTTACCCTTCCAACCTTGAGGAAACCCTGTCGGTGTTCGGCGAGCGGGGAACGGCGCGCCTCGGCGGCGCAGCGGCGAACCGAATCGAGGTCTGGCGGGTGGAAGGGGAGGAAACACCTCCCAGGATCGAGCCAGCGCCGGGCGGCGGGCAGGATATCTACGGCAGCGGACATCTGGCACTCTATGCTGATGCATCCGCCGCGATTCGTGAGGGCCGCCGCCCTTTTATCACAGGGGAGGACGGCCGTGCGGCCCTCGAGCTGGTGCTGGCCGTCTACCGCAGCCACCGGACCGGAGGGCCGGTCACACTGCCGCTCGCCGGGTTTTCCTCGGCGGAAATGGAGGGGACCTTTCCATGAAATGTTCTGTGCATTCCGCCTGCTTTATTGAGAAGGAGGCGCCTGCCGTCTGCCGCAGCCGCCGGACCGGAGGGCCGGTCACACTGCCGCTCGCCGGGTTTTCCTCGGCGGAAATGGAGGGGATCTTTCCATGAGGGATTATTTTGTGCACCCCACCTGCGTTGTCGAGGAGGGGGTACGAATCGGCGCAGGAAGCCGGATCTGGTGCTTCTGTCATTTGCAGCGTGGGTCGGCGGTCGGAAAATGGTGCAGCCTCGGTCAGAACGTCAACCTCGGGGACCGGGTCAAAATTGGAAATTTTGTCAAAATTCAAAATAATGTATCGGTGTATGAGGGGGTCGAGCTGGAGGACGGCGTATTTTGCGGGCCGTCCTGCGTTTTTACCAATGACCTGACCCCCCGCAGCGAATATCCAAAGGGGCGTGCATCCTATCAAAAGACGCTGGTGCGGAGGGGCGCGACGATCGGTGCGAACGCCACCGTCCTTTGCGGGAATACAGTGGGACGTTGGGCGATGGTCGCGGCGGGCGCGGTCGTCACCCACAGCCTGCCGGATCACGCGCTGGCGGCAGGCAATCCTGCGCGGCAGGTCGGCTGGGTCTGCCGCTGTGGAGAAAAGCTGGGTCCGAACCTCGCCTGCGCGGCCTGCGGACGGCGTTACCGCCGGAATGGTCCAGGACTTTGCGAAGCGGCGCAAGCCCCGGCACCGGATAATTCTTTGGAAGCGGTTCAGGAAAAACTATGAGGATGTAACAGATTTGTGATCGCTTTTCGGGAAGTGGTTTCTATAAAATCAACGTTTTTCTTAAAAAGATGGATTTTTCTGATTTTTATTGTTTAAATTGATAGCGGAATCAACAAAATGGAAACAACAACCGATTGAATTTTGGGGATATCGCCTCTATAATGGGGCATGTGCTCGGGAGATGCGAGCAACGCGCCGCGCGGCGGACCGATCCGCCGCAGCACGATTCAGGAGGTATCCCAATGAAAAGAACCGTTTCGATTCTCCTTGCCGCTGTGATGGCGGCGGGGATGGCCGCCCAATCCTTCGCGCAGAGGGAGAAGGACAACCGGATTGTCCTTTCGGCTGATACAAACAGCGGAATCAGTCTGGAAGGCGGACTTCTGACCCCCGGTGAAAAATACCGTTTCCCGGTATCCGTCTCGATCGATGGGGGCGAGCCTCAGCCCCTCAATCCCGATGTGATGGAGGATTACAGCTTCAAGCTGTCCAACACCGGCGAGGGCGACAGCCTGGTGGATTTCAACCTCTCCAAGTCGGGCGACCGGTATTATATTGCCGCAGAGGTTAAGGCCGGATGGCCGACCGCCAAGACCGAAGAGGAATACTCAATCAAGATGGTGAACAAGAGCAACCGCAAGGATTTTGTCACCCTGACCGTTTCATTTGAGACGGGCTACGAGCTGGTTTCGGACGAATTCATCAGCGCGCTGGATGCGGAGGATGAGATCGAGGTTGACAACAGCGCTCCGGTGTTTGACGCGGAGCAGCTGGAGCGGATTGCCAAGCGCAATCAGTATAAAAAGGTCACCTTCACAGACGGCGACTGGCGTTTTACCGTCAGCATCAACGACATGAAGGCGGTCAATCTGGTACACAACCAGAACGCTGTCAAAGAGATTGTTACCAAGTATGAGGACCACAGCTTCGAATTTCTGACCTTCCCCTCCGGACCTCAGTTCCGGACCAACGGTGTGATGGAGCTGGATGTTTCCGCCTATGCCGATGACTTTAACGATCAGTTCTTCGTCTACCGCTACCTCAACGGAAAGCTGACCGAGATTCCCGCGCAGTACCACAATGCGGAGGAGCTGCTCACCTTTACGACCGACACCCTCGGACGCTTTATCATCACCGATAAAGAGATCGCCGATACGGTGGTATTTACCCCGGCCGGTCAGGCCGGAAGCGCGGGCGGAGCCGGCAGCGGTTCCCCCGCAGTCGGCGGAGGAGTCCTGATCAATCCCTCGACCGGCTCCGCCGCCTGAATGTGAAATCTCCCATCCATTGATCAGAACCGCCCCGGCGCTTTCATGTGAAGCGCCGGGGCGGCCGCGCATGGGGAAGTATTTCGAGGCAGTTCGTGTGGGGGATGCTTTGCCGGTGCAAACATTCAAGCGCATGAAATTCGGACGGTGCGGCCGCGCATGGGGAAGTATTTCGAGGCGGTTCGTGTGGGGGATGCTTTGCCGGTGCAAACATTCAAGCGCATGAAATTCGGACGGTGCGGCCGCGCATGGGGAAGTATTTCGAGGCGGTTCGTGTGGGGGA
>Ga0129309_1000923_pt1 | contig 18126 bp, 15 predicted proteins | sample L1105metagenome_FD_94439 | JGI IMG/M metagenome (GOLD analysis project Ga0129309, IMG submission 94439) | Ring-tailed lemur group fecal microbial communities from Wisconsin, USA - L1105 metagenome | ecosystem: Host-associated > Mammals > Digestive system > Large intestine > Fecal | place: USA...
CATCCCATTCTTTTCAAATGGAATCCCATATTGAAGCATCGCCTTCTTCATAAAACGGTAATCAAACATGACATTATGCCCGAGCAGAGGGTATCCGTCACAAAAATCATAAAATTCACTGATCACGTCTGCCTTTTCCCGGCCGCGATCAACCATCTCCTGCCGTATCCCGGTCAGCTCCACAATCTGATCTGACAGCACACGGTGCGGATTAATGATCTGATTATACTTTCCGACAATCTTATGATTGCGGATCTTCACCGCACCCACTTCAATAATCTCATCCTTTTCTTCCGAAAGCCCTGTTGTCTCCAGGTCAAATGCTACATATTCATACATCTTTTATACCTCACACGACGGGCAGACTTCTCTCAGCGTACATTCCCCACATTTTGGGCGTCGGGCGATGCACACCTTTCTTCCATGCGTAATAATCTGAATATTATATAAGATCCACTGCTCCTTCGGCAGTTTCTCCATCAGATCATACTCTATCTTGACCGGATCATTCTCCTTCGTCAGTCCAAGCTTCTGAGAAATTCTCTTTACATGCGTATCTACAACGATACTCGGCTCCCGATAGATATTCCCGCGGATCACATTCGCCGTCTTCCTGCCAACGCCGGCAAGACCGGTCAGATCTTTGATATCCTTCGGCACTTTTCCGTCATATTCCTCCAACAGCTTTTTCGTACAGGCAATGATATTTTTCGCCTTGTTCTTATAAAATCCGGTCGAGTATATATCCCGCTCAAGCTCCCGAATGTCAGCATTGGCAAATGCTTCCAGACTCGGATACTTCACAAACAGATCATTCGTAACCTGATTGACACGCTCGTCCGTGCATTGTGCACTCAACATCGTTGCGATCAGCAACTGCCACGGCGTCTCATAGTTCAGATAACATTTATATTCCATGGAATATGTTTCATTCAATATCTTACAGATCTCTAAGATCCTTTCTTTCTCTTTCATTCATCCAATTCCTTCCACTTCCCATACACGGGCATCATAAGTCAGCGGGTCACGATTATGATAATTAAATATCGCCCACCATTCCCTGCTTTCATAAGTATCGACATCGATCATAAACTGTTCCACATGTGCATTTCCCGCAGCCTTTTTCGAATCATACGGCTGCATTTCCGGAAAATACCGTGCTGTCTCTTCCCGACGGAAAAATGCAGTCGCCTGCTTCTTTTCCAGCGCCGTTGTGTTCGCCCATTGCGGACGTTTTTTAATATTCTCCCGTAAATACAGGTCATACATCAGCAGCTGCTTTAAGATCTCTTCATCCAGTGACGGATACCGCCACATTGCAAACTCTTTCAAAAGCTCGTAATAATACAGCCGGGCATGCTTCATGCCTACGGCCGTGCGGCTGTTATAAAACTGCGCAAGTTCCCTGAAAAATTCAAACGGAGTCCGGGCAAATGCCATAACATACGGCAGCGTCTTCGTATACTGTGCGCTGTTATAGTACATCTCAACCATCTCTTCCAGCTCTTTTAACCGTAAAACCTCATCATAAGTAATCCAGCTTGTACGGAGTACTTCATATGGTGCATGACTTCCATATATAATCCCATAATCGTTTTTCTTTTCATGCATATAAGACCCTTTCAGCACCTTTAAAAATCCAAGCTGCAGCTGATCCGGCTTCATGGCAAATACGTCATTAAACGACGTTTGAAAAGATTCATAATTCTCATATGGAAGTCCGGCGATCAGATCCAGATGCTGATGGATATTGCCGATCGCTTTGACCCTTGCAACGACATCCGCAAGCTTCTCCAGATCCATAACCCGGCGGATCTCCCGAATCGTCTCATGATTGGTTGACTGTACTCCGATCTCAAGCTGTATCAGTCCCGGACGCATCTTCCGGAACAACGCAAGATCGCTGTCATCCAGCAGATCTGCGGCAATCTCAAAGTGAAAATTCGTTATTCCGTTATCATGCTCTGTAATATAATTCCAGATCCGCTGTGCATGCGTTCGATTGCAATTAAAGGTTCTGTCTACAAACTTCACCTGCTTTACCTTATGATCCAGGAAAAACTGCAGTTCCTTCTCCACAAGCTCCCAACTCCGAAACCGTACCCGCTCTCCAATCGAAGACAGACAGTAACTGCATGAGAACGGACACCCCCTGCTCGTCTCATAATAGATGATCTTATGATCAAAATCCGGCAGATCGGCATAAATAAACGGAATATGATCCATATTCATCGGCAGACGGGGTTCATTCTCCACCGGTATTCCATCTTTCCGATATGCAATCCCCCTGACAACGCTCAGATTGATCTGTCCGCTGCCATACTGCACACAGAGTTCCCGAAACGTCTCCTCCCCTTCTCCGCACATCACAATAGAGATCTCCGGATGTTCGGTCAACAGATCCACAGCATCATAGGATACTTCCGGACCGCCAAGCCATATCCGGGCTTCCGGCTGTACCTTATGAAGCTCCGCTGTCAATTCAAGCACCATCTTCGCATTCCAGATATAACAGGAAAATGCGATAATATCCGCCTTTTTTCGATAAATCTCCTTTAGCAGTTCTTCCTGACGGTTGTTGATCGTATACTCTTCCAGTTCAATGGCCAATCCCGAATCCGCAGCGTAGGCCGCGAGGTTATAAACCGCCAGATTTGTATGTATAAACTTTGCATTAATCGCACACAATAAGAGCTTCATAAGCCCTCCTTTATTCTCTTCTATCTTTGCATACTCCAACACGCTTCGAAAAGCATATCAGTATGATTTTAACACAAAGTAATTTCCATGTCATATCTTCATAGATTATTTTTTTAATATTTTCTTACAGACAGTCACATTTTTATAAAAATGCTGGATTTTATCATTTTTATATCATATAATTAATAAAACTTTATAAAAATGGGCATATTTTTAAAGGAGGCTATCATTATGGACTATATCGCTCTATACAAATATTATTATAATAATAGAAAAAAATATGAAACTTTCTATTTATCACGTTTTCAAAATGAACTTACTGTTCACTTTGATTTTAAGGTGAATGGAAGTTCTTGTTTTTTCCTCCCTCATATGCAGATGATCCATTTATTAACTGAGATTTATTCAAAAGCAAAAGAATTAGAGAAGCTAAAACAAACGCTCCCTGAGATTGCCCTTCATCAATTCACACTTAGCTGCCTGATCGATGAAATCAAACTTACAAATGAGATAGAGGGAGTGCATAGCACACGCAAAGAAATTAACGACATTATAAATTCGAATCATACACCGCAAAAAAATAAACGTCTGTATGGTCTTGTGCAAAAATACTGCGTGCTTTCAGACAGAACAGAACTTACCATCAAAAATTGTTCTGATATCAGAAATATCTTTGACGATCTGGTATCGGAAGAGATTGACATTGAAAATCCGGAAGAACTGCCGGATGGACTTTTCTTCCGGAAAGATTCGGTCAGCGTACAGAATGAACACATGAAAGTAATCCACAAAGGATTGATTCCTGAAGAAACGATCATCACTACCATGGATCAGGCTCTGGAAATCTTAAATGATACTTCCTTAAACCTGCTCATCCGAATCTCGATCTTTCATTATTTATTTGGCTATATCCATCCGTTTTACAATGGAAATGGCCGCGTAAGCCGTTTTATCAGCAGCTATCTGCTCTCAAAACATTTAGATCCGCTGATCAGTTACAACCTGTCGTATACAATAAAAAAAGAGATTACGAAATACTACAAAGCTTTTGAAATTACAAATAATAAAATAAACCGCGGTGATCTGACTCCATTTATTCTTATTTTTCTGGAGATTATTTATGATTCCATTAAGGGTCTATATGAGAATTTGGAAGAACGAGCTGAACAGTTAAGCTATTATCAGACGATTATCAAGAAACATTTTCATGATGATGAAACTTCAGAGATGCTGATCTACGTTCTGACTCAAAATGCATTATTCGGTACAGAACCTGTTTCCGCAAAGGATCTGTCTTCCATCGTGCATAAAAGCTACGCAACCGTAAATAACCGTCTAAAAAAGCTGCGTCCATTCTTACGTCAGGAGTTCTCTCACAGATATGATGCAGATTTGGATGCATTGAGTGCATTAGACTGTGAAAAAAGTTACACGAAATGTAACAAATGACAACATTCCACATACAAACCTACCGTTCGCAAAAATATTTACAACCTCTCCTATTTCCGCTATAGTAATAAATGTAAACAGAAACAACATTCGTAAAGAAATCTGGCCGGATCATTCGCGAAAAAAAGCTTACAAAAACTATTATCAAGGAGAAGTAACAATGAAAAAATATAATGTATGTATTGTTGGTGGGGGAAGCACTTATACACTTGGATTCTTAAAATCATTTGCTCGTATGCAGGAAGAATTTCCATTAAATAAACTTGTGTTATTCGATATCGACGAGGAAAGACAGAAACCGATCGGACAGTATGGAGATATCATGTTTGGTGAAAGATATCCGGAATTAGATTTCTCTTATACGACAGATCCCGCAGAAGCATATCAGGATATGGACTTTATCTTTATGCAGATGCGTGCCGGCGGACTTTCCATGAGAAGAGAAGATGAACACATCCCATTGGCTCATGGTAAGATTGGACAGGAAACGTGTGGAGCCGGTGGCATGTCTTATGGATTACGTTCCTGTGTAGACATGATTGAAGCAATCCATCAGATTCGTCAGTATTCGCCGGAAGCATGGATCTTAAATTATTCAAACCCGGCAGCTATCGTTTCCGAAGCATTAAGAAGAGAATTTCCAGATGACAAGAAAATCTTAAATATCTGTGACCAGCCGGAAAACGTTGTTCGTTCTACAAGCCGTCTGTTAGGCTATGACTGGGAAGATCTTGATCCGGTATACTTTGGATTAAATCATTATGGATGGTTCACACATATTTATGACAGAAATACAGGCGAAGACTTGCTTCCAAAAGTAAAACAGATCGTAAAAGAAAAAGGATTCCTTCCACAGGACGCAGAACAGAGAGATCAGTCCTGGCTGGATACTTATGGATTCGTTCAGACAATGTTAGAAGATTTCCCGGATTATCTTCCAAATACATATGATGGCTACTATTTATATCCGGAATACAAAGCAAGCCATTTAAATCCGGAATATACTCGTGCAGATGAAGTAATCGACGGACGTGAAAAACGAGTATTCACAGAATGTGCAGAAGTGATCAAAGAAGGAAAGCTTGGAGATAAATTCCATAGCATCTCCGATGCACATGCAGAAATGATGATCAAAGTCGCAGAAGCAATCGCATTTAACACATTAGGACGTTTCATCCTGATCGTTGAAAATAACGGCGCAATCGCAAATATCCAGGATGATGCAATGGTAGAAGTAGTTTGTGAATTAGGAATCAACGGACCACGCCCAATGAGAGTTGGAAATATTCCACAGTTCCATTTAGGACTTCTTGTACAGCAGGTATCTTGTGAAAAAGTTCTTGTAGATGCATTCTTTGAAAACTCATATCAGAAAGCATTACAGGCGTTCACATTAAACAGACTGATCAATGATGCTAAGGTAGCAAGAACGATCTTAGATGAACTGATTGAAGTAAATAAAGGTATGTGGCCGGAATTAAAGTAATCAGGTCTTACCTTTATGAAATATGAGAAAAGAGATGTAAAAGTTTAACAAACAGGGAATGGTGTTCGATTATGAAAAATAAAATTATGAATTTCTTCTCCGATTTAGGAAGAAGCCTTATGATGCCAATCGCAGCGTTAGCTGCGTGTGGTATCGTACTTGGACTAACGTCCGCATTAATGAAACCACAAGTACAGGAAGTAATTCCATTTTTAGCAGCAACCGTACCGCTGTTCATTATTTCAACATTAAATAAAGTATCCGGTATTGTATTTACCTTGATGCCTGTATTGTTCTCAATTTCAATTGCCATGGGATTGGCAAAAGAAGACAAAGGTGTCGCAGCATTTGCAGGATTCCTAGGATATTATTCCTTCTTAGTAGCCAGCAGCTGTATCATCGGAACAGGTATCATCGACTTCAGTGCAATGAAGATTTCTCCGACATTAGGAGTAGAGACTGTCGACATGGGCGCAACAGCCGGTATTCTTGCCGGTCTTGTAACAGCATGGCTGCATAACAAATATCATAAAGTGCAGTTCCCTGCAGCAATCGCATTTTACGGCGGAAAAAGATTCGTAGCACTGATCGTTATCGTAACAATGTCACTGATCGGTCTTGTGATGCCATTGATCTGGGAACCAATCTCAGTCGGCATCAATGGCCTGGGTTCCGTGATCCATTCAGCAGGAGCATTCGGTGTATTCATCTTCGGTACGCTTGAACGACTGCTGATTCCAACCGGACTGCATCATGTATTAAACTCACTCTTTAGAACAACACCATTAGGTGGAACATACGAAGGTGTAGAAGGATGCCTGAATATTTTCTTACAGTATGTAGATAAAGTACCTCTGACAGATTTGAAGGAATATACACAGTTCCTTGGACAGGGAAAAATGCCATTCATGATGTTTGGTCTCCCGGGAGCAGCACTCGCAATCTATCAGACTTCTCCGGAGGAAAAAAAGAAAAAGGTAAAAGCATTAATGATCGCCGGAGTCGCAGCAAGCTTCGTATCCGGTATCACAGAACCAATGGAATTCTCTTTCATGTTCATCGCACCAATGCTGTTCCTGTTCCATTCCATCATGGGCGGAATTTCCTTCATGCTGATGTCCGTATTAGGAGTTATCGTAGGAAATACCGGCGGCGGAATCATCGACTTCTTCATCTGGGGTGTATTCCAACCGGGTTCCCGCTGGTATTGGATTCCAATTGTCGGCGTATTCTACGCAGTGATCTACTATGTCGTATTTAAATGGTATCTGTCACGCAAGCATATTTCGATCGATGTTGCAGATGAGGAAGAAGAGGACGATTCCAGCGGATTAAGTGTCGATGAGAAAATGAAAAACCTTGCAACCACGATCATTGATGGTCTTGGCGGATTTGACAACATCGAAGTTGTAAACAACTGTATTTCCAGATTACGTGTCGATGTAAAGGATATGTCTCTCGTAAATGAAGATGCATTAAAGAAAACAGGTTGTCTTGGAATCGTAAAACCAAGTAAATCCCATATACAGGTTATCTATGGACCAAAAGTAGAAAAAATAGCTGATGCAGTAAGAGCCGTATTAAAATATTAATCAATCATGCAGGAAGACTATTTAAAGAAGGTCTTCCTGCTTGTTCAAATGATTGTAAAGGTATTCTAAAATCATCTGAATAACAACAAAGGAAGTCATCTTCGTACGCTGATGAACGTGTTCCAGAGGAAGTTCCTGCGTCCAGATATACGTATCCGAAGGATCGATCATCGATTTATCCACATCCGAACTGGAAATCCAGATGATATTGACACGTCTTGCATGACAAAATTCAATGATGGGTTGATAAGTTGATTTTTCCCCGTAGTTTGTAAACAGGATCAGCGTCGCATTTTCCGGAATGGATTTTGACAATGCACGAAGAAAAGCGATCCAGTCGATATAAATACATGGGATATCCATGGAATTTAACATCGCATGCAAATATTTTGCAGGAAGCGAAGACATGTTCCGTCCGTATATGTAAAGGAACTCACTTTCTGAAATTTGAGTACAGATATGTCTGATCTTTTCGGAATCAATATTATCAATAAAATCTTTCAGGACAGCCGTACGATGTTGAAGCAATTGCCAGGAGTTCGAAAAATCAGAAGAAGCATTTAACTCATTTCGGAGTGCAAACTTTAATTCATTGAATCCTTCGAATCCAAGCTTTTGACAAAATCTTACGATCGTTGCATTGGAAAGATAGAGATCTTTACAAATATCGCTGAGAGACAGGTATGGAAGATGGTTCTTATGTTCCATAAAATATGCAAGGATCAGTCTGTCATTATCGGAGAAATCGGAAGGATCAATCTGATTCAGGAATGTTTTCATGTTCAACGCCTTCTTATAAGCACTAAAGTATTCAATAAATGAGCTTAATACAAAAAATGAGCAAAGTCTTGAAGTTAAGTCAGCACCGTCATTCTCATGCTTCTTTGAAAAGAAACGGAGATTATAATTGGAGACTTCCGCCAGATCATTATTCTCAATGGAAGAGATTGAGATCACGGTCATGCCATGAAAACGGGCTTCTTTTGCCAGGTTTAACGTTGATTCAAAACGGCCGGAGTTACTGATAAAGATAAATACACTCCCTTTATCAGCCGTCTGAATAAAATGTCTTAACGCTTTTGACGCCGTCGTTTTAAAAATCTTCTGACAGCCTGAGATGAATAACATACTTTCTAAATAACTGACAGAGATATCCGTAAGCCCTGCAGGACTGTACAGATAAATCGAGCGGTCACTCGAAAGAAGTTTTGCAATTTGAAACAGATCATCCGAGCCTAACAGACTGGCCGTGCTTTCAAGATCTGATTTCATGGAATTCTTGATCGACTCAACTGAGATATCAGAAGGTGCAGGATTTAAATCTTTTTGAATATTGAGATTTTTTAAAAAGTATTTAAACTCCGGAAAGCCGCTAAATCCAAGCTTCCGGCAAAACCGGATCACCGTTGACGTAGAATAATTGATCTCTTTTGCAAATGCCTGAATACTCATGGAGATCACTTCATCGGAGTGGTCATGGACATACTGCAGGATCTCCAGCTCCTTCGGAGACAGGGAGTGCAGCGGTATATTCAGATTAAATTTCATAAGGATGAAACACTCCTTTCGGCAATCAGTCTATTACGCAGAAAACAGTCCTAAAAGGACGTTCCTTTTCACTTAACGATACAATTATAAGATAAATTTTTGGAGGTGTAAATATGTTTTTTTTCAAGAAAAATAAGAGTTTAAAGGCATTTTTAACAGGAGAATTAGTAAGCATTGACCAGGTAAATGATGATGTATTTTCACAGAAAATGATGGGTGACGGAATTGCGATCAAACCAAGTGATGACAAGATTTATTCCCCGTGTGATGGTGTTGTCGAGGTTGTATTTGAAGGCTCAGAACATGCCATTGGAATTGTGATGGATAACGGTTTGCAGGTAATGATCCACTGTGGACTTAACACCGTCAATTTGACAGGAATCTGCAGCTCCAAGGTAAGGAAAGGCGACAAAGTCAAAGCAGGCGACCTGATCATGACATTTGACAGAGACAAATTAAAAGAAGCGGATTGTGATGATATCACAATGTTAGTTGTGCTTGATCAGGGAAGAGCAAAGAGTATTACCTTTATCAGTGACCAGAGTGTTGTAGCGAACAAAACAGAGATTGCACAGATCGCATAGAAAATATAAGCATTAAAACAAAAAGGCTGACAGGTTATCAGGAATGATACTTTTATCAAATTCAGCTGATAACCTGAGCATGCTTTTACAATCCAACCATTATCTTAAGGCAACAAAATTCTTTACTCTTTCATCTTATGAATTTTTATCAATACACCAGTAAAGCCAATCAATATCAGACACCAGCCGATTATATCTAAAGTTTTTCCCAAAATAGGATCCATAAAATACTCTATGCTAATGCCCAAAAGATCCAGGCAAAAGCCACATAAAATAATGATATATATGAAATGTTTTTTCAAAATATGTACCTCCTAAATTTTTATTGTTTTAAAATATATTTTTATTATATACTATATTGTAAAATGTGTCAACATATAAGTTATTCAAGCTTTTCATGCGAAAAAATCGGAGACCTCTATAAGTCCCCGATTACCTTTCTAATTTCTTCCTTAGTTTTTCTTCGACAGCACCACATCTCCATCTGCCGTCTCCGCATTCAGGATTCGCTTGCCTTCCTCGCTTTTCCGCATAAATCGCTGTTCTTCTTCATCTTCATTCATGGTATGATTCCCCTCGATTCCCTCAACAGAGACATCCCCATCCTTTGAATAGAGATCCAGATCAAGTCCGGCAAGGCATCGATCCGACATGGTGATTATAATATCTCCATCCTTTTCTGTTATCTTTGCATTTGCAATCTGCGTGTTCTCCAGAATAACGTCTCCATCCACTCCCGAAATATCCGCCGACTGTGCTTTTACATTCTCCAGGAACAGATCCCCGTCATCCATCTGAATGTTCATCTGTCTCAGCATAACATTCTGCGGAACAGAAAGATATGCAACATTTGCTTCGTATTCCGTTCCATTGGTGAAGATTGGAATCAATCCGTATTTCAGATCATCTACATGAATCCAGACCTGCCTTTCAGCAGAATTGCCGCCTGATTCCTTCAGATACAGCGTCTTATCTTTGACCTCATAAGTCAGTGTGTCATTTTTCCCATTATAGGAATAAGACAGATGAAATGCATCATCCTTTGAAGGTAGGATTTTCAGATCAAAGTCATGAAAATCAATCTCCGCATTCACAAATTCTTCTAATTCTTCTTTCTTCGTAACGGTCTTAGCTTCTTTTTGTTCTTTATCAAAATAATCCAAATCTACTTGCTTTAAATATTCGGCTCCTCCGGATATTCTTCCCGTCTGGATCATAATAAAACCGACCGCGATCATAAGAACCGCAAGAAGCAAAATTCTTTTTGTCCATTTACCCATATCTATCTTTCTCCTTTCTTGTGCAGCTTCTCTGATATCAGCCGGATCAAAGCGATACTCAATGCTTTACAAAACAAACATGCTGCGATAACTAATAAGATACCGGTTCCAATCGATGCAAGACCCACTCCCGTAACAAGCAGTCCTCCGGAAACTGATGCGGCAAATGCAAGGATTCCCTGTATCAGCAGCTTACCGCCGCCCAGTAAAAATGCAGCTCCGCAGCAGATGACTGCCACGAGCATAACAAAGATCAGGAGCAGCAATACGAACAGCAGCATCACGAGCGTAATGGCAATCGGTATTCCGATCGGTGCTGCGAAGATTGCCAGAATTGTAATGATCAATATACTTTTGATCGATGTGTTCTTCTTCTCCTTTTTGATCAGTTCCGTTTTCTCATCCAACAGACGGCTTAACAGTTCATTCGCCGCTTCCTTCGGTGTGCCGAGTTCCCGGATGATCTCCTGTTCTGCTTCCGGACCCGCTTCTTCAAAATACTCCGTAAAATATTCCATCGCACTTTCGTAGTCTTCCTTCGGCAGACGCCGCAGATATTTGCGCAATTCCTCTAAATATTCTTCCTTTCTCATTCTGTCATCCTCCCTTCGATCAGATCATCCAGCAGATCCCGATATTCTTTCCATTCCTTTTTTAAAAACGCCAACTGTTCCTTCCCTTTTTCTGTCATCGAATAGTACTTTCGATTCCGACCATTCACCGGCTGGTTATATGTCGTGACATATTCGTGCTGCTCTAGCTTTCGTAAAATAGGATATAATGTTGATTCTTTGATCTTCGCAACCTTCTTTACAGACTGGCTGATCTCATATCCATAAGAATCCTGCCTGCTGATAACCGATAAAATCAGGCATTCGATCAACACCGCAGACACCGGATAATAATACATATGTCCTCCTCCTTTTTAATTATTTTATATATATAAAAATTCTATATATTATTTATATTATTATATTAACATATTTTCATATAATGTCAAGCAATTCTGACCAACATTTCTCATTAACTCTCCTTCTGTTTGACACGCTGATTTTTCTGAAATACAATATAACAGTGTTATATAACAATGTTACAAGGAGGGCAACTCGTGAAAAACACAGAACAGACAACACTTGATCTGATCCATGCCGTAGCAAAAACAGAATTTCTGGAAAAGGGCTTTCAATCTGCTTCTTTACGGAATATCGTAAAAATTGCCGGTGTAACGACCGGAGCATTTTACGGCTATTATAAAAGCAAAGAACAACTCTTTGAAGCTCTTGTCGGCCGGCAGTATACGCATTTTTTAGACCTGTTTTGTCAGGCACAACAGAATTTTGCCGGGCTGCCGAAGGATGAACAGCCTGATCACATGGGAGATATCAGCGGTCAATGCATGCACGATATGTTGATTTATGCCTATCAGAATCCAGAAGAATTCAAACTGATCTTATGTTGTTCGGAAGGAACACGGTTTGCAGATATGATTGATAAAATGGTCGATATCGAAACAAAAAGTACACATGACTATCTGAATGTCCTGAAAAGTCTCGGACAGCCGGCACCGCCGATTGATCCTCATCTGGAACATATTCTGATCACAGGAATGTTCAATGCTTTTTTTGAAATGATCATTCATGAAATGCCATTGGCACAGGCAGAAGCCTATCTTCTGGAACTGCGTGCATTTTATACGGCAGGCTGGATGAAGATCATGGGACAATCAGATTGAGTCCAACCCCACACATGTAAAAGGAGGATTATTGATTTGAAAAAACAATCAAACTTATCAAGGCTGATGGAATATGCGGGAAATTACCGTTTTCTGACTTATGCTTCATGGATATTGTCGGCCATCAGTGCATTGCTTGCACTTGTCCCATTCTGGTATATCTGGTGTATCATTCATGACATACTGAATGTATATCCGGATTTCAAACAGGCAGAGCATCTGCCTCATTATGGCATAATGGCGGTAATCTTTGCCGTATTATCTATGATTATTTACACAACTGCACTGATGTGCTCACATATATCCGCATTTCGTGTTGCATCAAATCTTCGCAGCCTTACCATGCATCACATTGCCAAACTTCCACTGGGTTTTGCCGAAAGCTTTGGCAGCGGCAGACTTCGCAAAATTGTCAACGAATCCAGTGCAGCAACGGAAACTTTTCTTGCACATCAGCTTCCTGATAAAGCCGGTGCGATCGCAACTCCATGCGGGCTTTTGATTCTGCTGCTTGTCTTTGACTGGCACTTGGGGCTGCTGAGCCTGGTTCCGGTCGCTCTTGGCTTTCTGATCATGATGAGTATGACCGGCAAGAAAATGGAACAAAAGATGAAAGAGTATCAAAACGCACTTGATGCCATGTCAAATGAAGCCGTTGAATATGTGCGTGGTATCCCGGTTGTTAAGACATTTGGGCAGACCGTTTTTTCCTTTAAGAAATTTAAAGCAACGATCGACAATTATGAAAAATGGGTCATTTCATATACAAAGGATCTTCGTCTGCCAATGATGTTCTACACAACTGCAGTCAATGGGGTATTTGCATTTTTAATTGCTGCTTCCCTTATATTAACCAGAAATGGCGTGACCAATGAATTTATGCTGAATCTGCTCTTTTATATTATAATCACGCCTGTTATTTCCGTAACACTCACAAAAATGATGTTTATGAGTGAAAATGAAATGATCGTTGCAGATGCACTGGAAAGAATTGACAGCATTCTCAATTTGAATCCGCTGTCTGAATCGGAACATCCGGCAGTTCCAAAAGATTTTTCTATCGAACTCTCTGATGTAAGCTTCCGTTATGATGGCGAACATGACGTTATCAAAGACATCTCCCTGCATGTTGAAGCGGGGCAGACTGTTGCCTTAGTTGGTCCATCCGGTGGCGGCAAATCTACATTAGCCAATATTATTTCCCGCTTCTTTGACCCTAAAAGCGGGTGCGTGAAGATTGGCGGCGTCAATGTAAAAGATATCAAAAAAGAAGACCTGATGAACACCGTTTCCTTTGTCTTCCAGAACAGTCATCTCATCAAAGCTTCTATATTGGATAACGTCCGCCTCGGAAAACCCGATGCAACGGAAGAAGAGGTTCTGGCTGCATTAAAATCCGCACAGTGTATGGATATTATTGAAAAATTTCCTCAGGGTATCCACACGATGATCGGAACTAACGGCATCTATCTCTCCGGAGGGGAACAGCAGCGAATTGCTCTTGCGCGTACAATGCTGAAAAATACGCCGATCATTATTCTTGATGAGGCTACCGCATACGCCGATCCTGATAATGAGAACCAAGTTCAAAAAGCATTTCATGAACTTGCAAAGAACAAAACCGTGATCATGATCGCACACCGCCTTTCAACCGTTGCAAATGTCGATTGCATCTATGTATTAGCCGACGGACGCATTATCGAAACAGGCAATCGTGAAGATCTCTGTCAAAAAGGCGGTCTATTTGCAAAGATGTGGAACGATTATCAGAACTCTATTCAGTGGAAAGTAAAACGGGAGGTATAACCGATGATTCAAAAACTCCAAAAGAAATTCGCACTCTCCGAACAGGGAGCAAAAGATCTGGTCAAAGGATGCATAATGTGTGCCCTTCAGAATCTTTCCTTGATGTTCCCGGTCGGATTATTATATTATCTTGTCAGCGACCTGATGAATGGCGGTATAAACAGAGAAAAAGCGACACTTTATGTCGTCGGCTGTGTGGCTGCACTGCTTTTGATCTTTATCATTACGTATTTTCAATATAATGCAACCTACTTTGCCACCTACGTAGAAAGCGGTGTCCGCCGAATCACGCTTGCAGAAAAACTCCGCAAAATTCCTCTTTCCTTTTTCGGCAAAAGAGACCTTGCGGATCTGACCAGCACGATTATGGCAGACTGTGCCTTTTTGGAAACAGCATTCTCACACTTTATTCCGGAACTTGCCGGATCCATTATTTCCACATTGCTTATCGCAGTCAGTCTGTTCTTTTTTGACTGGCGTATGGCACTTGCTTCTTTATGGGTTCTTCCAATCGCACTTGCCATTGTTGCATGTTCCTCCAATGTTCAGGAAAAGCTCAATCAACGCCAAATGGATGCAAAGATGGCATGTGCAGACGGCATTCAAGAGTGTATCGAAACCATTCGCGACTTAAAAGCAAACAACGCAGAAGCAGACTATCTCAATGGACTGGATAAAAAGATCAAAGCCGTTGAAAAACGGGCCGTAATAACGGAGCTTGGAACCGCAGTATTCGTCGTGTCAGCTTCCATGCTTCTGAAGCTTGGAATCGCAACGGTTGCACTCGTCGGATCCGTCCTGTTGATCCGGGGTTCTCTGGATATCCTGACCTTCTTCATGTTCCTGCTCGTCGTTTCTCGTCTGTATGATCCATTCCAGTCGGCACTGCAAAATCTGGCTGCAATTATCGCAGCAGGAACGAATATTTCCCGTATGAAAGAGATCCTGGATCATCCGGTACAGACAGGCAGCGATGTCCTGACTAACAATGGCAGCGATATTGTATTTTCTCACGTAGGATTTGCCTATAACAGCGGTGAAACTGTTCTCAAAGATGTATCCTTTACGGCAAAACAGGGAGAAGTTACCGCATTGGTCGGTCCATCCGGCGGCGGTAAGACAACGGTCTCCCGTCTTGCAGCAAGATTCTGGGATATCGATCATGGAAAAATCACGGTAGGCAATATGGATATATCAAAAATCGAGCCTGAAACGCTGATGTCGTTATACTCCATCGTATTTCAGGATGTTACCTTATTTAATAATACGATTATGGAAAATATCCGTATCGGTCGAAAAGATGCAACTGATGAAGAAGTCCTTGAAGCCGCAAAGCTCGCAAACTGTGATGAATTTGCAGAAAAACTGCCGGACAAGTGGAACAGCATGATCGGCGAAAATGGATGCGAATTATCCGGCGGTGAACGTCAGAGAATCTCAATCGCACGTGCATTTTTAAAAGACGCTCCGATCATCCTCCTCGATGAAGCCACAGCTTCCCTCGACGTGGAAAATGAAACTCTGATTCAATCCGCACTGTCCCGTCTGATCAGGAACAAAACCGTCCTTGTTATCGCACACCGGATGCGTACTGTCGCAGGTGCAGATAAGATCATCGTTCTTGCTGAAGGCAAGGCGGCAGAACAGGGTACTCCCGACGAACTATATCAGAAAAACGGCATCTATACCCATATGGTCAGACTGCAGACGGAAAGCCAACTTTGGACTTTCGAATAATCATACTCCATCCATACAAAGCAAAGAGGCGGTTGATTGCCGCCTCTTCCTGCATAATCTGTTATTGTGCATTCTCTGTAATCTCATAATAAATATAACTTCCGTCTACTGCCAATATTCCTTCTTCTGCCGCCTGCTTTGCCGTTTCAAAATCATCAAAAGCAATATTCGTCTCTAATCGTGTCAGCTTTTTGTTCTCATATGTATCATGTATATTGCCCGTATATACCTTTCCATCATAATGGATTCCAACTACATCCCTGATCAGGTTCTCTTCCTCCGGTTCAAACGCGACTGTTACAAAGCTGCCTCCATCTTCATAATCAGGGTCTTCTCCCTTTTCCAAGTTCTTTGCGGTTATCTTTGTAATATAATGATCTTTTTTATAGAAACCATCTGCATATGCTTCCACATCCGAACGATAAGTATCATCCAGCATCGTTATCAGCATGCCGATATCCTTTTTACTCCGATAAAAATACGAACCCTTCTCCTGATCCTCTTTCTTTTCATCCTCAGTAAAAAGAATCCTTGCAAATGCCTGGTTCTTCTCTCTCAGTTCAATCCCTGAATCCCCTGCACGCCTGATTCTCCATCCATCCTGTGCCTTTCCGCAAATATAGACAGCTGTACACTCATATTCTGCATATTGCTTTTCACTCTGCCCGCAGCCGACCATAAAGTATGCTATCGCGATCAAACTGATCATTGTCCAGATATGTTTTTTGACTTCTCTCATCCATTTCCTCCTTTTTCACTGTGTTTATCTTCCTGCATACAAATACAAAACATATTTGCATATCGGCGGCATATAGGGACTAAGCCGCCGAATCACTTTATTTAAAACACTCCCTATTATAGTAACGTTTTTTGGAGCATATCTGTGACACTTTTTTTGAAAATTTTTACGCTTTATAAATCAATCAAAAAAGTAACCGCCCCTCGACCAAAGGATTGCAGTTACTTTTTTGTGACTTATTAAATTTGGACTAACCAACTATCAGTAGTGCCTTATTTATATTTATAATATACCACCCATTAAACACATTGTAAACATGTAACTTTGTAAATGTGTAAACATTCCAAACCTTTCTCAGTCAAATTCAGGTCAAATCCTCATAAAAATATATACCACTTTACAGTTCCATAGAATTTAAAAACCCCTTATTTTACTTCTAATTGTGTGGCATTATAATCATAAATTTGCATTATAATCTGCTCATCCACTGTATCACTTTCACAATCATAAATCGTATCAATCCGAACAAGAGTTATCCCATTTTTCTCACCCTCTTCATCCACTTGATCTAAGACGAGCCACTCATTATCTATCCTCCTAACAAATCCCATAATAGGCAAAGCATATTCATCTTCTACTTGAATACGTATTAGTTTATGCATTTTTTGAACAAAGGAAAAAAAACTAAGTAAAAGTGACTGATTCGGTTGAATTGATATCTCTTCATGTCTTTTTGTATCATTCACCAATATCAATTTTTCCAGCTTTTTTATGTATTTACTGTTTGTTTCTATCCGAAAAACATCTTTTTTCTTAACATAAACGTATCCATCATATGTTCCATATGGAGTCACATGACTTATAATAATTCCATCATCATCAAATCTGTTGATATAACCAGTTAAAAATTTATCCATATTTTCTTCATCTGCATAAATACTGATTAATAATTTCTTTTGAAAATACTTCTTTAACTCTTTTTCCATAATTCCCTACTTTCTGGATTTCCATCCCTTTTTTTGCCTCTTTTTATCTTTTCCTTGTTCCCTTTCCCTCCTTGCATTTCCTTTTTCATGTTTATTCTTTTTGCTTTTACTTTTATTACTGTCATGTTCTCTATATTTTGTTATTCTATTTTTTACAATCCTTCCAGCAATATAAATAAAAATTATTTTTTTATACGCTACTTTTCTTCCTCTATATTTTATTTTATTTTTTCGTGCAATCCAGCCCCTGTATCCAACATATACAGTTCCACCCGTCACAAATGACAGCATTACTAAGTATGGAACAACTATCGCTACATGCCCACTCGGATCTACGTAGTTCACCGGGTCATTGTTGCAGTATGCATACAGATGCCATGTATCCGGGTCGTTTTCTTCGCCTCGGTAGGTATCTTCCGTCAGGAACCTTCCGTCTTCCGGGTCATAATACCGTGCGTTCAGGTAGTACAGACCGGTGCTCTCATCG
>Ga0129309_1000926_pt1 | contig 18067 bp, 22 predicted proteins | sample L1105metagenome_FD_94439 | JGI IMG/M metagenome (GOLD analysis project Ga0129309, IMG submission 94439) | Ring-tailed lemur group fecal microbial communities from Wisconsin, USA - L1105 metagenome | ecosystem: Host-associated > Mammals > Digestive system > Large intestine > Fecal | place: USA...
ACGGTATTGGCGGTGTTGTCGTCGGCGCACAGCCACTGGAAACCCTGCCAGGAGTCGTCCTGCTGCCACAGGGCGGGCTGCTCCAGGTAGAAGGCGTTCATGGCCTTGAAGAAGGACTGGGTCTGGCGGTGGGGCTCGTACTGGAGCAGGTGCCAGTCCAGGGAGTACTCGTAGTGCCACTCGTTCCACTGGCCCAGCTCGGCGCCCATGAAGGTGAGCTTCTTACCCGGGTGGGTCATCATGTAGGTGTAGAAGGCACGGACTCCGGCGAACTTCTGGGGATTCTCGCCCGGCATCTTGCCGAAGAAGGAGCCCTTCATGTGGACTACCTCGTCGTGAGACAGAGGCAGGATATAGTTTTCCGAGAAGGCGTACATCAGGGAGAAGGTGATGTCCCGGTGGTTGAACTGGCGGAAGTAGGGGTCCATCTTGATATAGTGGCAGATGTCGTTCATCCAGCCCATGTTCCACTTGAAGTTGAAGCCCAGGCCGCCCTCGTCCACGGGGTAGGTCACCTTGGGCCAGGAGGTGGACTCCTCGGCCACCATCAGCACGTCGGGGTGAACGCCGAAGACGGCGGTGTTCAGCTGCTGGAGGAATTCCACGGCCTCCAGGTTCTCGTGGCCGCCGTTGACATTGGGCACCCATTCGCCGTCCTTGCGGCCGTAGTCCAGGTACAGCATGGAGGAGACCGCGTCCACACGCAGACCGTCCATGTGGTACTCCTCCAGCCAGAACATGGCGGAAGAATACAGGAAGGAGCGGACCTCGTTCCGGCCATAGTCGAAGACGTTGGTGCCCCAGTCGGCATGCTCGCCCTTGCGGGGGTCGGCGTACTCATAGGTGGGGCCGCCGTCAAAGTGATACAGGCCGAAGGCGTCGCGGGGGAAGTGGGCGGGGACCCAGTCCATGATGACGCCGATGCCCGCCTGGTGGAGCTGGTCAATGAGGTATTTCAGGTCGTCGGGGACGCCGAAGCGGCTGGTGGCGGCGAAATAGCCGGTGCACTGGTAGCCCCAGGAGGCGTCCAGAGGGTGCTCAGTTACGGGGAGCAGCTCCACATGAGTGAAGCCCATCTCCTTGACGTAGGGGACTAGGTAGGAGGCGGTGTCCCGGTAGCTGAGAAACTCGCCGTCGCCGGTGCGGCGCCAGGAGCCCAGGTGGCACTCGTAGATATTCATGGGGTTGGTGTATGGGACAGTCTTGGCACGGTGGTCCATCCAGGCCTGGTCGTTCCACTGGTAGCCGGTGCTGTCCAGGTCGTAGATTTTGGAAGAGACGTTGGGCCGGGTGTCGGCGTGGAAGGCATAGGGGTCGGCCTTGCCCATATAGGTCCCATCGGGGGTGTAGACACGGTACTGATAGGCGTCGTAACGCTGCACGCCGGGGACGAAGACCTCCCAGATGCCGCCTTCGACCTTTTCCATGGGAGCCGCGTTGTCATCCCAGTTGTTGAAGTCGCCGACCAGCGCGATGCGGTAAGCGTTGGGAGCCCAAACACGGAACAGATAACCCTCAGTCCCGTCCTCCGCCTTGGCGGGATGGGAACCGAAGCAGCGCCAGGCGTGGGTGGAACGGCCTTCGGAAAAGGCCTCCAACTCCAAAAACAGGTCGTGGGAAGAGAGATTTTCTTGATATTTAGACAAAGTAATCACCTCAGGATGTAAATTCAAGGGGTTATCAGCTAAAAAGCACAATTTGCTGGGACGAGATATGCTTAATAATTATATAAATTATACAACGGCAGGAAGGGCCAGTCAAGTCAAATAGAAGTAAACCAAAAATAAATTCCAAAATATTGGGAAACATGCGGATTATGTACCGCCGGAGAGCCGGCGGGGGCACTATTTTGCCATCAAAAGCTGCCGCAGCATACGGGAGAAAATACCCGGAGCGGTGAGACGGACGGCCTCCTGGGCGGAGACGATGGGGACGGTGTCCCGCAGTTCGTCCCCCACATAGACCTCCATCTGGCCCAAGGTCTGGCCCAGCTCCACGGGGGCCTCCAGATCCTCCGCCAGGGTCAGCTTAGTGGTCACCTGGCTCTCCTCACCCTTGCGGACCAGCAGGCGGCAGTCCCGCTCCAGCTGGGGCTGAATCTGGGGGACGGTGCCCAGCAGCACAGGCACCGGGGCCAGAGGGGCGTCGGGGTACACATTGACCAGGGCGTAGTTGGCGAAGCCATAGTCCAGCAGGGCTTTGGCGTCCTCAAAGCGTTGGGCGGTGGTGGGGGATTTCAGGATTACGGCGATGAGCTCCATGCCGTCCCGCTCGGCGGTGGCCGAGATGCAGTAACCAGCGGCGTCGGTGGAGCCCGTCTTCAGTCCGGTGGCGCCGGGGTAGAACCGGATCAGCCGGTTGGTATTGGTCAGACCGAAGGCTCCATCCCGGATGGAGTCCATCCAGATGGTGGTGTACTGCCGGATCGTGGGGTGATTCAAGATCAGCTCACGGGACATGAGGGCGATGTCGTGGGCGGAGGTCAGATGGCCCGCCGCGGGCAGGCCCGTGCAGTTGACAAAGTTGGTGTCCGTCATGCCCAGCTCCTGCGCCCGCTGGTTCATCCGGGAGACAAAGGCGGTCTCACTGCCCGCCAGATGCTCGGCCAGAGCTACGGCGCAGTCGTTGCCCGACACCACGGTGACACATTTGATCATCTGGTCCACCGTCATCTGTTCGCCCTCTTTCAGGTAGACCTGAGAGCCGCCCATGCCCGAGGCGTAGGCGGAGACGGTGACCATATCATCCATGGACAGACGGCCCGAGTCCACCGCCTCCATGACCAGCAGCAGGGTCATGACCTTGGTAACGCTGGCGGGCTCCAGCTTATCGTGGGAGTTTTGATCGAAGAGCAGCTGTCCCGTCTCCTTCTCCATCAATACGGCGGAGGTACAGGACAGGGAAAGACCGGCGTCCTCCCCAACGGCGGAGGCGGCGGGGAGAGAGGCGGTCACCAGCAGGACCGCCAGCAGCAGGGCTGAAATTCGCTTCATAAATGGTTCCTCCTGATCCATCATTTGTCGGTATGGTCAGGATGTGGAGAGAGTTACCGTTCTATGCGGAGGCATGGAACGGTAATTTTTTCTGGGCAGGCTCCCATTACCATAATCCATCTTATGTGAGAGAGTTGCCGAAAACGGACGAGAAAACCATAAATTTTTGTTTGGCAGGGGAGGCTGTCCGGAAAGCTGAGATTTATTTTTGTAAGCGTGGCCGAAAATGTGCAACTTTTTACTTCTACCGGGGGATGGTTGAGGAGGGATCGAGTGGCAAAGGGAAAGCTCCCGGGACGGGAGGAGATTTTAAGACGGATGTGGAAGCTGGCCAACGCCAGCGTGGAGGATGCGGTGCGCCTGGCCTGCTTCCCAGAGGAGGAGCGGGACGGCCTGAACGGGCTGGACCTGGAGGCCCTGACCGAGTTCAAGCGGGGCGCCAACGGGGTCATCGAGCTGAAATTTGCCGACCGGGCTAAGCTGCTGGAGCGGCTGCTGGACGCCGCCGACCACAGCGGCGAGGAACAGGTGGACCGATTCCTGAGCGCCATGGAGGAGAAGGGGGAATAGAGCCGTGGAGGACCTGGTATTTTCCCCCAAACAGCGGCGGGTGTTGACCTGGTGGCGGCCTGGGTCCCCAGAGCGGGGCAAACAGGCCATCATTTGCGACGGGGCGGTGCGCAGCGGCAAAACCCTGTGCACCGGCCTGTCCTTTTTCTGCTGGGCCATGCGCTCCTTCAACGGGCGGAATTTCGCCCTGTGCGGCAAGACCATCCAATCGGTGCGGCGGAATTTATTGGAGGAGCTGCTGCCCCTGCTGGAGAACATGGGATTTCACTGTGAGCAGAAGGTATCCCGAAATATTCTGGAGGTCCGGCTGGGGGGAAGAAAAAATACAGTCTACCTCTTCGGCGGCCGGGACGAGAGCTCGGCGGCCCTGATCCAGGGCATGACCCTGGCGGGGGCACTGCTGGACGAGGTGGCCCTGATGCCGCGGTCCTTTGTGGAGCAGACCGTGGCACGGTGCTCGGTGACGGGGAGCAAGCTGTGGTTTTCCTGCAACCCGGAATCGCCGGCCCACTGGTTTTATCGGGAGTGGATCTGTAAGGCGGAAGAAAAAAAGGCACTGCGGCTCCAATTTAGGATGGAGGACAACCCGGGGCTTTCGGAAGAGGTGCTGGAGCGGTACAAGACTATGTTCCAGGGCACCTTTTACCGCCGGTTCGTGCTGGGCGAGTGGGTGGCCGCCGAGGGGCTGATTTACGACTTCTTTGACGAGAGCTTTGTGGGGGAGGCCCCGGAGGGGCTGTCGGAGTGGTACATCTCCTGCGACTACGGGACCCTGAATCCCACCTCCATGGGACTGTGGGGGAAAAAGGACGGAGTGTGGTACCGGGTGGCCGAGTACTACTACGATGCCCGGGCAGAGCGGAAGCAGAAGACCGACGAGGAGTACGCGGATGAGCTGGCCAGGCTGGCCGGGGGGCGGGACGTCCGGGCGGTGATTATCGACCCCTCCGCCGCCAGCTTCTGCGAGACCCTGCGCCGCCGGGGGTGGCGGGTGCGGAAGGCGGACAACCAGGTGCTGTCCGGTATCCGGACCACCGCCCGGCTGCTGAAACAGAGAAAACTGGTTATCTGCCGGGAGTGCGAGGACGCTGTCCGGGAGTTTGCCCTGTACCGCTGGGAGGAGCAGGGGGACGGACAGGACCGGGTGCGGAAAGAAGACGACCACGCCATGGACGAAATCCGGTATTTCGCCGCCACGGTGGCGAGCCGGGAAGAGAAAACAAGTGGATTTTACGCCGGGTGCGTGGAGCGGAGAGTTTGAGAATGTGGAATGAGGCGCAGGATATGCGTCCATACGAAAGGGGAAGTGCGGGAGAGATGAAATGGTGGAAACGAAAGGGGCGGGAGGGACCCGCTCCGGTGGTCCAGGTGCGGCAGGGGAGCTGCCACCCCTTTGGGGCCCTGGAGCGGTACACGCCCCTGTGCCCCGGTCAGGTCCAGCTGTACCGGGCCATCCGGGAAGGGGTGCCCATCGTGGACGCCGCCATCTGGAAACTGGTGCGGCTGTGCGGCGGTGTGTACGCCAAGGCCGGGGACAGCCTGGCCCAGGCGGGGCTGGATCAGTTTTTGAAGACGGTGGACACGGGCTGGGGCCAGCGGGGGGTTCAGTCCTTTCTGGACCGCTATCTGGATGATTTATTTACCTGCGGCCACGGCTTGGGCGAGGTGGTGCTGACCCGGGACGGCCGGGACGTCGCGGCCCTGCTGTGCGCTGACCCGGAGCAGGTGGAGGTACGGGAGGGGGATAACCCCATGGACTTCCGCCTGTGTCTGCGAAAGACCGGTGAGCCGGAAGAGCTGCCCTGGCAGGAGTTGCTGCTCTTTACCCCCTTCCAGCCCACAGGAGACGCGCCTTACGGGGTGTCTCTGCTGCGGTCCATGCCATTTCTGGCGGAGATTTTGCTGAAGATTTTCCAGGCTACCGGCCAGAACTGGGAGCGGGCGGGCAACCTGCGCTTCGCCGTGGTGTGTAAGCCCGGGGAGGACGAGGGAGCCTTCGCCCAGGAACGGTGCCGCCAGATTGCCGGGGAGTGGTCCTCGGCCATGGAGGCGGGCCGGGAGGGCGTGGTCCGGGACTTTGTAGCGGTGGGTGACGTGGACGTGAAGGTCATCGGCGCCGACAGCCCCATTCTGGACAGCCAGGTACCCGTGCGGCAGATTTTGGAGCAGCTGGTGGCAAGGACGGGAATCCCTCCCTTTATGCTGGGCCTGTCCTGGTCGTCCACCGAGCGGATGAGTGCCCAGCAGGCCGACCTGCTGACCAGCGAGATCACCGCCATTCGAAGAAGCGTGGAGCCCGTGCTGTGTCGGGTGTGCGAACTGTGGCTACGGCTCCACGACTTTGACGACAAGGTGGAGATCGTCTGGGAGGATATCAACTTGCAGGACATTGTGGAGGAAGCGAAGGCTGAGCTTTATCGGGCTCAGGCGGAGAAGCTGAAGGAGGAGAGAGCTTGAAGATCGTCAAGGAATCCCAGGGGGGCCAGGGGACGACGCTGAGCGGGGCCGACCTGGCTCTCATCAACGGGATGGCGCGCAGGGAATTGAAAGCCGAGGAGGTCTATGTCTTCTCGGTGCGGCTGTGCGACAACGAGGTGGACCGGGATTTCGAGCGGTTCCCCGAAAAGACGTTGGAGGAGCTGGCTGGGCTGTTCGTGGGCAAGAGCGGCATCTTTGACCACCAGTGGTCGGCCAAGGGTCAGGCGGCCCGCATCTACAAGACCGAGGTGGTGCGGGAGCCTGAGAAGTTGACCCGGGCCGGGGACGGCTATTGCTGGCTGAAGGGCTACGCCTACATGGCGCGGACCGACAGTACCAAGGACCTGATTGCCGAGATCGAGGCCGGCATCAAGAAGGAGGTCAGCGTGGGCTGCGCCGTGGAGCGCTCGGTGTGCTCCATCTGCGGCGGCGACCTGCGGGAGGGCGGCTGCGGTCACCAGAAGGGCCGGGAGTACGACGGCAGGCTGTGCTGGGCCAGCCTGGAGGGGGCCAGCGACGCCTATGAGTTCTCCTTCGTAGCGGTGCCCGCTCAGCCCAGAGCCGGGGTGGTCAAGGGCGGGGTGCGGGAGTATGCCGACCTGAAGACTCTGGCCGCCCGGAATCCCGGCTGCGCCAAGGAGCTGGAGCGGTTGGAGAAAGAGGCTCAGTTGGGCCGGAAGTATCTGGGCGAGCTGAAGGACGAGGTGGTGCGCCTGGGCCTGCTGGCTGGGGCCGGGCTGGAGCGGGAGACTCTGAAAGCCATGGCGGACAAGCTGGGACAGGCGGAACTGATTGCCATGAAGGAGGCCTATGGCCGCCAGGCGGCAAAGCGGTATCCCTTGAAGACCCAGCTGGAGTATGGGGAGAAAACGGTCCAGCCTGAGGAGCAGGACGGGGCGTTTTTGATTTAAAAATTCAAAAGAGGAGGAAGATCATACATGAGCAAAGTTTCTTTTGAGGACATCGGTGCGGTGGTGGCCACCTTTGCGGCTGGCGAGGGCGTGAAAGGCGGTCAGGTGGTCAAGATGACAGACAACGGCACGGTGGGCACCTGCTCCGCTGGGGACAAGTTCTGCGGCGTGGCTTTGGAGCCCCGCAAGGGCGGTGCCGCCGTCCAGGTGAAGGGCTTCGTCACCGTATCCTGCACTGGCTCCCTGACCGTGGGCTGGGCGACTCTGGCCGCCGACGGCACCGGCGGCGTGAAGACGGCCACTACCGGCGGCATGAGTGTGCTGGTGGTCAGCGTGGGCGCGGACGGCACCGCCGTCCTGTGCCTGTAAATAGAAAGGAGCGTGGGAATATGGCTTTTTCTTATGACAATGTGAAACTGGACAAGGGCATGTATCAGGAGGCGGGCCGCACCTTTACCCAGGTGCTGGAGCGCCAGGACCCCAGCGAGCAGTACAAGGGCACCAGCCTGGAGGGCCTGGATGCTTTCCAGCGCCAGCTCAAGCGCTTTGACATTAAGGTGAAGGGCGCGGGCAGCGACGTGGTGGAGAAGTTCTTCCGCACCGCCGACTCCGCCGTGCTGTTCCCCGAGTACATCGCCCGCTCCGTCCGACAGGGCATGGAGGAGGACATTCTCCCCCACATCACCGCCGCCGTCACCAAGTTCGACGGCATGGACTACCGCTCCATCACCGCCGAGGGCGGCGAGGAGAGCAAGGAGCTGCGCCATGTGGAGGAGGGTGCGGCCATCCCCTCCACCACCATTCAGGTCCAGTCCAACCTGGTCAAGCTGCGCAAGCGGGGCCGCATGCTGGTGGCCAGCTATGAGGCGGTGCGCTATCAGAAGCTGGACCTGTTCTCCGTCACCCTGCGCCAGATCGGCGCCCACATCGCCCGGGCCAATCTGGAGGACGCGGTGGATGTGCTGATGAACGGCGACGGCAACGACAACGCCGCCGCCGTGGACAGCGTGAAGACCGAGGGCACCCTGACCTATGACGATCTGGTGGACTTCTGGGCCAAGTTCGACCCCTATCAGATGAACGCCCTGCTGGTATCCGGCGATGTGATGGTCAAGATGCTCAAGCTGTCCGAGTTCCAGAACCCCATGACCGGTCTGAACTTCCAGGGTACTGGTAAGCTGACCACCCCCCTGGGTGCCACTCTGCTGAGAAGTTCCGTTCTGCCCGCCGGCACCGCCATCGGCCTGGACAAGCGATTCGCTCTGGAGATGGTCCAGGGCAGCGACGTGATGGTGGAGTACGACAAGCTCATTGACCGCCAGCTGGAGCGGGCCGCCATCACCACCATCAGCGGCTTTGCCAAGGTGTTCCAGAACGCCAGCAGAGTCCTCGAGGTGTAAGCCATGACCGAGGAGATCATGGCCCTGTGTAAGGCCATGGGGGCAACGGACGACCAGGAGGAGCTGCTGCTCCCCCTGGTCCGGGCGGCGGAGGAGAGTTTGACGGCCCGGCTGAGAGTGGGAATAAGTCCCGTTGACTGCGGCTCCGCCTTCCCTCTGGCCGCAGCCATGGTGGCCATGGAGGGGCTGGAGGGGGCCGCCGGGATATCCGGCGTAACCTCGTTTACGGCCGGGGAGGTATCCATCCGAACCGGGGGCGGCTCCGCCGCCCGGACCGCCCAGGCGGAGCGGCTGCTGGCCCCCTGGCTGGGGGAGACGGGCTTCGCCTTTCGGGGGGTGCGGGGATGATGGACCGGGAGTGGCGGGCCATTCTGGCCAAATATGGTCAGAGTGTATCCGTATTTGACGGTGAAAAATCGGTCCATGTCCGGGCCTTTTTCCAGCCGGTGCTGGAAAAAAGCCGGGAGCAGGAAGTCCCCAGCCCCCTGGGCCTGCGCCGGGAGGACCGGTTTTTATATCTGGGCCCCGCCGACATGGCCCTGACCGTCGGGATCAGCCGGGTGGAGGTCCAGGGACAGGTCTATGAGGTCCAGTCGGCCCATCTGGTGGGGGAGAGCCACTGGTGGGCCGTCCTGCGGCCCAGGGACAAGGAGGCAGTATGAGCACTGGAATGGAGACCATCCGGGAGCGGATGGCGGAGTATCTGAGAGATCAGGGCGTGGATGCTCGGACTGCCTGGCCCGAGGGAGCACGGCTGGAGGAGGAGAAGCCCGTGGTGGTGGTCTCCCTCCGGGGCTGTCAGGCCGGGCCCGCCGGGTTCCAGGATTATCTGGGAGAGCGGTACAACGAGAAAACCGGCCTGTGGGAGGAGCTCTACGGCCGAAGAGCGGAACTCACCTTCGGACTGGACCTGTACGGTCCCCGCCGGGAGGACGGCGGGGCGCTGCAAAAGGCCTTTGACGAGCTGGCCGGGGCGCTGACGAAGGGCGGACCCGACGGGCTGGCGGTAAAGGAGTTCTCCTGTGGAGAGACGGAATATGACCAGGGGGCGCGGCGGATGAAGCGGGCGGCCCAGGCGGTTTGCACCGCCTATTTGTACGCGGTGGCCCAGCCCGGCGGCGTCTTCCTGGATTTTGAACTGCGAGGTGGCATCAAAGTATGAGCGTAACAGTACATCAGCGTCCGGGGGTCTACTCCTCCTACGACGCGTCCTCGGTGGTCCGGGGCAGCGGAAAAGGGCAGATGGTGGGTATCGCGGCGGTAAACACCGTGGCCCAGGCGGGGGTGGTCCACACCATCACCAGCTATGACAAAGCGGTGGCGGCCTTTGGCTCCAACGGCAGTGAGGACATGGCGGAGCTGATCCGGTTGGCTTTGAAGAACGGAGCCTCCGGCGTGGCTGCTGTGGCTGTGGCCGACGAAGATGGCTATGAGGCGGCCTTTGAGGCCCTGGGCGCGGTGGAGAATGTGGCCATCGTCCTGTGCGACAGCACCAATGTGGAGGTGCAGCAGAAACTGCGGGACAGCGTGGTACAGGCCTCCCAGGCCCGCCGGGAGCGGATCGCCGTGGCGGCGGGAGCCAAAGAAGAGAGCGTGGATAACCTGATCGCCCGGGCCAAGGAGCTGAATTCCGAGCGGGTGGTGCTGGTGGCACCTCATGTTCTGGATGCGGAGGGCAATGAACTGTCCGGCCTGCCCGTGGCCGCCGCGGTGGCCGGGGCCATCGCTGGAGAGACCGACCCCGCCGTTCCTCTGGGCGGCGCGGAGCTGACGGGCCTTTTCGGTCTGGCCCAGAGCTATGAGGATAACGATCTGGACCGGCTGATTTTGGGCGGCGTCACTCCCGTGGAGCGGGTGGGCGGCGTCATCGGTGTGGTACGCGGTGTTACCACCCGGACTACCACCGGCGAGGCCAGCGACAGCACCTGGCGGGAGCTGACCACCATCCGCATTGTGGACGATGTGATCCCCGCTCTGCGGGACGCCCTGCGGGCCAAATTCCGCCGGGCCAAGAACACGCCCCAGAGCCGGAGCGCCATCCGGGCCCAGGTGGTGCTGGAGCTGGAGAATAAGCTGGCCCGGGAGATCATTACCGGCTATGAAAACGTGGCGGTGACGGCGGACGCCGAGGACCCCACCCGGTGTCTGGTGGACTTCTCCTTCACCGTGGCTCATGGGCTGAACCAGATCTGGCTGACGGCTCATATCACGGTGTGATGACGGGGAAAGGAGAAATGTTATGAGTATTACAGGATTTCCCACCAGCAGCGACATCTATTTGGAGGTGGACGGCACCCGGGTAGCGGTGGTACAGAGCTACTCCGCCAAGGCGGCCAAGACCAGTACGGCAGTGGAGGCCTTTGGCGAGTCGGAGCCCGTGACCACCATTCCCGGTCAGGCCAGCCATGTGGTGGAGCTGACCCGGCTGTACGCCACCGACGAGGCGATCCGGGACGGCATCGACTTTTACAAGCTGTCCGGTTTCTCTCTGGTCATCTGCAAGCCAGACCGGAAGATCATCTACTCCGACTGCCAGTGGAGCTCCATTCAGGAGAATGCCACCCTGGGCAGTATGGTGCTGGAGAAGGTCACCCTGGTGGCCTCCCGCCGCATCGAGACGGAGGTGTAAGGGATGGAGATGTCCATTTTGGCCCGAAAGGACCGGGTGGCTCTGGATAACGGCATGGAGCTGCGGCTGCTGTCCGCGCTGGAGGTGCTCCAGGCCAGACGGGAGGCGGCGGAGCTGGCTTCCGAGGACCGGGAGCGGGCTCTATGCTCCAACGCCTGTCTGCTGGCCCGAGCCCTGGAGCGCTCAGAGGACCGTACCCCCGTTTTTGCCGACGGCTGGGCGGTGCTGGCCGGACTGACGGTGGAGGAGATCGCCGCTCTGGCCGGCCGGTGGGCCCAACTGCGGCGGGACGAGGACCCCGGTTTGGACCTGGATCAGGAGGAGCTGGAAACCCTAAAAAAAAACTCCGGGCTGACGGAGCAGACCGGCTGAGATGGCGGGTGCTGAGCCGGTTCGGGGCTCTGCCCACGGAACAACGGGTCCGGGAGATGAAGGACCGGGACTACCTGTGGTGCCTGGTCCAAGCTATGCTGGACCGGGAGGAGGAGCTGGACCGGCTGTGTCCAGAGTGCCGGGGCCGGGCGGAGGAGGTCTGCTGTCCTGTCTGTGGAAAGCCCGCCGCCCGGTGGGCGGACGGGGCGGTCAACACCACCTTTGATCCGGCGCGGTTTGAGAAAATGGCAGGAGGCGGCGGGGGATGATGGATTATCTGGAACTCATCGGCGGGGCGGCTGTGGACGCTCTGCTGGAGTCGGAGCGGAAGCTGGACGATGCTTTGGCACGGATGAGACGGCCCGCAGCGGAAGAGATGGAACCAGATGCCCTGAATGGGGACGAGAGGCCCGGCGGGCAGACGGCGGTCCCCACGCCCAGCCGGGACAGGCGGATGGAGGTCCCTTTGGGGGCGGAGGACCTGGACTGGACGCCGTTGACGGAAGCGGTTATGCCTGCTCCGGTGGGCCAGAAGGCGCCAACGCCCCTGCTGGAGGCGGTGGAGAGGTTGGAGCGGATGGGGACTGTTTGGACGGAGAACGGAGCCGCAGAGCCGCGGAACTCCCGGACAGACGGCCTTGACGGCCCGGCGGTCCGGCGGAGAGAACCGGTCGGAGCAGCGCCTGCGGAAGAGAGCGGCGGAGAGAGAACGACCGATTCGGCTGGACGCAGAACCGCCTGGAAAGAGAATGCGGTCCGGGCGGAGGAGATCGACCGGGCCTTCCGCAGAGACAGCCGCCGGTATGACGGGGGATTTTTCCTGTACTAAATCCGAAGGGACCGATTCAGAAGCGACCTACAGGCATCGAGGAACTTCAGAAAAGGAGAACACCTATGACATTGTCTCCCATGAGATACAAAAGCTACACCTGGCCCCATAACCCCCGGGTGTACACCATCGACTACGAGCGGAAAATGGCGGTCCACAAGACCCCCTTCGGGCTGTTCCACCTTCAGGACTTGGGGCGGACCAACCGGATCATGGAGGGGGAGGGGGAGTTTGTGGGGGCGGACGCCTACGCCCAGTTCGGTCAGCTGGCCAACATCTTTTATGACGGCGGCCCCGGCCTGCTGGTCCACCCCCTATGGCAGGCGGCCAACGCCTACTTTGTCTCCCTGCGGCTGGAGCAGGAGCCCCGGCCCGACTATGTGCGCTACTCCTTCTCCTTCTGGGAGGACGACAGCTGGTACACCGGGCTGGCGGTGAAGACGGTGGAGCAGGGGACACAGACCTCCTCGGCTGCCGGACAGAGCGCCCGCTGGCACCGGGTGGTCCGGGGCGACACCTTGTGGGCCATCGCGAAAACCTACGGTCTGTCACTGACCGAGCTGATTGCCCTGAACCCCCAGATCAAAAACCCCAACCTGATTCGAGTGGGAGACGAGGTGAGGGTGGGGTGAGAGCCTTTGTAACCGACGCAAAGGGACAGCAATGGACTCTGCCGGTCCTCACAGCCTGGCGGCTGGAGTACACCGCCGGGGTGCCCTGCGACAGTTTTTGGCTGCGCTGTCCCTGGGAGAAGGGGAGCGGTACAAACCCGGCGGACTGGGTGACCTTTACCGCCCAACATGAGGGGAAGCGGGTATTCACCGGTGTGGTGGATGAGTGCGAGGTATCCCTGACCCAGCGGGGCGGGGTGCTGGAGATCTCCGGTCGGGGGATGGCGGCCCGGCTGCTGGATAACGAGGCCTTGGGACAGGACTACCAGACCGCCACCCTGGGGGACATTCTGCGGGACCATGTGACACCCTACGGCATTGAGGCGGCTCCTGGGGCGGCCCTGCCCGCCGTCTCCCAATTTTCAGTGTCCACGGGCAGCAGCGAGTGGTCGGTGGTCTATGATTTTGCCCGCTACTACGGCGGGGTGGCTCCCCGGTTTGACCGAATGGGGCGGCTGGTGCTGACGGGCTGGCAGGACGGCAAGGAGCTGCTGCTGGGAGACGGCGCTCCGGTGACGGAGCTCTCTTGCCGGGATAAGCGGTACGGGGTGCTGTCCAAGGTGCTGGTCCGGGATCGGTACAGCGGCCAGGTCCAGAGTGTGGACGATCTGGCGTTTCAGCGGGCTGGAGGCAGGGCACGGCGGGTGCTGACCATGCCGGGGCGGAGCAACTACAAGGCCATGCGGTACACCGGACAGTTCCAGCTGGATAAATCGGCGGCCCAGCGGGAGGTGCTGGAGGTACAGGTGGCGCAGCCCTTCTGTGCCTGGCCCGGCGATCTGGTCCGGGTGCAGCGCAGCAGCTGGGAGCGCAACGGCCTGTATCGGGCCGCTCAAGTGACAGCGGCCATGGACGAGGATGGCTATTGGACCCGGCTGGAGCTGGCCAAGCCGGATTTTGTGGTATGAGGTGAGGATTATGTGGACATCGGAGCGGGGACGGCTGCTCACTGTCCAGGAGTCGGCGGCTGAGGTGGGCGTAGTCACCCTGGGCGGGGACCCCGCCGGCGTGAGCCTGGGTGGTGAGCGGCGCTGGCTGTCCGTCTACGGCCCAGGAGGGTATGCCTGGCGGCCGATGGCTGGCGACAAGGTGCTGGTGCTGAAAACAGGGGCCGAACGGGAGCTCCCCTGTATCCTGGGCAAGGTCCAGGAGGGCGGGGAGCTGAGCCCGGGAGAGGTGCGTCTGTCCAATGGGAACGCTGTGGTCCGGCTGAACGGCGGACAGCTGGACCTGGTGGGCGGGATTCACGTCAACGGCGTGGAACTGAGAGAATACATTGAGGGAATTGTGGCGGATATGCTGAGCGGAGGGAGCGGCGGTGGAACGGAAACTGGTTAACGGAGACTATGTCCCCGACGGGGCGGGCGGCCTGTGCAGCCTGTCCGGGGCGGAGGAGGTGCTGGCTCGGGCACTGTACCGGCTGACCGCCCGACGGGGTGGGTTGCCCTTCCTGCCTGAGCTGGGCAGCAGGCTCCATCTGGTGCTCAACGCCAAGCCCTCGGAGCGGCAGGCACTGGCCGCCCAGTACGCGGCGGAAGCGCTGGAAGAAGAGCCGGATCTGAAGGTGGCCGGGGTGAACCTGGCGGAGGGGGAGCACAGCGCAGAGCTCACCGTCCACCTGGATTGGCAGGGGGAGGCCCTGTCGGTGACAGTGGAGCTGTGAGAGATGAGGTGAAAAGATTCATTGAAGACCATAGACGAGATTTTTGAGGAGATGAGGGCCGCCTTTGGGGAGCGGACGGGGCTGGAGCCCGGCGAGGGCTGCGACCTGTCCGCCCGGCTGTATGCCCTGGCGGCCCAGGTGTGCGCCCTCTACATTCAGGCCGACTGGGTGGCCCGACAGGCCTTCCCCCAGACGGCGGAGGGGGACTATCTGGACCGCCACGCCCAGCTTCGGGGGCTGGAGCGGAAGCAGGCGGTGGCCGCCCAGGGCGTGGTCCGATTTGCGGCGGGGGAGGTATCTTCCGCGGAGCGGACGATTCCCATGGGGACGGTGTGCATGACGGCGGGGCTGATCCGGTTTGAGACCATCCGGGAGGCGGTTCTGCCTGCCGGGGAGCTGTCGGCAGAGATCCCGGTCCGGGCACTGATCCCCGGAACGGCGGGAAATGTGGCCGCCGGAGCCATCGTCTCCATGGCGGTGGCCCCGGTGGGTATTTCCTCCTGCACCAACCCGGAGTCCTGCGCGGGCGGTGGGGATAAGGAGGACGATGAGACTCTGCGGGAACGAGTGCTGGAAACCTTTCGTCGGCTGCCCAACGGGGCCAACGCCGCCTTTTACCAGCAGGAGGCCCTGTCCTTTGACCAAGTGGCTGCGGCGGCGGTAATCCCCCGGCCCAGAGGAACGGGGACGGTGGACGTGGTAGTGGCGACCAAGGAGGGAGTCCCAGACCAGGCTCTGCTGGAGAAGCTGACCGCCTACTTCCAGGAGCGGAGGGAGATCGCCGTGGAGGTTCAGGTCCGCTCACCCGAGACGGTGGCGGCAGACCTGACCGTCCGGGTGGAACCGAAGGAAGGCTGGGAAAAGAGTCAGGTGCTGGCGGCAGTGGAAGCAGCTCTTCGGGGCTGGTTCACCGGTGAGCGGCTGGGCCGGAATGTGCTGCTTGCCCAGCTGGGCAGCCTGATCTACAACTGTGATGGGGTGGAAAATTACGCCATCGACGCCCCCGCCGCCGACGTGGCGGTGGACATGGATGTGCTGCCCGTGCTGGGGACCTTGACGGTGGAGGAGATGGTATGAGCTACGCCCAGTATCTGCGGGAGCTGCTGGCTCCCCTCCGGGTCTACGACCTGAAGGCTCCCTTCAATGGAGGTGAGCTGGACGTCCAGGGGGCGGCCCTGGACGGGGTGGAAGCGGCCCTGGAGGAGATCCAGCGGGAGATGTCTCTGACTACGGCGGAGGGCTGGGGGCTGGAGCAGATGGCCCGGCTTTTTGCCCGCCGCCCGGTGGCCGACGAGCCCCGGGCGATGGGGGCCGCCCTGGCCGCTCTGCTGCGCATCAGCGGGGACAGCTTTACCCTGGCGGCCATCAACGACACCATCGCCGGCTGCGGCGTGGCCGCCAAGGTGACGGAGTCGGGAGCGGGGACGGTGACCGTCTCCTTTCCTGGGGTGGCCGGGGTGCCGGTGGGCTTTGAAGAGCTGAAAAAGATCATCGAGGACATCCTGCCCGCCCACCTGGCCGTCCAATATTGGTTCTGGTATCTGACCTGGGCGGAGCTGGAGGAGAAATTCGCCTGTTGGCAGGATATTGAGGACCGGAATCTGACCTGGGCGGAGCTGGAGACCAGCGTAAACTAGACCCAGGCGCACGATACAAGAAAGCCCCTGTGGAACGTCTAAATGGTTCCACAGGGGCTTTTTTATGGAACAAATCACAGAAAACCGAGCTGTTTAAAAAGAAAAATCCAGAGGAACAGGGTCAGGCTGCACAACAGAGAGGTGGTGACGACCACCTGTCCCGTCAGCTCGTGGTCGCTGCCGCAGGCCAGGGCCATGGGGTAGGAGGTGGAGGCGGTGGGGGAGGCGATGCAGACCAGAATGGCACCCAGCATGTCGCCCCGAAAACCCAGAAGTATGGCGGGGACCAGAGCGCACAAAGGTGCGATAACCAGACGGATGGCGCTGCACGCGAGGATCGGCTTGAGGTTTCTGGCGGCGCCGCTGAATTGGAAGGAGGCGCCCAGGGCGATCAGCGTGGTCACACTGCCCGCGCTGCCAAGGCTGGAGACGGCCCGCTCCACTGGGCTGGGCAGACGAATCCCCAGGACCAGGAAGAGTATGCCCAGCAGGCAGGCCCGAATCAGGGGATTGCGCAGGATACCCAGAATAGTCTGCCTCAGATCGACCTGTTTGCCTCGGCAGGTCTCCAGCGTGATGACCGCCAGAACATTGTAGATGGGTACCACGATGCTGATGGCCATGGACAGCAGAGCGATACCGCTTGCGCCCATCATGGTCTGGGCCAGCGAGACGCCCACTACCGCGATGTTGGTGCGGAAGGCATTTTGAATATAGGCCCCCCGGCGCCGGGGGTCGGGCTCGGTGAAGGTGTAGAACACATAGTTGATACCGAACCAGGCGAGGACCCACAGGACCAGGTAGCCCAGCAGCGCAGGCTGGATGGCGACGCTCAGGTCGGTGGAGTAGATGTTGTAAAACAGCAGGCAGGGCAGAAGGGCGTGAAAGCTCAGGGTGCTGAGCTGATTGAACATTTCCGCCGGGACCACCTGGCTGTGCCGAATCCAGAGCCCCACGCACAGCGTGATGAACATGGGAATCACGCAGTTGAGTGAGACAATAAAGTTTTCCATTTTTATTACCGTCCTTTACCAAGGGAAGATCTAATTTTTTATTTTACCACAGGGCGGGAGAGAAAGAAAAGAAGAAAAAGCGCACGGCTTTTTCGCTGTTTAGGCGAACGCCGCGCGCTTTTTGTTTGATTATCCCTGATTCTGGGCCTCGACCAAGCGGACGCCGCAGTACTTCTCCCGAAGCTTGGGCTTTTCAATTTTGCCGGTGGGGTTGCGGGGGACGTCGGCGAAAATGAGCTTCCGGGGGCGCTTGTACCGGGGCAGGTCCATGCAAAACTGGTTGATCTCGCTCTCGGTGCAGGTCATGCCCGTCTTGATCTGGATGACGGCGGCGGCGATCTCGCCCAGCCGTTTGTCAGGCAGGCCGATGACGGCCACGTCGTGGATCTTGGGGTAGGCGGACAGGAAGTCCTCAATCTGGACGGGGTACAGGTTCTCGCCGCCGGAGATGATGACGTCCTTCTTCCGGTCCACCAGGAAGATGAAGCCGTCCTCGTCCTGGCGGGCCATGTCGCCGGTGTGGAGCCAGCCGTTTTCCAGCACCTCGGCGGTGGCCTCCGGGTTGTGGTAGTAGCACACCATGACGCCGGGGCCCTTGACACACAGCTCGCCCACGTCGCCCTGGTTCACGGGCACATTCTGCTCGTCCACGATCTTGACCTTCCAGCCGTAGCCGGGGACGCCGATGGCGCCCACCTTGTTGATGTGGTCCATGCCCAGATGGACGCAGCCCGGGCCGGTGGACTCGGACAGGCCGTAGTTGGTGTCGTACTTGTGGTGGGGGAAGTAGCTCATCCAGTGCTTGATGAGGGAGGGGGGCACGGGCTGAGCACCGATATGCATGAGCCGCCACTGGGACAGCTGGAAATCCTCGATTTTCAAATCGCCCCGGTCCAGAGCG
>Ga0129309_1000928_pt1 | contig 18063 bp, 14 predicted proteins | sample L1105metagenome_FD_94439 | JGI IMG/M metagenome (GOLD analysis project Ga0129309, IMG submission 94439) | Ring-tailed lemur group fecal microbial communities from Wisconsin, USA - L1105 metagenome | ecosystem: Host-associated > Mammals > Digestive system > Large intestine > Fecal | place: USA...
ATATCCCTGCGACTTGGAAAATGGAGGGCTTAGCTTTGATTCCAAAACCCTGCATACCGCTTTTCTATTCTCCTCTTCCGCCCGAATCGCAAAAAAAGTATATGGCATATAATTATTCTGCCCAGGTTCATTAAAAATCTGCCAGTTTCTCAATTCCCCCCGGGCACCAATGGATATATTCCCCGTTCCAATGCCTCCGAGCAGAAATGCCGCTTCCTTCGCATTGCCATTATAACTTTTCTGAAAATTGTCACAATATAATTCATTCACACTATATTTTCTCATCTTGCACCTCTTCCGTTAAAACTAGCCTTTTATAGCCCCAGTCGTCATTCCATCTACTAAATATTTCTGAAAAAAACAATAAAATATTATCTCTGGTATTGTAATTAATACAGTTGCCGCGATTAGTCCACCGTAATCCATGCTATATCTTCCTTTAAACATAGATACAGACAATGAAATCGTAAACATGTCTTCTTTATTAATCAAAACAGAAGATATTGGATATTCATTCCAGAAGTAAATAATATTAAATACAATCACTGTAGCAAGGATCGGCTTAATAATCGGCAGCACTACCCTTGTACACAATCTCACTATTCCACACCCGTCAATAATAGCGGCCTCTTCTATCTCTTTTGGAAAATTTCTTAAAAATCCCACAAAAAGTAATGTATCAAGCGCAAGTGTTGTAGCTGCAAGAGGCAATATTAATGACCAACGGCTATTCATCATTTTCAGAGACATCGTTATTCTATAAATCGGAAAAATCATAATGTAAGAGGGAATCGTCAAACCCGCAACAAAATATAAATATATCGTATTGCTTATCTTTTTATTTTTAAAATAAAGCCTGCTGATACAATATGAACTCATAAAGCTAAAGCTCACACTTATAAATAACGCAAATAAAGCAATATATATCGTATTTCCATACATTGTAGCTAATTTTAATGTCTCTAATGCCCTTTTGTAATTATCCAGAGACAATACTTCAGGAAGGGAAAACGGAGTTGTCATAATTTCCGTGTTTGTTTTGAAAGACAACTGTACTATCCACAAATATGGAAATAAAACAAGAAAAGTCACAAGCCCGACAGCAAGAAAAAATATCGTTTTTCTAAACCATTTTTGTTTTTTTCTCATATTACATTTCCCCTTTCACAGACTTCCTGCTGATCAGCAAATATACTGCCGCACATACAAAGGAAAAAATTGCTGACACTGAAGCGATTGCCATTCCGTAACCATACCTGGAAATCGTAAATGTAGTATGATACATATATGTTACGAGTACATCCGACAAATGATTTGGTCCTCCGCCCGTAAGCTGCTGCACTGTCTCAAATATTTTAAAGCCGCCTGTAATAATTAATACAACAGCTATTACAAAGGTCTCTTTCAATAAAGGAATGGTGATATAAACCGTCTTTTTCCAGAAACCTGCTCCGTCAATTTCCGCCGCCTCATAAAAATCACTGGATATGCCCTTTATTCCAGCCAAAAATATTGTTGCGTAATATCCTAAAACCTGCCATAAATATACAAAAGCAACTGAATAAGGCGTAAGCGTCTTTCCACCTATCCACTGCTTCTGTAAACCTTCCATCCCTAAAATTCCCAAAAGATTATTTAACAATCCGATTTTAGGATCAAGAATAAAATACCAGACAAGCCCAACCAAAATCGGAGCGATGACAAATGGTGAGAAATTCATTGCCTTTATAATCCCGCCGCCTTTAAATTTTTGATTCAGCATCAGTGCCAGTCCAAAAGAACAGGGAAGTATCAGAACTAATATCATAACCAAAATAATTATTGTATTTTTCAGCGAACAGAAAAAAGTTTTGTCTCTCAGTAAAAACTGATAATTTTGAAACCCAATAAATTCCGGTATACCGATCCCGGAATAATTGTAAAAACTATAATATATCATAATGAAAATCGGTATGACTACGTATAATGTAAATAGTGTAACAGCGGGAAAAAGCATTATTATTTTTGTTCTTTTTTTACTCAGCCAATACATTTTTTCTCCTTTTTGGTACAAAAAAGGGTACCTTCCGATTCAAAGAAAGGTACCCACAAACATTTACTCTTTAACCAGCCCCTGAATCAGCGATTGTTCATCCAGATAATCTACCGCTTCTTCCGGAGTATAAACACCATTCATAACACCTGCAATTGATTCAAAATATGTGGTTTCAAACGTACCTATATAAACATTTGGACATACCAGCGGGCTTTCCCAGTCATCATTAATTGCTGCGAGCATTTTTGCATATACCGGATATGCTTCTGAATCTACTTCACCGTCATATTTTGTAACGGGAACTGCGTTGGAATCTACTATAATCTGTGTTCCTTCTTCTCCGTAATAGAATTTCAAGAAACGAATACATGCCTCATATTTTTCGGGGCTTTCTTCTTTTGTTTTGGCAGACACACAATATGGGTGAGACGGTGCTTTCATTGAAATTTCCTGCTTGCCCACGCCATCTGAGAATGTCGGACCCCACCAAAAACCGATGCTGTCTGCATATTCAGAATTCTCAAACTGAGCTGTATCCCATACGCCACTGTCAAACATAGCTGCCTGACCAGCCGCAAACATCTGCTGCGCTTCGTCATATCCCATTGTTGTCATATTTTCCGGAAACATACCAGCGTCCGTCATCGTTTTTATCATTTCATAGAATTTGAGGTAATCTTCATTGTTCCATTTATCTGTTCCAGCCATGATGCCATCAATATGATCATAAAATCCATATCGGCAGTGCATTGTCCATGTTGCCCAACAGCTGAATACATCTTTTGTTCCACGCGCCATCGGAATAATTCCATTCTCGTTAAATACTTCCGCACAGTGCAGCAGGTCTTCGAATGTAACAGGAATTTCCAGCCCGCATTGGTCAAAAAGCGCCTTATTGTACCAGATTCCATTTACAAAAAGCTCGGATGGGATTCCATATAGTCCATCATTTATTTTCATAGAATCCAACATTCCCGGAAGGAAATTATCCACAAATTCCGCATCGCCCAAAATGTCCTCGGAAATATCAGCCAGAGCACCTGTCTCTGCCATTTCTTTTGCATCTCCGGAAATCATATAAAAAATATCCGGAAGCGAATCTGTCTGTGATGCCAATTTCATCTGCATCGTGTGTTCATCACTCGCCTGACTTTCAAGTATAACCTCTATATCCGGGTTTGCTTCATTAAATGCCTGCACAATATTATATACCTGTGGAGCATTTGTCTTTACGTCAGCAACATGCTCCGAAAATACAATCTGTACCTTTTCACCATTCCCTTCATCTTCAGCGAACACATTCACAGCTACACAAGAGGACAATATCCCCAAGCTCATTAACAGTGCAATTATTTTTCTCTTCATAAATGCTCTCCTTTTCATGTAATTTATTTTCCTATGTTCGCTCCAGATAAATACGAAAATTATAAAATCTTCACGGAATTTCTGGAAATGATCATAGGATCAATCACAAGCTTTGCCGGCGCCTGCTTAGCCTGCAATTTTTTTTCATCATCCTTCATTATCAAAGTTCTGCAAAGGTTTCCTACCTGATCAATAGGGTGTGCAACAGCCGTATAACCCATAGTAGCTTTCCACGGCGAATCATCATAGAGAATCATACTAATATCTGCAGGCACTTTTTTCCCTAATTCATTTAAAGCTTGTATTGTGGCAATACTGATCGATTCGTTTACTGCAAGGATCGCCGTTGGCTGTAATTCATTTATTTTCTCCTTGATCATACCTTTTATGCTTTCCTGAACACACACCTGGAACAAATACTCCGGTTCAGCCACAAGGCCCATCTCTTCAAAAGCGCGATAATAACCAGGCTCTCTTTTAGGCATGATCGGACGATCCATATAAATCATCATGATTTTCCGATGCCCATTTGTTAATAACTGTTTAATCGCCTGATATGTACCATATGCATCATCAAACATAATCGTATCCAAGTTATCATAAACCGGTGTAAACAACTGGATTACTTTCTTCCCCTCATTAGCCATCTCCATTACTTCAGGATATCTGTGTCCTGATACCTGACCCAAAATTAATGCGTCAATATTCATGGATTTTACCAATTCTATATTATCCTTCTCCATCGCCACATTTTCATTACTGTAAAGCACAATTACTTCATATTGGAAATGTGTCAGTTCTTTCGTTACCGCATCAATCAGAGTATTAATAAATGGATTAAGAACCTCACTTAAAATAACCGCAACTATTTTTTTACCGGTATTTTGTTTTATCCCTTTTTTCCTTGGAGTATAATTTAATCTCTGAGCAGCGTCCATAACTTTCTCTTTGATTTCTTCACCGGTTGAATAATTCTGACTAAACACTTTATACACTGTAGGAACTGAAACTCCCGCCAGATTTGCAATTTCCTGAATAATATTCATATAATTCTCCTTATATAATGTATTAAAAATATTATACAGCATTTTTCTCATCAAAGAAATACGAAGAATTATTTATTCATCCTCTTTTATTTATTCTCCAAGAGTAAATAATATATCCAAATTATTATTTCATTTTTATCAAATATTATTTTGTTTTTATTCTTTGTTTATTTTAATATTATCACCCATTCAATAATCCGTCAATTAAATATTGAAATCATTGCGTTGTTTCTGCTTTTTTCACAAATATTCTATTTTATTTTTGTATAATTTTTTGTATTTGTCAAAATAATTATTTTACTATTAGAATAATTATTTCTCTTATCATAGATAAGTTCTACAATTTCCCATAAAAAAACGATCGCTATTTCCGTAATTGACCTTCACTTATCTCAGCAGTGTCCAGTCATTGTCCTTTTAACATCAGCTTCCAACGAAATATTCATTTAAAACTATTTGCGTCAATTCATTTCGGTAAATTTAAATTCGATCAACGAACTGGCCAACCTGTCAGGGGTTACTCCCTCTACCGCTTACAGTATGATGGCCAAAAAGCGCCGTGACGTTTCGATCGTTACCATTAAAAAATTTTGTGACGGTTTAGACATTACTCTTGGTGAATTTTTTTCTACACCGGAGTTTGACAGACTTGAACAGGAATTAAAATAGGGATATACAGATTTCTTTCTGATCTGTATATCCCTTTCATATGATCTTTACCGGATCTTATTCTTTTACCCCGCCCGCTGCAATACCTGCAATGAAAAACTTATTGCAGCAGAGGAAGATGATGATCGTCGGCAGCGTCGCCAGAAGGCTTCCGCACATTACCGCGCCGTAATCTGTCTTTGTGTGCATACCCTGAAGCTGTCCGAGCGCTACCTGGATCGTGAACACCTTCTGGTTGTTCAGGACGATCAACGGCCACAGGAAATCATTCCACGTCGTCAAAAATGTATGGATCGCAAGGAAGGCAACGCCGGGAATTAATATAGGAAAGCCGACATTCCAAAACAGCCTGAACGTGCTGCATCCGTCTACGCGTCCCGCGTCTACCAGCTCGTCCGGAATGGCCCCTGTACAATACTGCGTCATCCAGAAGATTCCGAAAGCGGGTATCATGCCCGGAATGATCAGCGCCTTCAAAGTGGACACCCAGCCGAACTTGCTCATCATGATCAACTGCGGGATCATCAGAAGCTGCGTGGGGATCATCATGGTAAACAATATAAATGAATATAAAAATTTTCTGCCCGGGAACCGGAATTTAGCAAAGTAAAATGCAGCCATTGAGCAAAAGAAAATTGCCGAACCGGTCTTTGCTACACATACAAGCAGTGAATTCAGTATCGCCCGGAAAAAATCAATTACCGTAAGCAGTGACTTCAGATTTTCCAGCAAACGGTCTCCGGGGATCATAACCGGCGGATACCGGAAAAATTCTGCGGAGCTGCGCGTTGCCATTACTGCGAGCCAGTAAAATGGAAACAGTGAGATGACAGCCCACAGGACAACCAGTAAATACATCGGCACTTTCGATATTTTTTTCTGTAACATATCCTACCTCCTCTGTCAGTCAATATCTCTCTGCGTAAATTTCCAGTTAATGATGGAAAAAATACCGATGATCGCAAACAGGCCCCATGACACTGCTGAGCCGTACCCGAAGGAACGCTCAAGAAACGCTTTATTATATAAGTATAATACGACTGTCATTCCGGCATTTCCGATCCCTCCGGCTTTGCCTACCAGCATATAGCTTTCTTCCATGACCTGCCATCCGCCGATCGTTGATGTGATGACGATAAAAATGATCGTCGGATTTAAAAGAGGTATTGTTACTTTTCGGAAAATCTGTATATTACTTGCCCCGTCGATGCGGGCTGCTTCGTACAGCGATGAAGGTATTTTCTGCAGTCCTGCAAGGGCAATGATCGCATTATAGCCCGTCCACCGCCATGTCACGATAAGCGCGATTATGATCTGGACCAGTATGGGTACATTCATCCACTGCACATTTTCAAGCCCCAGCCTGGTCAGCGCAAAGTTGGCCAGGCCGTAGGTATTGGCAAAAATCGTGGCAAACACAATGGACACCGCTACTGTTGATGTTACATTCGGCAGAAAATATACTGCCCGGAATACCGATTTAAACTTCAGCGTGGCAAGGTTCAGCAAAAAGGCAAAGATCAGTGCAAGAATCACCATCGGGATCGTATTGATACACCAGATGACCAGCGTATTCCCGACCGCCTGCAAAAATTTGGCGTCCTTCAAAAGAAAGCAGTAGTTCAAAAGCCCGACATACTTCTTCTCTCCATTGCCCGACCATTTGTAAAAAGACAAAACAAAGGAATATATCATGGGATACAGGCCAAAAATAGTATAAATTATGAAAAACGGGCTGATAAAAAGATACACAAAGCGGTTTTCTTTCAACTGTCTTCCCAGCCCTTTTAAAGAGCGTTCCTTTTTAGTTTTCTTCCTTTTTACAACCACGCGTGATACCTCCTTTTATCCGATCACTTCCAGCATCTCACAGTTTGCTATCGCATCATCCCATGCCTCATCCACATCTTTACCTGTCTGGATCAGCATCAGCTCATCATAGAAGTACTGACGGTATGCAGAATATTTCAGGCCGACATACTGAGACGGAATATTCTTTGTCGCCGTTACAAACATTTCATTGATCACCTGTCCGCCGAAGAACTCGTCTTCACTGAGGATTTCCGGATTGTCAAGCGCTTCAATATTTGTCGGGAACAGGGAGTTTTCCTTTAACTGTGTTACCTGATTCTGTGCATTCTGCAGCCATGTGATCACCTCAAAGGCCTCCTGCGGATGTTCACATGTTGCCGGGATGCCAAGGCATGAACCGCCGTAGTTTGCAGGTCCGCCCGGCTGCTGTGCGATTCTCCATTTTCCGGCCGTATCCGGTGCGTCATTTTTCAGCATATCGATCGTCCATACTGCACTGCAGTAAGCTGCCACATCACCGTTGTTCATTGCAGCCGCCCACTCTGTTCCGTACATGTCGTTCATGCCGAAGGTGTAGTCCGTAAATTCCGCTGCTTTATAAAACGCTGCTTTTGCACTTTCTGAATCACCGATAAATTCATTGTTCTCATCTACAAGCCCCTGCTCGTTCTGGCAGATCATCATCCAGTACAGGTTCTTTGTGAAGTCAAACATATTTACCCCTGTCTTCTCTTTCATCTGCTTTGCAGCTTCCAGAGCGCCGTCCCATGTGGCAAACATTTCATTGACCTCTTCCGGTTCTGTAGGCAGTCCTGCAGCTTCAAAGAGATCCGCACGGTAAAACATGGCTGTCGGGCCTGCATCGATCGGGAATCCGATCAGTTTGCCGTCGGTCGTTTCTGCTTTTTTCCATTTCCATTCCACATACTGATCCTTATAGTCTCCAGCTCCCAGTTCATACAGGTCGTAGAACTTGTCTGCATCCGGAAGAAGTGTGCTTACCCAGTCGTCCATTGCCAGAATATCCGGGAGTTCCGAACCGGAAACGATCGCTGTGGTTACTTTTTCTTCCATGTTCTCGCTGTTGAACTTATTTGCATTGATCTTGACATTCGGAAATTCCTCCGATACCTTTTCCAGAAGCTCGTCATTCAGGGAGCTCTGCCAATACCACAGCTCCAGTTCTACCGGCTCGCTGCTGTCTGCTTCCGCCGCGGCATTTACTGAAAATGCACCTGCCAGTACGGAACAGCAAAGTAATAAAGCAACTCTTTTTTTCATATGTGTTTCCTCCTTTAAATAAATTTTTATCTATTTATAACCCTTACACTCTTTGCAAAGGCTATTATACCAGATGAATATTAACCGTTTTATCATCAACGCCTTCACGGCACGCGCTTACGTGTACCTTCGCCGTTCCCTTGCGTCCCAACGCTTTCGTCTTGATCCAGAAAGCAATCGTGCCTCCCTGAACGGGAACCGTATCCGGTCCGATCAGTTCAATATCGCCTTCCACCGAGATCTTGCCGATACCGAAATGATGCAGCATTCTGTGTCCGTCTGTATCCCGGAATGTACACACAATACGCGTCTCATCCACACGGTCGCAGTACAGTTCCGTATCGTCTGCCACTACTTCCAGCTCGGAAAGATATGGGTTCTTTGAACAGATATAACGGACTACTTCTTTCTGGTCCACATATCCTACGATCTTTGCGCCAAGCCAGAACGGCTGGAACCATACTTCTTCCCCTCTCACTTCGATCGGCGGATGCGGCAGTCCCAAAAAGCGGTTGCTCGGATAACACCGAATGGTCTGGGTTTCTGTGGCAATCGAGATGGTAACGTCTATGTAGTCGCAGTTTGTCAGCACATAGAACGGCATGACGCCCTCTCCTCTTTCCCCTCTTCCCACTACGGAACAGGGTTGCAGCACCACCTCGTCTCTGGGGTCTTTCTGGCTACGATAGAGATAGGAAGCCCATTTCGGCACACGGAACATATCCATTACACCGTGATAACAGATCTTTTCCTGATAGGAATGGTCAAAATGTGTGTTGTAGTCAAACATGCACCATCCGATTGCTCCCAGATAATCATCACAGCACAAGGCCTTGCTCATAACGCTTGCATGGTACAGTGCAAACCGCTCCTGTCTCTGCGCCGTATCACACGGCTTCGTGCAAAGCAGCGGACCTGTATGCTCACTGATCAGATACGGCACTTTATACGGCAATCCTGTCACCTGCTGCTGTGTCTGAAGCATAAACTCGCCTTTATACGGGTCAGTGACCGCCAGCGGCGTGTAGTCATTAAAACTGTATATGTCCTCATGCAGCGGGCTGTTCTTATGCCAGCGGACCCCGGTGGTCGGTCTGGTCGGATCCATCTCCTTGCAGCGGCGATGCGTTTCTTTATACAGCTCATCATCATCCGCGCTCTCATTCAGACGGGTTCCCCAGATCACAATAGACGGGTGGTTAAAATGTCCCATAACCATATTTTCCAGATCGTTAAACGCCACTTCTTTATAACCGTCGTCACCTATATGTCCCCATCCCGGTATCTCTTCGAAAACCATCAGTCCGATCTCATCACAGCGGTCGAGGAAGTATCTGCTCTGCATATAATGGGAGCAGCGCACCATATTCAGATTCAGTTCATGCTTCAAAATATCCGCATCTTTCTGCTGCGGTCTCTTTCCCATCGCATATCCCACATACGGATAGCTCTGATGTCTGTTCAGGCCGATGATCTTCACATGTTCTCCGTTTAAGTAGAATCCCTTTTCGTCAACCGCGACCGTCCTGAAGCCCACGCGCTGTTCCTGCTCATCTATTGTTTTATCCCCTGCGCTGAGGATAATATTTACATCATACAATACCGGTCTCTCAAGCGTCCACCTGATAACTTCTGGTAATTTTTCCGGCGTAAGCTGCATCCTGCTCTTTCCGCTCTCCACCTGCACTTTGCGGGAATAGCTGTAAAATGCCTTTCCTTCCCGTTTTATTTCCACGCGTACTTCCCCGTCAAACGCTTTTCCGGTATTTTCCAGATGCAGTTCCGGCGTAAGCTCCGGCGTATCGCCGTCCATCTCATAACGGATCAGGCTGTTTGCGATAAATGCCTGCTCCGTAACATAGAGGGTAACATCACGGTAGATCCCGCCATACAGAAGATAATCTACAGTGGAACCTGTCGGCGGAATATCTTCGCGCTCATGGGAATCCACCATAAGAACCATTTTGTTTGTTCCCTCTTTTACAAATTCAGTAATATCAAAGATTTCAGAAGAATAGGCTCCCTTGTGGGAAGAGACTTTCTGACCGTTTACATACAGATCATAATACTGGGAAACGCCTTCAAATTCCACCAGCACACGTTTTCCGTCCAGCCCTGACAGGTCAAATTCTTTTATGTAGGTTGAATTAAAACAGAATATAAACTCGTCAAAGCAATCGTAAGGAATTTCTTTTACCGTATGCGGAATATGAACAAGTTCAAATCCTTCATAATCATCGCCGCTTACATATTCCGGTTTAAACTCCGGTTTAAACCTCCAGTTAAGATTGAGTGATTTTCCTTTTGTCATACAAAAATCCTACCTTTCCTTTTAGCAATACAGTCCATTCTTTTGATATAATTGCCATATAAACCGTCCGATTTAGTGCTGTTATTATACATTTTTTACAATGATAATTCAAATCGGCATTTTTGATGTATCCAACGCCGGCACAAAAATAGTATTATTTTTATATATCCGGCTGTAACTTCCCCATAAGCACAAAAAAATAATCCATTTCTGCATATTTTCATTCATTTTTGCATATTTAAACAGCTAAATATATTCCTGTTTTATTTTCCAAATTTCCTTAATTTTATAGGCTTTTTTCTGTTTTTTCTATTGAAAAAAAATTTTTGATTGCTATAATAATCTATAAATATTTCTATTATTTGAATTGTTTGCGAAAAGAGAAAAGATGGAATACAAAATTATTATTAACGAAGAAAAACTGTCAGATATTCTTTCCCGGCTTTCGGCTTTTTCCAAAGGCAAGATCCGCTTTTTTGACAATGCCACGCTTACCTACCGGAGCAAAGGGCGCGAAAACACGCCGTTCTGCAGCATACTTTCCCGCACCCCCGCGAGCAACCTTCTCTGCACCAAGTGCAACGAGGACGCCAACAACCACTGCCGCAGATGCAGGAGCACCTATGCATACCATTGCCACGCCGGGCTCGTGGAGATCATATCTCCGGTTTATTATGAAGGAATTTATATAGGACACATCGGGATCGGACAGTTCCGTGACACAAAAGAGCCTCCCGATCCTCAGTATATCTCCCTTTTAGCCGAGCTGAGCGGCAAAAACGTCAACAGGCTTAAAAAGACCTATAACTCACAGCCCATGATCGATCCCCAAGGCATTCAGGGCGCCACCATGCTTCTTGAGATGACCGCCAGAAAATTATGCGAGGAAAATGTTTTTTCCATTGACTACCACAATACGATCGTGCGGGTGGAACAGTATATCCGCGACCATATCAGCAGCGAACTGACTCTTGACAGCATTGCCGCCAATATATACATGAATCCTTCCTACTTAAGCTCCATGTACCATAAAACGACCGGAAACACGCTGTCCCATTTTATACAGCAGGAGCGCGTGGCCCAGGCAATTTATTATTTTTCCATAAGCGACATGTCGATATCGGAAGTTTCCTCCGCTGTCGGATTTCGTGATGCCAATTATTTTACTAAAGTTTTTCGCAAGGAAACCGGCTATACTCCCAGAGATTACAGGCGCAAGCTGACAACCGGTGAAATCGTATACTGAACTGTTACAACATTGATACCTTATCGCCAAAAAATAATTGACTTTTTATCTTTCCCATGATACATTGATGTCGATATAGATATGCCATATAAAAAGAATCCTGCTTTGCAGGATTCGCCGCGCGCGAGCGGGCTGCCATGCAGCAAATTCCTATCCGCGAGCTGCGCATCAACGCGAAGCGATTTTATGTCATAGGGGACGCAGTTTCCTATGACAATATAATAAACGTCCGATCTTCTCCGGCAGCGATGCCGGAGGATTTCGGACGTTTTTTTGTTGCCATGCATATGAAAAAAAGGTCCAGTGGACCTTTTTTGAGTTGCCGTGCACATTCTTTTTTCAAAAAAGGAGCTGTCTATGATAAAATATTTACCCATACTGTTAATTATTTGTTCAAACATTGTCTACCAGACCAGTACAAAATCAATCCCAAATGCGCTGGATCCATTTGCGTCGCTGACTCTCACGTACACAACCGCCGCTATTTGTACTTTCATTTTATTCTTTATCACTCACAAAAGCGGTGTGAGCGGCCTGCTGACGGAATATTCCAAAGTGAATATCACTTCCTTTCTCGTCGGGGCTGCGGTAGTCGGTATTGACCTCGGCAACCGCTATATGTATAAGCTGGGCTGGACCATTAATTCAGGATACGTCGTGACAAGCATCTCCGTATCTATCGTCCTGATGTTTGTCGGTCTGCTGTTTTTCGGTGAGGCCATCACTTCCTCCAAAGCTGTCGGGATTGTTTTCTGCATCATCGGGATCTTGTTTATCAATCATTAAAAATAAATGTTCACCGCCGGGGCGCACAAAGAGGGCGTTGCAAAATACAGTCAGGACACAAGCTCCTGCATCAGGCCGACCTGCCATGTACCATAGCTTGTGACTTTCAATAATTTTGCAACACCCTGCTGTCCCGGTTTTCCGGTCTTATTCCTCCATCCTGAAGTCCATCAGTAATGCATCGTTTAATCTCGCGCCCACAAGCGTTGTTTTATTGATTCCTGTCCATGCAATCTCAGAAAGGAAGTTATCCGCAAAATCCTCCAGCGAAGGAACATGGTCGAATACGTCTTTTCCTGCTTCTTCCGCTATTAATTCCACCATCGAAAACGGAGCTCCCAGTGCGGCACACAGCCCGCCTATCACGATCAGCCTGTCCGCCACCATAACTGCTTTGGCTGCTCCGCTGCCGGCGCTGATGCCGCTTACCGCGGCAGCCGTTGCGGCACTGACTTCTCCAGCCGATACCGCCGCATCCGTAACACTTGCGGCAGCGCTTGTTGCCGTTGTCACGCATTTGGCAATTCCTTTGATAACCCCGCCGCCGATTACCATAACAGCCGAAAGAATATCTATTGCCACGCCTACCCATTTCAATATCTGCGCTGTATCGCTCGGCTCAACTATCGCATGAATATTTCCTTTAAATTCATCCCCCTTTTTCAGAGTGAAAATTGTTTTATTCCCATCCTTTTTTGTTTCAAACTCAATGCGCTGGTCTAAATTCAGGTATGCATTATACATCGCCGTACTGTAAGAAGCATCTATTATTTTTAAATCCAGATGGTCGTTTTTCAACTGTATCGAAAAATTCAAAGCCGCTATTTTCAAATCCACCTGCTTTTTATCAGCCACTTCTACGTTCTTAAACGTAATTTCCCGCACATTATGAATCTCCTGCCCATCAGCGGAAAAATCATAATCTTCTCTTACCGTGCCGACTATCATTTTCATTGCGGCAGTAATCAGCAGCTTTTCACAGAATTTCTGCGGACTGATACACAGCACTGCATTCGTTCCCTCCGTTTTGCCTGCGAATACCTGTGAATCCACACTCTGCTGAATATAGGGAGGCGCCTTCCTGTTTTCCGTCATACACAGAATGGAAAACAGACCGTCTTCCTCCTTTGGGTTATACTCGGGAACAAATACCGCATATCCCGTGTCAGAAGGCTTGAGCCATGCAAAATCTCCTGTTGCCTTACTGTTAATATCAACAGTAGAAAAAACATAGTAAAACTGTTCCAATACCTTTTCTTTATTGAGATATCTCTTGAATGCGCCTTCGACAAGATCTTCCAGATCGCTTTCCGGATCAAGCTTCGGAAAGGAATGATCAATCACCGATACCTGCGAACTGTCAGTGCTGCCAAGCGCCAGATTCCTTTTTTCCGTAATATCATTTTTCCGGCTGTCAAACCTGAGTTTCACCATAACGATCAGATATCCGCCGCTCAAATCCCCCGTATTTCCGCCCTGTGTGATCGTTCCCTGCATTACCGGCAGCTTCATAAAGACAGAGTTCCCGTTTCCTCTCAGATCCAACTGCCATTGTCCCCAATCTCCATGCAGAGCCGTACTGCTTCCGGCATCAAAATTCGCTTTCAGAAGGCGGTAATAACTCTGCTCATTTCCTTCACTCAGGTAATCCAGCAGTTCATATGTATTGACTGTATTGTCAAAGGTCTTCGGATATGTAGACTGCTCTCTGATTTCCCTGTTAACAATATCGTATGTAGTGGTAAATGTCGTATCCCACAAAAACGTGCTTACACCATTAGAATTTCCCATACAGCTTCTCCTTTCTCCTAACATGTTCCTCTCATATAAAAGTTCCCGGCAAAGCCTCCGTCACTAAACTTCAGGTCTGCATTCGCCCATGTAAGAAAATATCCTCCCTGTGTTCCATTATAATGGATCTGATTCATCATATCCTTAACCTTAGACTGAATTTCATCATAAAAAATTTCCGATATCATTGTAAACAATCCAAACGTGAAAATACCGGCTGTAATTTCTATCCACAATGGAATGTGCTTATCCGAATGGTAAGCGTCCGGGCTGCCAGGCTGCGGGACAAAAGATATCCTGCCCCCGTTGTCCTTTGAAAAACTCGGCTGGCGTACAGCATGAAAAGAATAGGAAATATAGGAATCGGCCAGTCCTGTAAAATCTGCCGTTCCCTCCGTCAGCAGATGAAGAGTATCCCCATTAAACTGCAGCTTTAAAAGATCCGCCATAACTTTATAGTTTGTTCCGGACACGTTGACTGTAGTTACATGGATCTTACCGTCATTCAAAATAGAATTATTTTCATATACTTTAAAGTTCCCTGAACGGATGCCTAAGAGATTATGGATATCAGGCAGTACAAATTTTTCAAGAAAAACCTCCTGACGCATAATATACCCGAAATCATATCCTTCCAGCAGCTTAGGGGAAAACTGGCGGCTAGGCTCAGAACTTGTTTCCTTTGTCATACACATGACTGCCATTACCGGTATCCCGTCAAGATTCTGGAATGCCGGTGCACTTTTATAAATCGTAATGCCAAGCGGCTGGAAATATTCTTTTTTCAAATTTGCCAGTACGACACCGATTTTTTCTTCCTGCTCAATCAGCGCTTTTGCAAGGATCGTCCCAAACGCATCCTGCATGTCTTCATTTTGGATAACCCCTGTTACATCCGCATTTTCAACCCAGACAGCACCAAATGTCACATCTCCTTTATGCTCTGCTATTGTTTTGCAGACAAATCCGACATTTTCTTCGTTTTTAAAGCAAAACTGCATTTGTACCCTGCTTATGACAGTATCATGGCGTTCTGTGACGCCGCCAAAACAGATGACGACATCTTTCAACGTCAGTTCCACAGCCATATACTGCTCATTTCCCGCCCAGCCGATCTGAAACTCCGGGATCTGAGCCGTCAACACTCCCTCCTTATATTGAAACGTATCGAGGAATTTAATCTTTTGTTCTTTGATCTTACGATTGATCATATCTGCCTTACACGCAAAGACAATATCCCATGTACTCTCCATAAAATGTATCACCCCCTACTACCTTTATATTCCCGCAGTTTCACTTTTATTCCTGAATTTTCCACGCATTGTCTCACGATGTGAGCTTTGAGTAACCAACTATCGGATAGGGGAAGGTTTCCTTCCCTATCCGCCGCGATACCACAGCCAGCTCACAGCATTGCTGTTCGCTCATTTTTGTATCACAGTTTACTTCTCCGTAAATTCCCTGAACTCCTCAAACGTGGCATCCGGGTTAAATACCTTCATAACCTTCATTATCCCGGCAGCATCATACGTGTTTTCATACATTCCCACCGACAATGCATATTGCTTATTGAACTCATCTGCATTTGTCGCCGTCCAGAAGTTCTGGTTCAGGCGGAATGCATGCCCGTCTTCCCGGAAGTCTTCGGCATAACCTGCATAAGCGTTGCAGACCGCCGCAAAGGCCGGCGCAATGATCGCCCCATATTTGCCCACAAGATAATCCAGCTCCTGTTTTCCGTCATTATCTGTCCCGTTGAAATAGGCGTATGTTTCCTCGGTAAAACAGTCGACCGCTCCCACGCGGATTTCCATGTCCTTTGCTTTTTCCGCTTCCCGGATCGCCTCCATCTGGGAGTTTACCACCATGACGCTCATCACCGTGTCATATTCACCGGTTTGGGTAAGCTCTTTTGTCGCCTCCTCCAGCGGTCCGTGATAAGGATAACCCGGAAGGAGTGTAATTTTTACGCTCCCCGTCTCTACCTCTGTCTGTTCTTCAGACAATATCAGTTCTTCCGCCGGAGTCTCATAAGTAAATCCATAGATTTCCGCCAGCTTTTCCAGCATGGCAAGGCCTCTTAAGCGGTGCATTTCATTTCCAAGTGCTGCCCCGCCTGTACAGATAAGATAGCTGTGGTCTTTTTGCGCATCATCTCCTGCAAAGAAAGCCGCCATATCGGCTCCCGCCTGTTTCTCGCTCTCATCCGCCACACCGATCGTTCCCAGAAAATAAGGATTATCTTTGAGCGTATCAAAGACATCATCACTTAAACTCGAAGAACCGAAAATATAATACATCTGATATTCTTCGCAGAGTTTCATGACTGCCTCACGGTCCAGTGACTGGGATGAAATGATCCCGCGCACGCCCATTTCATGGAGCCGGTCTACAAATGCCTTTTCTTCCTCCCAGTTTGTTATGGCGCCGGAGTAAATAAACTCTGCATCAAATGCCTCTCCCAGATAATCCTCCAGGTAATTGCGGAAAGCTTTTGTCTGTGCGTCATCCGGATTATACACCGCAACGCCTATCGTCACACCCTCCGCCATTTCAGTGGATGCCGATGCTGCAGCGCCCATACAGAATACAAGCATCAGCATACAAATCAATATCTTCCAGTTTTTCATTGTTTTTATTCCTTTCGTGTTTCCATCATATGGCATGCCACCAGATGTCCGTTTGCAATCTCTTTTAATTCCGGCATCTCCTTTCTGCATTTTTCCGTGCAGTGTCCGCAGCGGTTCTGGAACGGGCAGCCTGTCGGAACGTCCAGCGGGCTTGGCGCCTCGCTCTCAATGCTTTCGATTTTTTCCGCCGGGTCCATATGGATCGAGAACTGCGCTCCGAGAAGCGCTAATGTGTATGGATGTCTGGAATTGCGGGCAACCTCCTCCCCCGGGATTACTTCTACAATATGTCCCAGATACATGACCGCGATCTGATGCGCAAATGACTGGATCAGTGCAAGGTCATGACAGATGAAGATCATGCTGATATTTTTTTCTTTCTGAAGCTTTACCAGCAATTCGATCACCGTCTTCTGCACAGATACGTCAAGCGCACTTGTCGCCTCGTCACAGACGAGGATTTCCGGTTCCAGCGAAAGCGCTCTTGCAATGCTGACTCTCTGGCGCTGACCGCCGCTCATATTGTGCGGATAACGGTACATAAAATCAGCGGGAAGCTCTACCATTTCCAGCAGTTCCTTTGCCTTTGCTTCTCTCTCACTGCGTTTCAGCTTTCCGTAGTTCATCAGCGGCTCTGTCAGAATGTCGATGATCTTCATTTTCGGGTTGAACGACGCCAGAGGGTCCTGAAAAACCATCTGCAGGTTCTGCCGGTTTTCCCATATTTCCTTTTTAGGCAGGTCTGCAAGGTTCCGTCCCCTGTAAATGATCTGTCCGCTTGTCGGTTTGTCCATGGAGATGACCATGCGCACAAAGGTGGATTTTCCGCATCCGCTCTCGCCGACGACGCCGAGCGTCTTTCCCTTATAGACATTCAGGTTAATATCATTGCAGGCTGTCAGCGTCCGTCCGCGGGAGGCGGGAAACTGCTTTACGATATGCTCGGATCTCAACACGATATCTTTTTCATTAAACAAAGCGCTCGTCCTCCATTTCCGGCACGGATGCCAGTAATTGTTTCGTATACTCGTTGGTCGGGTGATCCATGACCTCATCTCTTGTTCCCTGATCGACCACCCTGCCGTGCTGCA
>Ga0129309_1000931_pt1 | contig 17913 bp, 23 predicted proteins | sample L1105metagenome_FD_94439 | JGI IMG/M metagenome (GOLD analysis project Ga0129309, IMG submission 94439) | Ring-tailed lemur group fecal microbial communities from Wisconsin, USA - L1105 metagenome | ecosystem: Host-associated > Mammals > Digestive system > Large intestine > Fecal | place: USA...
GATCTCACAGAGCTCGGGCTTGCGGCTCTCGCAGTTCGCAAGCTTTCCGTTTGAATCAAACGAATATTTCTGCTTTGTGAGCATATTCGTCTTGGCTTTCTCCTCCGTTTTGCGGATCTTCGCCGCCCGTTCCGCACAGGACAGCACTTTTTTTAAGACCTCAAGATTACGGTCAAAATACAGCACCGCCTCGTCTCCGGTCACCTTTGCCACCGCCTTTGCAGCGTCCTGATTATCAAGCTTTGTCTTGGTCTGCCCCTCAAACCGGGGAGCCGGATGCTTCACGGAAATCACGGCTGTCATGCCGTTGCGGATGTCCGCGCCCGTAAAATTCGCATCCTTCTCTTTCAGGATGCCGAGCTCTTTCGCGTAGCTGTTCATGATCATCGTAAAAGAGGTCTTAAATCCGGTCAGGTGCGTGCCGCCCTCCGCATTATATATATTATTGCAAAATCCGAGAACATTTTCATGGAACTCATTGACGTACTGGAAGGCGCATTCAACGGTGATGCCCTCCGATTCGCCCTTCAGATAGACAGGCGTGTCATGGACCGTCTCTTTATTCTGGTTTAAGTCCTTCACAAAGCCGATGATCCCGTCCGGTTCATGAAACTCCATGCGCTCTGTCTTCTCTCCCCTTCGGTCCTCAAAAATGATCGTCAGCCGCGGGTTTAAGTAGGCCGTCTCATGAAGCCTGCTCGTAATTTCATCCGCCGCGAACCATGTTTTTTCAAATATTTCCGGATCCGGCAGGAAATTGATGCAGGTTCCCGTCTTTTTTGTCTTTCCAAGCTTCGGGAGCAGTCCGTTTTCCAGTTCGACAACGGGAACGCCCCTCTCAAAGCGGTCATGATGGACATAGCCCTCCCTGCTGATCTTTACATCCAGATAAACAGAAAGCGCATTGACGACCGAAGACCCCACTCCGTGAAGGCCGCCGCTCGTCTTATAGCTTTCATTGTCAAATTTTCCGCCTGCATGCAGCGTGGTGAATACCAGCCGTTCCGCAGGAAGTCCTTTTTCATGCATTCCCACCGGCACGCCGCGCCCGTTGTCGTTGACTGTGGCCGATCCGTCCTTTTCCAGATATACCTCGATCAGGTCACATGCTCCGGCCAGATGCTCGTCTACCGCATTATCCACAATCTCATAAACCAGATGGTTCAATCCTTTTCTGGACACGCTGCCGATGTACATGCCCGGCCGCTTACGGACGGCCTCCAGCCCCTCCAGCACAGATATGCTGGCGGCATCATACGCTTTCTGTTTTGCCATAATTCTTTCCTTCCAACTTCTGTTTTTTACCCTGTTTGCTAGTATAACAAGATGTTGAAAAAAAAGCAAGTTTAAGCCCGTCATTTTGTTTTTTTCGAACTTTTGGCAAGCACCACCCCGCTTGTCAGAGCCGTAAACGGTGCAACGGTCACAAGTCCGAAACTGCCGACGAGCGTATCCAGTATTTCCGCCGAAATATATTTATAGTTGATGATATTATCAAGCGGGGTTCCCTGTGCCATAAATACCATCAGGAGCGCAATGCTTCCTCCTGAATACGCGAGCAGCAGCGTTGTCGTCATCGTTCCCATCGCCGCCCTTCCCACCGTCATTCCCGAAAGAACCGCTTCTTTTCTGCTGATGTCCGGTTTTTTCTGCACAACCTCATTGACTGCGCTGGTAATATCTACCGCAAGATCCATGACTGCGCCGCTCGCCCCGATAAAAATACTTGCCATAAATATCTGCGTCAGGTTCAGATGCTCGTAACCGCTGTAGATCAGGCTTTCCGAATTGCTCATGATCGCCCCGTGGATGCGGAAGGCATCCGTGAAGATCATCCCCAGCACACAGGTTGTAATGATCCCGAGAAAAGAACCGGACACTGCCGCAAACGAGCGTCTGTCAAAGCCATATACAAGCGTAATGATCGCGATGGTCAGAAACAGTACGATCCCCAGCCCCAGAAGGACCGGCTGGCAGCCGTTCAGATAGGCAGGCACCAATACCTTCCAGATGGTCAGTACCGTCAGCACGAAAGAAAGCACTGCACGTACTCCGCTCGCCCCTGCAAAAACAAACAGCAGCAGCACAAAACACCCGGCAAGAATCATCTCTTTATCGATACGGTAATGGTCGATCAGATTAACCGAGAGGATTTCTTCGTTTTTATGGCTGATCACACAGAGAACACGGTCGCCCGCCGTAAAAATCTTATCGGTCTGCAAAGAACCGGTCAGCATGTTCACGCCCTCCGCTTCCTGCCCTTTAAACTTTCCTTCTTTAAATTTTACCCTGCAGCTCTGCTCGCCGGATTTAATCAGTCCGGTACTGATGATCTTGCTGTCATCCACGGAAAGCACTTCTGCGCTGCAGCGCTCCGTTCCTTTATAGATGACCGCGTCCTCGTATCCGGTCGGCAGAAACAGCAGAACTGCTGTCAGTATCAGGCAGAAAATGGCCGGAAGCTGACAGCAGATCCGCTTATCTTTATAAAACTGTTTCAAAATATTATTCCACGCCTGTGAGGGCCGCCATATTTTTGTAGATATCCGTGTTATCATAATATCCCTCAAACAGATCCTGCCCCACGCCCTGCGCAAATACCGGAACCGGAAGACCGGTATGCGCGTAAGATGAAAAGCTGATTCCCGACTTGTTGTTCAAAATATGCGTGATCGTCACGGAAAGCGGCTCGTATGTTCCATACAGAAGATATTCCTCCTGCGTCATCTCGTCTTTTTTACCTTTTCCGTTTTCAAGCGTTCTGTTGTACGCGTCTTCAAGCTTTTTGTATTCGTACTCCGTCAGCACCAGCTTGGAGTCTTCTGTCGCATCCGGATCCTCCGCCGTCATCAGGCCGAAGTTTTCCTTGATATCCTTCAGCACCTCTTCAAACGGAGTCTGGTTTTCCCTGTAGCCCGCCACGTAATCCGTATCGAATTTTGCGTATGAGATTTTCTGGTTTGTAAGGTTGGTAAGGTAGGTATCATAATCCGTTCCCGCAAAACCGATCGTCAGACCGCCGGTTTCGTGATCGCCCGTTACCAGTATCAGCGTCTCCTCCGGATGCTCATTGTAAAATTCCACTGCAGATGCAACCGCCTCACTGAGCGCCTGCGTGTCGTTGATCGTGGAACCGGCATCGTTTGCATGACATGCCCAGTCAATCTTGCCGCCCTCAACCATCATGAAAAATCCGGTTTCGTTATCAAGCACCTCGATGCCTTTTTCAACATAATCCTTCAACTGCCACTCGCCTTCCGCCGCATCCAGATCATAGGACATTGCGTCAGAATCCGCCAGCGTTTCCGCCACAACGATTGCTTTTCCATCGTCCGCCGTAAGTGCCGCCGCTTCATCCTGTGTTTTGATCACTTTATAGCCCGCGTTTTCCGCCACGGCGTACGCATCTTCCTTCGGATCATCTTCTTTTCCGGTCGGATCAAGCAGGGCTCCGCCCGCAAAATAATCAAATCCGCTCTCCACCAGTTCCATCGAAATATCATAGTAGCTGTTTCTTGACGCCTGATGTGCATAAAACGCAGCCGGCGTCGCATGGTTCAGGTTTACGCTGGTGACAATCCCGATCTTATAATCCTTCTGTGCTTTCAGCTTCTCCGCGATCGTCTCAAACGGAACCGTCATCGTCGTATCCATATTGATCGTTCCGCTGTAGGTTTTGTTGCCGGTCGCGATCGATGTTGCCGTAGATGCGGAATCCGGTGCAAAAGAGGTACTGTCAAATGTCTGCGCCGTCCCCACTACCGGAAATCCCATAAAGGAAAGGTCTTCCGTCTCAATGCCGCCGTTGCTTGCCGTTGTTCCCAGATAGTCCGACGTCGTCTGGATCTGCGGGAAACTCATTCCGTCCCCGATAAACAGGAACACATACTTTGGCGCCTTCGCTGTTTCTTCCGCCGCCGTTACTCCTGCAGCCGGGAGTCCTGCCATTGCCGGAACCGCCATACACATGGACAGCAGCATTGCTGTAATCTGTTTCTTTCTCATAATATCCTCCTTGAAAAGTTAGTCTGTGCGCCGCCGCTTCTTCTGCGGTCCTGCGCTTGTTCTTACAGCCTTATTCTAATCCGTCCATGTAAAATGCAATATCATTACACCGTAAAACCGGTGTAAAAAACAGGAAAAAACAGGGGAGAAGCTGCTTTCATACACAGCTTCTCCCCTGCCTCTTTTTTGTTTACCGCATATTCTCCGCGATCTTTTCAAACAGATGATTTACAATATAATACGTCGTCTCGTAATAAACATATTTTAATGCATCTTCGTCCCAAAGCGCCGTAACCTGCGCCGGAAATTCATCATCCGACGCGTAGAATTTCACGATGACAGACATTCCGCAGAATATCGGAATCTCATAGCCGATGTCCCCCATCGGCACTTTCTTTGCCCCCAGCTTTTCGCATGCTGCCGCAAACCTGTCCGGAGCTTTGTCAAACTCCTGCGCATAACGGTCAAAAAACTTTGTGCCGACACCGATTGCGGGCCTTCCTTTCAGGCTGTTGACCGGAGCCCACACACCGGAGCTGCGCGGCGGTTCCTCACTGTGGCACAGAAGGTCAAATATGGACAGCACCTCGTTAAATCCGGCGGCCTCCGCCTGCACGTCCAGCCGGGTCACCTGCCCCGTCCGGCGTCCGATCCGGTATCCTGCGCCTGCAAATTCCACATAAATATTTTCTTCGTCATGCTGCAGTCCGAATTTGCGGATCAGTTCCTCCTGATCAAATTTCAGAAAATATTTCTGCGCCAGCTCTTTCTGGATCTCATAATTATCGTGCCGTATCATAAAACCGTAATTCCGTAGGAACGTTCAAACACTCCGTTCGGCTCCTCGCAGTTGATATATTCGCGCTCTTCAAGCGTTCCGTAAAATTCCGTGGAATCGCTTCTTCCGTACCACGGCTCAATGCAGATAAACGGTGCGTTTTTCTTTGCCGGAGACCACACGCCAAACAGCGGCGCATCAAATTCCACGCTCACGTACGGCTTTTTATCCGGTCCCGCAAGCCACATTTTTTTCGTCTGTCCATGCTCTATGACAAGAGCGTCCCTGTCAAAGCGGTCCTTCTCAACCTGATGAAGCCCTTCCTCAAGAGCGAGCGGGTATTCGACCGGGGAGATCAGATTGCTTTCAAGATCGATCAAACGGTAGGTCAGTTCTTTTTTGTCCGTCTCAAAACCCATGTAATAATCGGTCTGCTTTCCCCTGCCGTCTATGGGGCACATAAACGCCGGATGCGCGCCGATCGAGAACCAGAGCGGCCCGCTGCCTGTGTTTTTCACTTTCCAGCACACCTGAATATGACTGTCTTCCAAAACATACCCGATCTCCAGCCGGAAATCAAACGGATATTGTTTTTTAGTCTCCTCCGTTGATTCCAACACAAACCGGATTTCCTTCTCCGTCCGGCCAAGCAGCTCGAACTCCTGATTGCGGGCAAAGCCATGCTGGTTCATTTCGTATGTCTTTCCCTGATACGAATATTTCTTATCCCGCAGTCCGCCCACAAACGGAAATAAAACCGGGGAAGTCCATCCCCAGTACCTGCTGTCACCATTCCACAGGTATTCCGTACCTGTTTCTTTTTTGATGATTGAGATCAGCTCCGCACTTTTCGTGCGAAGCGTCACCTTCAGCTTTTCATTTTCCAATATATATTCTGCCATATATCTCTCCTTCCCAGTATCTTGTAAAAGAGAATCCTGCTTGCAGGATTCTCTGCGCGCGAGCGGGCTGCCCGCTGCCTGCGGCCATTATCCTTTCACGCCGCCTGATGTCAGGCCGCCCACCAGGTGTTTTTCAATACAGATAAAGAGTATTACAACCGGTATGGTCGCGAACAGTGAGGATGCAAACAGATACTGCCACTCTATCATATTGTAGCCGTTGAAGATGGTGATACCTACCGTCAGCGGTTTCAATATATCGCTGGAGATCAGGGTCAGTGCTACCGTATATTCGTTCCATGCATTGATAAATACAAAGATCAGCGCTGTTACGATTCCCGGCGCCGCTACAGGGAGAAGCACTCTCGTCATGGCCTGCACCTGATTACAGCCGTCGATCGTCGCCGCCTGTTCCATTTCCGGGGAAATGGACATAAACGTTCCTCTCAGCAGCCAGATCGCAAATGCCTGATTGAACGCCGCGTTGATGAAGATCAGCGCCAGCAGCGTATCCGTAAGGTGGAACAGGCTCATGATCTTATAGATACCTACCAGAAGAACGACCGGTGCAAACATCTGCGAGATAATAACCAGTCCGAGGAAAAACTTTTTGCCTTTGAATTTCATACGTGATAACGCATAGGCTGCCGGAATACCGCAAAGGATAGCGATAGCCGTCGCCCCGCCCGATACAACGATCGAGTTGATAAAATAGCGGGCAAGCGGAGCCAGCTTCCATACATCCACAAAGTTTTTCCATTCCCATTCGATCGGGAGCAGCGTTCCCTTCATAGCATAAATTTCCGCACGGGATTTCAGCGCGCTTGTAAACATGACAAAATACGGATACAAGATCACCACTACCAGCACGATCACCGCCAGATAGAGAAGCACGCGCAGCGCTTTATCCTTCGGGGTCTGTGCTTTTTTGATGTATACTTTTTCTTTTTTACGCATCCTGCTCCTCCTTTCTCAGGGACAGAACCATGTAGACGGAGGCACAGATGCACAAGATCAGGAATCCTATCACGGAAATTGCCGCAGCCTCGCCGGTTCTTCCTTTATAAAAGGCCTGCTTATACAGATATGTAACCAATGTATCTGTCCGGTTCGCCGGATCACCCTTGGTGATCGTCCAGATGATCGGGAAGGAGTTAAATACATAAATAATATTCAGCACCGTGCTGACGGTAAGCGAGGATCTCACCAGAGGCAGCGTGATATGAAACAGCTTCTGCCAGAAACCGGCTCCGTCCACCGTCGCAGACTCATAATAAGAGATATCAATGCTCTGCAGTCCCGAAAGTACACAGAAAGTAACAAACGGTATGGTTACAAAGATACCTACCCAGCACTCCCATGCAAAATAAGCAGCCGGAGTAGGCGTCCAGTTTACGGATTTACTGATCAGTCCCAGTTTCATAAACAGTGTATTCAGCGTTCCGTAATCCGCATCAATAATAAATTTCCATACGCCCGCCTGAATGATCAGGGATGTTGCCCACGGGAAAACGACGATCGCACGCGCGATCTTTCTGCCCTTGAACTCGTTGTTTAAAACAAGCGCCAGTGCAAAACCTATGAGCGTGGACAGCCCTACCACGACAATCGTCCAGACCAGCGTATTTTTAAGCACCAGTCCAAACACGGGGCTCTTCAGCACTTTTGTAAAATTATCCAGTCCGGCAAAGCCTTTGATGATTCCCGCCTTGCTGACCTTGCTCACGGAGGTGCGGAACACCTCAAAGATCGGAAAGAGGATAAAAATCACCATCAGCAGCATACTCGGCAGAAGCCAGATATACGGACCGGCTGATTTCATAATTTTCTTTTTTTTCATAATTCACCACATTTCTGTAATCAAATACCCCGCTGCTTGCAGCGGGGTATTTGGTCCTCGCGGCAGTCGCCAAATATCCATGCAAGCATGGCTACTTGGCTCGTTGCTCGCGGGAATAAAGAGCCGGACTTTTTGAAGCCCGGCTCCCGGTTTATGTTGTTTACGAGATCAGATTTTTATGTCAGCATTAACCTGCGATCTCAGCCTGAAGATTATCTAACAGAGTCTTTACATCTTCGCCGAGAAGCGCCTGCTGTTCTGCATCAATAACGCCCTGTTTTACATCTGCCCATTCAGCTTTTGCTGTCGGATAGAATTTGCTGGATCCAACGATGTCAACCCATGCTGCCATACTTTCATCTGCTGCTGCAACTGCTTCGCCGCCTGCCTTGGTTGCCGGAAGGAAGCCTTCCATAAGTACCCATTCTGAGTAACGTGCATCTTCATAGAAGTAATCGAAGAAGGTTGTGATCGCTGCAAGTTCTTCTTCTGAATAACCGTTGTCGAAGCACATGAAACGGTCCATAACGCCTGCTGATACGGTTTCTCCGTTATTGCTCGGAATAGAAGCAACACCAAAGTTTACTTCATGTCCGCCGTCTGCGATATAAGTCGGAAGGCTGTTCGGAGCGATCATCATCGCAACCTGTCCTGCGCCGAACATATCCTGCAGGTCATAACGTGTATCGTTAGCCGGGTCGCCGTTTGTGAGACCGGAGTTTACAAGGTCGATCGCAAATTCGATCGCTTCCACGTTTGCTTCGCTGTTAAGCGCCCATTCTCCGTTTTCATCAACAAAACCGCCGCCGTTGTTCCATGTGTAATATGCGAACGCCGCCTGTCCTTCATCCGTTGTCATATCAATGCCCCACGGATAAATGTTTTCGTCATATGCCTTGATCGCCTCGCAGGCTGCTCTCAGTTCTTCCCATGTCGTCGGAACTTCTACGCCCGCCGCCTCAAGGATGTCCTTATTGTAATACATCGCTCTTGCCGATGCCAGATCGGGAACTGCCCATACAACATCATCTATTACGGACTCATTCAGGAAGGACTCATACATCTTTCCATACGTTTCCTCGGAAACGTAATCCTGTGCCGGAAGGAGCAGGTCATCAGCCTGATAATCTGCGAATATATCGATATTGAGGATATCCGGTGCATTGTTGCCCTGAATACGTGTGTTAACTACCGTATGAATATCGTTCCATGAAACAACCTCAACATTCAGTTTGATTCCCGGGTTATCATTATTGAAGTCTTCTACAAAGCCTTCCCACCATGCTGCCGTATTCTGGCCATACTGTGCAGCAATTACATTCAGTTCCACATCTTCCGCCGAGCAAACCACAGGTGTTGCTGCCACCATTGCTGCTACCGCTGCCATCGCTAAAATTTTTCTGTCCATATCTAAAACCTCCTTCATATTTTTATCAGGCATTTTTCCTATTATCGAAAATTCAGGTGCCTGATTCCATGTACAAATTGTACAACATTTTTTAGAGGAAGTCAATTTATTTTGTTAAAGTGTCGAAAAATATCTGCGAAAAAGTTTGAAAATCCTGTCAATCTGTTTTATTATAGAAGAAAGCCATATCAAAAAGCTCAGATTATCAAAAAAAGTAACAGGAGGTATCATAAGATGAGAATTTATGAAACGGCAGATTATAATGAAATGAGCCGCCGTGCGGCAAATATCCTTTCCGCCCAGATTATCATAAAACCGGACTGTGTGCTCGGCCTTGCGACCGGCTCCACTCCCGTCGGACTCTACAGCCAGCTTGTAGACCGGCATAAAAAGGGCGATCTTGATTTTTCAGACGTGCGTACCGTCAATCTCGACGAATACAAGGGGCTTCCCCGGAACAATCCCCAGAGCTACTACTATTTTATGCATGATCATCTGTTTAATCATGTTAACATTCATCCGGAGAATGTTCATCTGCCGGACGGCATGGAACCTGATGCAGAGCAGGCATGCCGCAGCTACGACGACCTGATCCGCTCGCTCGGCGGCATCGATATGCAGCTTCTCGGGATTGGCCATAACGGACATATCGGCTTCAACGAGCCGGACGCTGTCTTTGCCAAGGGAACCCACTGCGTAAAACTTCAGGAGAGCACGATCAACGCCAACAAGCGTTTCTTCTCCTGCGCCGAGGAAGTTCCGCAGTATGCGTACACAATGGGCATACAGACGATCATGAGTGCAAAAAAGATCCTGATCGTGGCAAACGGAACCTCAAAGGCGGAAATCATCAAAAAAGCATTTTTCGGTCCGGTGACTCCGGAAGTGCCTGCCTCTATCCTGCAGATGCACAGCGATGTCACACTGGTTGCTGACAAAGAGGCTTTATCGCTTATATAAAGCTTTCTAAAAATTCTCCATCTCAGCCATCGGCCCGTGTTTATGCGTAAAGTCAGGCGTCCCTTTAAGGTCATACGGTGTTACCTGATACACATAATAAGTATCTTATCCGGTTGCTTTTTAACGATGAAGAATCCCATATTCATGCGGATTATGGCAATTTTGTACCCCATTTTGAAAATGGATTTTACCCCACTTTTACCCCATTTTCGGATTCTAAGGATATGATATTATCTCTTTTATTTGGGAAAACGGCATTGAGTTTTTTTATTTCCGACTGTTTAAAATCTTCTGTCACATGAACATATAAGTCCATTGTCATTTGCAATGTTGCATGTCCAAGATATTTTTGTACAGTCTTTGGCATTATGCCAGATTCAATACATCTAGTCGCAAATGTATGTCGAAAAGTATGTGCAGAAAATGTCGGAAACAACTCTGCCGTGTCCCTTTGCAAGTTGATTTCATCTACTATCCTTTTTATTGCTTCATTGTAAATTTGCGCACATATAGGATTATTGAATTTTGTTACAAAAAGGATATCAGCAAATTGCCCTGTTTTCTTATGGGCATTTGATATGATTTTTTTCAATTTTATCTGTTTCTTCAGTGCAGTTTCACATGCTATATTCATTGGAATCATCCGTACACTTGAATAAGTTTTTGGTGGCCCAATATGAAATTCCTTTTTGGTATCACCATCCAGTTTTTGATACAATAGTGTTTTATCAACTGCAATAACATGATTATTAAAATCTAAATCCGTTTCTTTTAAAGCGCATATTTCTCCCGGTCGCATACCAGTATTAATAGCTACAATAAATAAGTTATCATAGAATGTACCTGCACTGCATTCAAAGAAATCTACTTGCTGGTCTTCTGAAAGTACGAATCGGTCATTCGGCTTATTTTTAGCCAATCTAACCCCCTTCGACGGATTCTTTAGCGCATAATCATTTTCCATGGCAATATTAAACATATCAAAAAGTAGGATACGCACTTTATTCTGTGTTTCCCACTGATATCCGTTTTTATCAAGCTGATTGATTAGATTTTTTACATGAATTTGACGCACATCATCAACATACATATCTCCCAGTATTGGTAATATATGTGCTTTAAATATATGTTCATATTGACGTTTAGTATTTGGTCTGATAATAGGTACTTTGTATGTTTCAAACCATTCATTATACCACTGCTCAACAGTCATTTTCTTTTTTACAGACTTCTTTTGATCCTCTTCTTGCATCGCTTCATGTAATTTGTTCCTTATTTCAACTTTGCTTGTGCCATAAATTGACTTACGTTTTCCAAATCTATCTATATATCTTGCCTCATACCTCCCATTTTTATTTTGTCGTATGCCTTTCCCTAATTCTTTTCCTTTAAGGTCTTTTCCCATACTGTATTACCCTCTTTCTTTAAGAGAAAAGCCTTATGTGGTAACTAAAATGTATCACAAAAAGGCTTCTCGTTCAATTACTAAATTATTTTTTTAGATAAAATATACTCTTCAAATTTGAGACGCTTAATCAATGTTTTTCCGATGCCTACCTTCAATACAAAGTCACAATCTTTTTCCGTCATTAATTCCCGAATCTTATGTATTCCAATTCCTGAATACGAAGCCGCTTCTTCAATCGTTAGGTTTAATTTTTCCCAAATAGGTATATTAATTTTTGACATATTCATCATCTCTCAAATTCATCATCCCCTCTTACGTCATCAATAAATTTCTCAATCTCTTTTGACCCAACCCACAGTGTTGCTAATATGACCGCCAAGAAGCTCATTATTTCTACACCTATTTTTAACAATCTCTCCATACCTATTTCCTCCCCGTACTTCCAAAGCCACCTCGATCCATTCCTTCAAGTTTATCTACTTCCTCAAATATAATCTCTGGCTGTTTTTTCATAATCCTAAACTGACAGATCCTTTCGTTCTTTTTAAGCATTGTGCCTTTCCTACCATTCACTGTGTCTTTCCCCACAATGCAGTATGCCGGAAACATCCACTGGTCATTATCTCCGCGATAAGACTCATCAATAACTCCCTGATGGTTTGTCTGGATGATGCCAAAATTTTTAAATGTAGAGCTTCTCGGTACAATATGAGCTTCGTATCCTTTGGGTAACTCCATAGATACACCGAGCGGTACAAGTTTAAATCCATTCTCTGGCACAAATGCATCTTCCGCTACTCTGAGGTCGATCCAGTCAGATTTATTCCCATCTATTTTTCCTAACTTTTCAATATCCGAGTGATATTTGATTCGTATCTTCTTACCTGATGTCTTTTTAATGTTTGTTCCTTCCAATTCCATAATCCCCTTTTTAACAAATTCATCAATTATCTTGTTGTAATTTTTAATCACTTTATCTGCAACTTCATTATCATGTCGTAAACTTGGATTATAAAACGGTGCATATGTATTGGCATTCTTATCAAACACCTGTACTACAATCCAATTATCTTCTTTGTCTACCATAAGCGATACAAATATCATGTCACCATATATTCTATCTTTGTATAACGATTTCTTATAAAAACAATAGTCAGTTCTGCTTGTAAAACCATTGTCTATTAGTTTCTTTTCTGTAACACCAGTTTTAACTTTGCATCTTTTCGGTTCCACGTTTTAAAACCTCCCTATATTCACAGGGAATACATGTGCCCCATATATATTCCCTGTTTTTGATACCACACTTAACCATAATTTTTGCTTTATTTGATTCATCCAATAAAGAATGAATGCAATCTTCGCAATCTTCACCCGCAATTATCATGTTTGCCATAATACTACTTCACCCTGTTTTAATGTCCTTTTAATATCTATTACGCTTTGATTGGAACTCCCACGCCATTTTAATGAGGGGTTTCGTTCAATGTCTATATATCTGCCATCTATAAGCACATCACATTTAGAAATAATTTCTCTTCGTTTTTCGATTTTTTGTAAATTATCATTTATCCATCCATCTAATTGGATAGTAAACGTTGAATCAATTATTTCTTCAAAATAAAAACCAGTATAAAGCCAAATAGTCTTTGTATCGCCAAATGAAAGACGAATTTCATTAACAAGATTTAATACTTCATCCACATTTTCATCTGCAAGTGGTTCGCCGCCCAAAATGCTAATTCGTTTGATATATGGTCTAGTAGCCAATTCTAAGAATTTATTTTTTGTTTCTTCCGTCCATTCATTACCGCCATTAAAATCCCAAGTTTCAGAATTAAAACAATTAAAACATTTGAAATGACATCCTTGTACGAAGAGGGAAATACCTATTCCCTCTCCATTCGAAATGTCCAATTCTCTAATGCTTGCATATCTGATATCAAACACCTTCCTTCATTTCATGATCATCTAAATGAACATATCTTTCAGCAATTTCTTCTGTTCTTCCTTGATTCCAGAAATTTGTACCAATGTAACCGCAGGTACGTCTTGCAACATTCATTGTGTTTTTATCTCTGTTTCCGCAATTCGGGCACTCCCAAATTAACTGATTATTTTCATCAATAATTTTGATTTCTCCGTCATATCCACATTTTTGACAATAATCGCTCTTAGTGTTCAGTTCCGCATACATAATGTTATCGTAGATAAATTTTATAACCTCAATAACAGCATCTTTGTTTTTAGTTAAATCTGCACATTCTATGTAGCTAATCGCTCCTCCGGGACTTAATTTTTGAAATTTACTTTCTAATTCTAATTTCGTAAACGGATCTATTTTTTCAGTTACATGCGTATGATAGCTGTTTGTGATATAATCTTTATCCGTAATACCTTCAACTATTCCGAAACGTTTCTTCAAGCAAGTTGCAAATTTGTATGTCGTTGATTCTATCGGTGTACCATATAAACTATAATCAATATCTTCTTCTAACTTCCACTGTTTGCACTTATCATTTAATGCCTGCATAACCTTTAGACCAAATTCAGTTCCAATGCTTTCATCTGTATGACTATTTCCCGTCATATATTTAACGCACTCATACAGTCCTGCATATCCAAGAGAAATCGTCGAATATCCACCATGTAAATATTTATCAATAACTTCTCCTTTTTTTAATCTCGAAAATGCGCCATCTTGCCATAGAATCGGAGCGACATCGGACACTGTTCCTTCCAATCTTTTATGCCTAAGTTTTAGCGCTTTATGACATAGCTCTGTTCTCTCATCAAATATTTTCCAAAATGTGTCTATATCTTTTTCAGATGATAATGCAATATCTACCAAATTAATTGTGACAACACCTTGATTAAATCTACCATAGTACTTAGATTTATTATTTTCATCTACATACGGAGTAAGGAAACTTCTGCATCCCATACACGGATAACAGTTGCCATTACCATTTTTATCAATTTTACTTTCAAGCATTATCTTTTCGGAAATGTAATCCGGAACCATTCTCTTTGCCGTACATTTCGCAGCAAGCTCTGTAAGATACCAATATGGACTACTTTCACGAATATTATCTTCCTCTAACACGTAAAGCAGTTTAGGAAATGCCTGTGTAATATAAACTCCGACTTCATTTTTCAGCCCAACAATTCTCTGTTTTAAAAATTCCTCAATCAGCATTGCAAGTTCTTCTTTATATTCTTCTGTTTCACCAAGGTACATACACACGCTCAAAAATGGGCTTTGTCCATTTGTTGTTGTCATACTATTACACTGATAGTTAAATGTTTGGACTGAATCGGATATTTCTTTTTGCAAGTCTTCCTTTGCGAATCTTATACAATCATCTTCATTATGCCCTCTACTTTGATACTTCTCTAAATATCTGTTGTAACTATCTCTTACAAATGGCGCTAAATGGGTTAAGGTGATTGTTGCCCCACCATACTGGCTAGATGTAACTGCCGTAATAATTTGTGTTGCAATAGTTGTAGCGGTAATTAATCTATGTGGTTTTTCTATTTTAATTTTATTAATACAAGTACCATTCTGAAGCATATCATCCAAATTAATTAAGCAACAGTTATGGATTGCATTTTCAGCATAATAATCTGCGTCATGAAAATGGATCAAGCCTTCATCATGTGCTTGTACAATTTCCGGTGATAATAAATATCTTCGTGTAATATCCGTACTTAAAATTCCAGCCATATAGTCTCTCTGCGTTGTTAATAACCGTGGGTTTTTATTAGAATTTTCATTATTCCAATAATCACTTGTGCCAGATAATAATTCTTGAATTTGTTCATCTGTGGTATTTGTATTTTCTCTTTGGAACTCTCTAATACTTCTATACCCTTCATATGCTTTAGCTGTAAGTCTTTGTTTTTTACTAATCAGTTTGTCATAAACCATACTTTCAATTTCTGAAATACTAATTTCATCTTTATTTTTTGACTCTTCATATATTTCATTTGCTATGTTTTCTGCTACTTGCGGTCTTACAATGCCGCTACCATTCTTCATAGCTTTAAGAATGGCATTTGAAATCTTTTCTTTATTAAAATCTACTTCTGTACAATCACGTTTAATTACTTTTGTCAATTTATCACCTTCCATTTTTTTTATATTTCTTCTTTATCGCCAACATCTCCATCTTCATTCACATCTTCCAATATCGGAGTTACAAATGCGGGGAAAATAAATGCCAACAGGCAAAGCGCAGATTTTGTAACATACATCCCGTAACACACAGAAAATGCTGTACAAATCCACATTATCACATACGAGTACATTTCTTTTTATCTTCCTTTCTTTCGATTTCCATTATATAAGCTCCGATCTTTTCAACTTCCGCATAAAACTTTTTAATCTGTTCTTTATCATCTATAATCGGATTAATCTTTACAGTTTTATTCAATAATGAGGCAACAGCAATCATGCTTACACCATCAACGATATAATGCCCATATTCAACATTTATATCGAATTTATCTTTATATCTATTACATATCTTGCATAGTCCATTTACGGTTTCTAGGTTACACAGATTAAGCAAAATATTCCATTTACCCATTCATTATCTCCTTATCGTTTTATACATCCGGCATTAGACTTTTTAATCTTTAATGCATAGCACCAATTCGAATCACTATCGCAATGCATGTTTTGTTTGATTATGGATTCGATAATGTATTCTCTTCCTTCATCGTCTACACACAGTAAAAAAGTTTCTAATGACAGATTAGATAATTCTTTTGCCAATATTCTTGTGTTACTTATCATTAATCTTCTCCATCACCCCTTATTCCATATAATAGTCTCGAATATAATCAACCAATTCAATCATTGTATCGAATGTAACTTGACAATCTACTTCTGCTATCCATGGATATACATTTTTCGTCCCAAATCCAATACAAGGGATACCATGGCCAACAGCAAATTGTACTTCCTGCGCTGTTCCAATAGACGAGTCACTATTATTCAGATTTACAATCACTACATCACATTTGGAGATTTTGTTCAGATAGAACTCTTTGATTTGTTTTTGAGATTTATAGTTACGTTCATTGTAAGAAAAGTATTTCGTTGGATTTATAATTTTAATCGTCTTATCTTTCCAATCAGCCATTACTTTAAGCTTTGCCGTTATTTCATCTCGCCATTGCTTACCTTCATCTGCTTCGCCTTTACAGGCACCTGCAAGATATACTCTTAATGTGTTTATAATTTCACCATCCTATCATTCGTTATTTACATTGTGTACCGCATTATATAATGCTATATATTTATCTAAATACCATTTTGCTTTGCTTACATCCTCTATTCCGTTTTTCTTCTTATGCCTATATAGATATTTGAAGCAGTTACATAAGCAAAATCCCATTGTATCATCTACACCTTGCGTTTCCAGCATCACATCTATACACTCATACTTCCCATCGCAATAATGAGACGGGTTCTTTACCGGATCGTAGTTTTCTTCTTTATTCATTTATACCACTCCTATATTCTTCGAGTTGCTTTTTGTACTCGTCTGTTTTATGAAAACCACACGAGAACATTTCGTAACAATGTCCTCTATAAATGCAATCAGGGACCATACATCTTGCTACTTCTGGTTCAACTTTTGCAACTTTATCCTTTACTGCTTTCCATGCCTCTCGTGTTTCTTTAGCAGAGCAATTACATAATCGTCTACGGCTAATATTAATAAGCGCCTGTGCACTCGCATCAGCTTCATGCGTTACCAAATTGCTTTGCGGCAATTCGTCTCGGTTAATTCCTGTTCTATCCGTTCGCTGCGTCTTTACAAAATGTACAATTCCTATGAAGTGCCTCGTAAAATGTACACTGACCCAAGACTTTAAATTAACCCACCTCCAAGAAAATCTTATCTTTCTTGATGGAGAATGTTCTGATAAAAGCAGCCTTCTCTTCCATTCTGAATCAGGATAACTACCGGTTGATTTACCAATCGTGTTCATAGTTGCATCTTTAACATCCTGCCAGTTGTCTTCGTGTTTAAAATTTTCAATATGTATAATAAATCATCTCCCATCTGTAAATTCATCTAAGCATTCCATAAATCTATTTACTATTTCTTCATCTATACTATGTATCTTCACTTCAATTTCTTCTAAAAAATTTAACGAGAAAATTCCAAGAATACTTTTAGCATCACATACATAATGTCCCTGTATGGCATCTATGTCTTCACGGAATACACTCAGATTTTTAACTAACTTCTTTGCTCTTTCTATCGTTCCTATTTTTATATTTACACTATTGTTCATAATTTCCCTGTAAAAAGTAATCACAACTGCCATCGTCTTTCTGTCTTACTCCAAACCAAGAACACAGCGTATTTTTCGGTGCATTTTCATGGAATCTCATACAAGCAGTGTTGGTACAATTTTTATTCGCACAAAATGTTATATCCTTGTTCATACTTTTCACACTCCCTTCTGTTATGATATCATCTTAATGAAGTCATCTTCTGAAATTATCGGTATGTTTAATTTCTGTGCTTTTTGGTTTTTAGAAGAATTACTTTCTTTATCATTATTGATGAGATAACTTGTCTTCGCAGA
>Ga0129309_1000932_pt1 | contig 17898 bp, 5 predicted proteins | sample L1105metagenome_FD_94439 | JGI IMG/M metagenome (GOLD analysis project Ga0129309, IMG submission 94439) | Ring-tailed lemur group fecal microbial communities from Wisconsin, USA - L1105 metagenome | ecosystem: Host-associated > Mammals > Digestive system > Large intestine > Fecal | place: USA...
TATTTTTCTCTTAAACATATGCCCTCCCAAACACCGCATTTTTTTACGAGCCAAAATTCCTGTTTTCCGCGTTTTCTTTTTCTCTATTATATCATATTTCCGCGTTTTTTATACCTAAATTTTGCGGGAACGGAAAAATACGATAATTATTCAGCCATGCAGGTCCCGGACATGCCGGCAGGCGGCATTCGCTGCTGGCGCAGCTTCATACTTTGAGCTTCAGATATTTTCCGGTCAGACTGCTGCTGTCATCGCATATCTCAGAAGGCGTCCCCTGTGCAATGATCCTTCCGCCGTGGATACCGCCTCCCGGCCCCATATCGATCACATAATCCGCATTACGGATCACATCCAGATCGTGTTCGATCACAATGACGGTCGCCCCGTTTTCGATCAGTTTCTGAAATACCTGCAGGAGCGTCTCCACATCCAGAGGATGCAGTCCAATGGTCGGCTCATCAAAGACAAATACGGAATCTGACTGCCCTTTTCCCATCTCACTGGCCAGTTTCAGTCTTTGAGCCTCCCCGCCGGACAGACTCGGCGTCTCCTCCCCAAGCGTCAGATATCCAAGCCCGAGGTCATGCAGCACCCGGAGTCTCCGTTCTACCTTCGGAATATCCGCACAGGCCTCCAGCGCCTCATCAATACTCATATCCATCAGTTCCGGCAGCGTATACGCTCCGTTTTTCTTCTTTGAAATCCGCCGGATCAGGCCCGCCTCCTTCGCATACCGTGAACCGCCGCAATCCGGACAGGTGATCTCCACGTCCGGCAAAAACTGCACATCCAGATTGATAGAACCTGTGCCGTCACAGACCGGGCACCGCAGTTTCCCCGTGTTGTAAGAAAAATCTCCCGCTTTATACCCCTTTTCCTTCGCATCAGGCGTTCTCGCATATATCTTGCGAAGCTCATCGTGCACATCGGCATAGGTCGCCACCGTGGAACGAACATTCACCCCGATCGGCGTTGCATCGATCAGCTTGATCTGACGGATGCCGTCTGCTGAAACGAAGCGCACATGCTCCGGAAGTTTCTCATCCTTGATGAATGCCTCAAGCGCAGGGATCAGGCTTTCCAGGATCAGCGTCGTTTTTCCGGAACCGGAAACCCCTGTCACGGCAATCAGCCGTCCCTTCGGGAAGTCCGCTTCCAACGGTTTCACGGTATGGATCCCGGAAGTAGACAAATGGATCGTACCAAGATCAAACATCTGCTCCGGAGGGATATTCCTTCCCATCTCGATCACAGATCTTCCCGTGAGAAATCCGCCGATCCGGGAATCGGGATTCTTTCCTATATCATCAAGGCTTCCCTGTGCGATGATCGTGCCTCCGCCCGCCCCGGCCTTCGGTCCAAGCTCTATGAGCCAGTCTGCTTCGGAAAGCACATGGGTATCATGATCCACCAGAACGACCGTATTTCCATCACGCAGGAGGTCATGCATCACGCCCGTCAGCCCTTCCATATTGGAGGGGTGCAGTCCGATGGAGGGCTCGTCAAGCACATACAGTACGCCTGTGGTACGGTTTCTGACCGCCCTTGCAAGCTGCATCCTCTGCCTCTCCCCGGTAGAGAGGGTGGATGCCGCACGGTCCAGCGTGAGATAGGAAAGTCCCAGATCCGTCAGCCGTTTTGCCGCACTCTGGAAGGATTCGCAGATGCTGACTGCCATGGGCCGCATTTCCTCCGGCAGAGAATCCGGTACGCCTTCCACCCACACGGATAATTCCGAAAGCGTCATGGTACAGGCTTCCGCAAGGGAGATTCCGCGAAGTCTTGGCGCACGCGCCTCTTCCGAAAGCCTGGTCCCGCCGCAATCCGGGCAGACATCCTGCCTTAAAAACTTCTCTACCCGCTTCATCCCTTTTTCGTCTTTCACTTTAGACAGCGCATTTTCCACGGTATAGGTTGCATTGAAATAAGTAAAATCCATGTCTCCCGCCGCGCCGCTCGTCTTATTCTGGTAGATGATATTTTTCTTGACCGCAGGTCCGTGAAATACGATATCGCGTTCCTTTTCTATCAGTTCTTTAAAGGGAACATCCGTCCGAACTCCCATTTCACGGGCAATATCTTTCATAAGGGACCACATCAGTGTCTGCCACGGAGCGACAGCGCCCTCGTCAATGGAAAGGGATTCATCCGGTACAAGCGTCGATTCATCCACTGTCCGGACGATCCCGGTTCCGTCACAGCGCCTGCATGCGCCCTGACTGTTAAAGGCCAGTTCCTCCGCACCCGGCGCAAAAAAATGCTCGCCGCATTCCGGGCAGACAAGTTCCTGTCCTGCCGCGACATTCAGGGATGGCTTTACATAGTGTCCGTTCGGACAGCGGTGCTCTGCCAGCCTCGAATACATCAGACGCAGGCTGTTCAAAAGCTCCGTTCCCGTGCCAAAGGTACTGCGTATTCCGGGAATACCGGGCCGCTGCCGGAGCGCAAGGGCCGCCGGCACATACAGCACTTCATCCACCTGCGCCTTTTCGGCCTGCGTCATACGCCTTCTTGTATAGGTTGAGAGGGCTTCCAGATACCGTCTGGAGCCCTCCGCATATAAAATACCCAGTGCCAGAGAAGATTTCCCGGAACCGGATACTCCTGCTATCCCGACGATCTTATTCAGCGGGATATCCACATCAACATTTTTCAGGTTATGGACTCTTGCCCCGCGCACCCTGATATGCGTGGGATTCCTGTCTTCATTGCGATCCAACTTTTTTACTCCTGTTTTTGTCTTTTATATCTGCCTCGCTCCTACTGTACATGCGGTATTACATTTTCCCGCGCAATTTTTATAAAGTCCCTGGCATAGGAGGCCAGATAGGCGTTTTTTCTGTACGCAATGGTCAGCGTACTGAAGATGCCGTCTTTCCCAACGGAAAAACAGGCCGGCTCTCTTTCAAACGCCATATTTTTCACATACGTTTCCGGAACAAAACATGCGCCCAGTCCCTGCTGCGAAAGCAGGATGCACGCCTGCGAATTCCGTGTATGAAAAGGTACAGGCGGCTGTATATGGCAGGTTTCAAACAGATCCAGAGCTATCTTCCCTGTGGTCTGATCCGGTAAATGCAGGATAAACGGTTCCTCTGCAAACAGCCGCAGATCCATCCATGGGTATCTGCACCCTTCCTTTTTTATCCCGCGTGCAGCCAGCGGATGATCCGGGGCGATCACAAGCAGAATCTCTTCTTTCAGCAGTACCTCATATGTCAGCTTCGGATGCGGACGGGCTTCATTAAATATGGCAAAATCCAGTTGGTCGTCCAGCAGAAGACGCTCCTGTATGGCATAGGTTTCTTCCAGAAAATTCACTTTTACACCGGGATATTTCTGATGAAACAGGGGAAGGATCCGGGGAAGCATACAGGAACTGCGCATTAGCGGAAAGGCAATGTTCAGTTCGCCTTCTTTACAGGAATTTAAATCCGCCAGTTCCCTCTCCCAGTCCTGATTGAGCGCCAGAACCTTTTTCGCATAGTCCATATACCGCCGCCCAAGATAAGTAGGAACATAACAGTTTCCGCTCCGGCTGAACAGCTTTCCATCCAGCTCCGTTTCCAGCTTTTGCAGGTATTTGCTTAAGGTGGGCTGCGAAATATACAGCTCCCGGGCGGCTCTGGTCAGATTCTGGTGTTTCGCAATACATAAGATATAGTTTAGCTCCTGAACATTCATGTATCCGTTTTCCCTTCTTTTTTGGCGGCAACTATGCACAAATGGAATACTTTATATGAAAAATAGAAATTAGACTTTCTTTTCCTCACATTTTACAATGAATTTTATAAAGAATCAACCTCATTAAAATTATTACACATGAGAAGGAGAGAAAAAAATGAGTCGTTTTCTTGAAAAGTACTTCAAATTGTCAGAGTTCAACACAAGTGTAAAGACTGAACTTCTGGCAGGCCTCACCACGTTTGTGACAATGGCGTATGTGCTGGCAACAGTCCCCAATATTCTGGGAGGCGCCGGACTTGACAAACATGTCATGCTGACCGTTATGGTTATGCTGATCATCTTAACAAGCTGTGCCATGGCGTTTTATACCAACCGCCCGTTTGCGCTGGCGCCGGGACTTGGCAGCGTAGGCATTGTTGCTTCCATGATCGCCAACGAAGGAATCCCTGCTCCCATTGCGGCAGGAGTGATCTTCTGGAGCGGCGTTCTGTTCATCCTGATCTCTTTTCTGGGTCTTCGCGAGGCGGTAGTGCGGGTGATCCCCGTAAGCCTGAAGCACGCTGTAAGCGCCGGGATCGGACTTTTCATTGCCCTGCTTGGCGCAAAAAGCTGCGGCCTGATCGTTGCAAATGCAGATAAAAACACGCTGGCATTCGGTCAGTTGACTTCCGCATCGGTTATCGTATGTGTCATCGGCTTCATTATCCTGCTGATCGTAAAAGTACGGAACATTCCGGGCGGCCTGATCCTGACCATCCTGCTTACAACAGTGATCGGCATTCCTTTCGGCGTTACCAAACTGCCGGAAACACTTTTCTCCCTTCCGGCAAATATCGGAAGCCAGTTTATGAAAATTGATTTTCTCGGGGCGCTGGATTTTGCGTATATCCCGTTCCTGATCGCGCTGTTTGTACCGGACTTCTTTTCAACATTCGGAACGGTTCTCGGAGTCGGCGCAAAGGCCGGATATCTTGACAAGGACGGCAATCTGCCCGGTATTGACAAATGCTTTAAAGTAGACGCGATCTCCACAAGCCTTGGCGCGCTGTTTTGCATGCCGAGCATGACAACCTATCTGGAATCTTCGGCTGGCGTGGAAGCAGGCGGAAAAACAGGCCTGACTGTGGTCTTCACAAGTATTTTCTTCGCGCTTTCCCTGTTTATCGCGCCGATCGCACTGATCATTCCTTCCGCAGCTACGGCTCCGGTACTGATCTATATCGGGATCAATATGCTCAGCAGTATGCGGAACGTGAATTACTCAGATATCACGGAAGCGGTTCCGGCCTTTGTATGCGTGACCTTTACCATCTTTGCCAACAATATCGCGAATGGTATCTGCGCAGCGCTGCCGGTTTATCTGATCATGAAGATCGCTTCCGGCAACATAAAGAAAATCTCACCGGTCATGTATGTACTGGTAGCTGTCTGTATGTTATATTTCTATACTATTATTTAAGGATTTTTTATAATGGAACATGTATCTTTACTTATAAAAAACGCACGCGTATTTAATTCTTATTTAAAACAGTTTATCCCTGCAGATGTGTCTGTACTGGACGGGAAATTTTACTATATAGACCGGGAACAGTCCGCCGCATTTTCTGCTGAAAAAACACTGGACGCAAAAGGCCTTTATATGCTTCCCGGGCTGATCGATATTCATATGCATATCGAAAGTTCCATGATGACTCCGGGCCCGTTTGGGAGATTTCTGGCGTCATGCGGGGTAACGACGGTAGTATCGGAACCGCATGAAATGGCTAACGTGAAGGGAATGCGGGGAATCCTCGAAATGATCCGGACAGCAGAGGACGCGCCTGTGGATATTTATTATGGCATCCCAAGCAGCGTTCCTTCTACCAACGAAGAGCTGGAAACGACCGGAGGGATCATCCGTTTTCAGGAAATGAAGCATCTGATGGATGAAAAAGACGTTATCTGTGTGGGAGAAGTCATGAATTACCGCCAGATCATCCGCGAAAACGATCTGGATATCACCCGTTTTATAAAATATCTGCAGCAGGAACATCCGGGGTATGTGATCGAAGGCCATTGCCCGTCTCTGGTAGGGCCGGATCTGGCAAAATTCCTTTATCTCGGGATCAACGGGGACCATACAGAGCATACGCTTGAGGAAGTCAGACAGCGGATAGAAAACGGCATGTTCATGGAAATACAGGATAAGATGTTACAGAGCGACGTGCTGGATTATATAAGGGAACACCGGCTTTACGAATACTGCTGTTTCGTTACGGATGATACGATGGCCGATGTGCTTTATAAAGAAGGCCAGCTTAACAGCGTAGTGGAAAAAGCGATCCGCAAAGGCTTTCCGGCGGAGCAGGCGATCTACTGCGCCACCTATACCCCAAGTCAGCGGATGCATCTGTACGACCGCGGGGTGATCGCTCCGGGAAAGCTTGCTGATTTTATGCTGGTGGAGGATCCTTCCCGCTTATCTCCGACGGTTGTCTATAAAAACGGACAGGAGATATTCAGCCGGGGGGAAAATCACGCTCAGGTATATGTGAAAGACTCCTTCCCGGAGGATTTCTACACAAGCGTACAATTACCCGCGCTGACGGAAAAGGATTTTCAGATGCCGGTATCGCGTTTTCTTCCGGCAGGAAGCCCTGTGCCCGCTCAGGTGACGGTACGGGTGATCGAAGTACACGCGGACCGGACACAGACAACGGAAAAGCTGGTGCAGATGCCCGTCCGGAACGGATATATCGACTGGAAATCCAGCGGATGCCTTCTGGCAATGGTTCTGGAACGGCATGGGAAGAACGGAAATATCGGCTATGGATTTCTTACCGGAACCTGTCTGAAAGAAGGGACGGCTGCGACCACCTGGTTTCATGATCATCACAATCTTTTTGTGGTCGGGGATGATGAAAAAGATATGCTGTTTGCAGTCAGAAGGGTCCAACAGATGCAGGGCGGATTTCTTACTGTGCAAAACGGGGCCGTACTGTCCGAGCTTGCGCTGCCGGTGTGCGGCATCCTTTCAGACCAGCCGCTGCAGGAGATCAGCGCGCGGCTTTGCCGGGTACGCGAAAGCCTGATCCATCTGGGATATCAGCATAACAATCCCATCATGTCGCTGGGTACGCTGGGCCTTCCGGTCAGTCCTGCATTAAAACTGACGGATCACGGACTGGTCGATGTCAGCAAAGGAGCGGTGGCAGGTCTGCTGGCTGAATAGTTACGGTCTTTGTCAGGAATCTATTCCATCCTCTTTAATTCCGGCAGAACGGTCAAAAGCATGGTTGTAAAGCAGGCGACTCCCCCGACGACATTGGATACCGGCTCCGCCATAAACACACCGTTCGTACCCATCCCAAATACATAAGGAAACAGGTAGGTCAGAGGAACGACCATGACCACTTTACGAAACAGGCTGAAAAATACGGCCTGTTTCTTTTTATTGAGCGCCTTAAATACAGTCTGCCCGCCGCACTGCAGGGACTGGAAAATATAGGCGAAAAAGTACAGATGGAGCGCCGGGACCGCATATGTAAGCAGCATCCTGTCCGAGTTGAATATGGAGATGAACATCTCCGCCTTCCAGAGGACCAGAAGCCACACAGCCAGCGTATAAGGCAGGGAAACCAGCATCATGATCGCCATGGCCTTGCGCACATTCCCGGCTTTCCCCGCCCCGTAATTATAACTGATGATCGGGGATGCTCCTTCCACCACCGCCAGCACCGGCGTATCCATGATCTGTCTCACAGAAGACACGATCGTCATAATAGAGACATAGATCTCTCCGCCAAATTTCATCAGCACACTGTTGCATGCGATCTGCACGAGAGAGTTGGTACACTGCATAATAAACGGCGCGACCCCAAGGCTGACGATATCTCTTGCAAAGGGGAACATATCCTTTATCCGTCGCGTCTTTTCCATACGGATCCGCTGTTCCAGCTTTTTCCCAAAGATATAATGAGACACCAGCATTACAGACAGCCCCTGGGAGATCACGGTGGCAACCGCCGCGCCGCTCACGCCCATTTTAAGTGCAAAGATAAAGAGCGGGTCCAGGATCAGGTTCGATACTGCCCCGATAACGACGGAAAGCATGCCGATGCCCGGAAACCCCTGTGCATTGATAAAAGGGTTCATACCTGTCGTCACCATGGAAAAAAGTGTTCCGGTCAGGTAAATCCGCAGGTAGACAAGCGAATAGCCCATAGCTCTGTCCGACGCCCCGAATATGCGGAGCAACGGTTCTGCAAACGCCTCTCCGATCCCCATGATCACGCATGCTGTCACGACCAGAAGCCGGAAAGACGTATTCATGATCTTCTCCGCCTTTTCCTTATCGCCGCGACCAAGTTCCATGGCAAAAAGGGGTGAACCGCCCATACCATACATATTGGTGAAACCCGTGATCAGTATAATGACCGGAAAACACAGGCCCACCGCTCCAAGCGCCTCCGTCCCTTCTCCCGGGATCCTCCCGATATAGATCCGGTCCACAATACTGTAGAGAAGACTCAGTACCTGCGCTACCAGCATGGGAAAGGCTGTGCGTGCGATATTCTGCGCAATTTTCCCATTCTCAAAATCTACCTGCCTCATCTAAAAAGACTTCCTTTCATCTTTCCGCTGCAAAATCCTCTATATCATAGCACAAATTTTACTTAACGGCAAACGCAGCGGTACTTGACAGTATATTTTTGAGTGATTGATGCATACTTATTTTTAGGATAAAATAAAGTATACTTTATATTTACATAATTTTCAGGAGAAGGGGGTCTGATTATGAAATACATGGAACGCGCGTTGGAACGCAAATTTTTACACATGAGTTCTTTTTTTAAAGCAAAAAATCTGCAAATCCTGACCGGCGTGAGGTCAAAAAGTATGAGCTGCTTGACAAGGTAAATTTGGAAAGGGGCGGCGGCGGTATTGTCTGTATGTGCGAGGAAGTCACTCCAATTGATGCCAAAAACTGCTTCATTCCCTGTAATTTAATCTGAGTCAAAAGAAAGGTAATGATTTTCCGAAAAGCATTTCCACAGTTTCCCGGGTTTCCCAGAAACGCCAAATGTTCTGCCCGAAACCCGGGAAAAACTGAGATGATGACCGGGCGGCTGAACCCGGATTCTCAGATGCATGTTCGAATTATCTTTACCTTCTTGCCCGAAAAAGCATGCCTCACTGTTGCGGCAGTCCTATTCTTTTATTTTCTTCTTTTTCCGGTTTTCGTTCAGCACTGCGCCAATCGCAGCAGCACACACTGCCATCACTGCAAGCCACAGACCGGCCCTGCTGCTGTCGCCAGTCCCCGGAGAGGGGCTGGCCGCAGTATTTTGACTGCCCCTATTGTTTCGCTTTCCTCCGGCGCCCACGGTATTTTCCGTGCCCTCCGTACTTTCCGTATCCTCCGTACTTTCCGTATCCTCCGTACTTTCCGTGCCCTCCGTACTTTCGGTATCCTCCGTGCTTTCCGTGCTCTCCGTACTTTCGGTATCCTCCGTGCTCTCCGTACTTTCCGTATCCTCCGTGCTTTCCGTGCTTTCCGTATCTTCCGTTCTCTCGTCGTCCTCGTAAGCAATGGCATAACCGCTGAACCGGTCGGTTTCAAATGTCAGCGTCCTGGCGCCGCTGTCATATTGAGCGGGCAGAAACTCTGCATTGCCATTGTGGCAGCGGATGATCCGGAATGTCCGGGTGATGTTTTCGTCTGTGCTGATAAGGTTCTCCGGTATCTGAACCGTCAAACGGACGGGTTTTCCGGTCCGGTGCAGCCATATGATATCTCCCTCGCCCAACTGCTTATACAGGCAGATGTCAAACCAGCTTCCTATCGTATATCCTTTGGCTAAAGATTTGATTTGCTCCTGGTCATCGGCAGAAACACTGCCGCTGATAATAAAGATAATTTTTAATTCCTCTCCATCCACTACTCTGGAAAGATCCTGAGCTGTCAGACAGCCGTTCCGAATCAAAAGCTCAATAATCTCAGTTTCGGAGACGCTTGTTTCCACAGCGGGTGCGCCGTCTTCCGGAATCACCTGTTCGATAATCTTTCCTGCGCCGAGCATCAGATTGCCGTCCTCATCCGGCTCCAACGGCTGTCCGGCTCCGGGGGCGACAGCGAAGGACTGCTCCTTCATCCCGGTAAAATTCCCGGTTCCGCTAATCGTCATACTATATCCTCCGGCATTGACCGCCGTGTTTCCGGTCACGGTATAAGTTACCTCCATGTCCTCGCCCTTACTGTTCTTTACAATAACGCTCCTGACCGTCTGGGCCTGCTCCCTGCCGTTGGCCGTCAGCGCCGGACCAAGAACAATTTCGGCATTCCCGATATCCTTTTGCGCTACCTTAATCGAAACCTCCAGTTCTCTGCCCTGGAAATTGTCCTCCTGCGCATGAACTACGGTAATTTTAGTCTCGCCTGCGCCAACAATATGCACTCTGCCGATTTCATCCACCGCAGCCACGGTTTCATCGCTGCTTGTATAACTGACTTCCCTGCCTTCGTCTCCGGTTACCTCCAGTGTAAAATCCTCATCTCCGTAGGTTTTCTCATCCACTTCCTCTACAGCCAGCAGGCTTTCCGCCCGGTCCACCACAAATGCGGCGGTAGTCTCCCCGGTAAGGACATAGCTGCCCTCCGGAATGCTCGCGGTCACGGTATAGGTTCCCGCCTTTTCCGGCGGCTGGGTCGAGTGAACTTCTGTTCCATCGTTGGCGTTCCCGGTATAAGTTAGTTTTACTGCGGGAGCAATATCGCCCGCTGCCACATCATTCAGCTCCGCCGTGGCTCCGGTAATGGTTTTGCCATACACGCCGCCGCCCGGCACGATCGTGACGGTGACGGGTTTCGGACCAATGGTAAATTCCGCGCTTGCCGTGCAGGCTTTGTACAAATCCGTCTCCTCAAAGACAGCAGTGACAGTATAAGTCCCCGCATCCTTCGGAAATTCGACTGCCGTATCACCTAAAGCATAGGTACAGGTCACACACTCCGTTCCATTGGTGCCGCTTTCAAAAACAGGCTTTTTCGCCGTCTCGCCGTAAATCCAGTCCTCTATAGCAACAGAGCCCGTACCGGTCCCCTTTTCCACCGTCAGAACCGCATCTGCAGTTCCTGCGGCATAAATGCCATGGGCCTTGGTATTCACAGTAATGACAAAGACACCCGCTTTTATTGCTGTCAGCCTGCTGCCATCCTGCGTGCCCGCGCCTGTGACAGCCCTTACATTATAGCTTGCTGTCCCCGCATTTTTGTCAATTTCAAACAACGTTTCGAGGCCGATTGCGCTGCCGTCATACGTAAGCATTTTGTCCTTTCCGGCAATCGAAACCGGCAGAGCAGCCGGATTAGTCACCGTAACCGTTCCGGAAAGCATAACATTTTCACAGTCGCAGCGGTTGTCGGTTTCCTCTGCCGGAACCGTCCACTCAAAGATATTTTCTGCATTCGGTGCAGCGCTGTAATCCGCACAGCTCCATTTCAGTGAAAACTCTGCCTTTCCGCTCTTTTCCAGCAGCGCCTTAATGACTGGCGGAAGCACTGCAATTACCGCCTCCGCGCCGCTCTTATGTTCCGTAAGCGTCACCGCCTTAGGCGCAGTAATACTCGTGATCTTCTCCAATCTTGTCCGCTCAAAAGTCTTCTCCAGCGTGACGGCGCCGTCTGTCTTTGTCACCGTCCAGCCGTCTGCTCCGGCAAGCCCGTCTGCCAACCGATAGTTTTCATCCGGAGTCAGGATAAGAACTGCCGTGTAAGCCGTATTGAAATCATAGCTGTCCGCCGCACAGTTCCATTTGATTTCCGCTGCATATCCGGTTCCCGCCGTCACAGCCGTCTGCACCGTCTCCAGCGCTTCCGGTGCGGGCACGCCGCATGTCGCAGCGGAAATATCGGTGATGACTGCCTTTGCAACCGGCATCGCGGCCACTATCTCCACTTGCTGGTAATTGACGCTGTCCGCCGGTGTAAATACTGCTGCGTAGCCCTTATTGTCCGCCGTCGGCACAATGTCCGCACGCTTCCAGTTCCACATACCCTCCACGGTTTCCGGCAGACCGCCCACCGTCCATGTGCCGTTTTCGCCGGTTAAAGTGTAATCTCCCAGTGTCTTTGCCGGATCATAGACTATATCCTTCTCCGCAGCCGCAGGCACTGTCACCTTCGGGACTGCCTTGTCAACGCAGATAGAAAGCTCCCCGCTGCAGCTCACGTAAGTATCGGCATCATCAGGAGTAAAGATCCACGCCGCCTTCGTTGTTCCTGCAATCGGAACCGCCTCCGGATTTGCCCATGAAAGCGTTCCGTGCACCTCTGTGCCGCTGCTCTCATCCACAAATGCCGCCGTCTCCGCATTCAGCGTCAGACTTCGCAGCTTTGCTCCGTAAACCATGGCATTTGTTCCCGTGACGGCCACTGCAAAGCCTTCCTTCTGGACGGTTACACGCTTATCCACCAGGGAAATGCCGACCGCCACAACAGCATCCTCGTAATTATCTGACTGAACCGTCACCACAAGGCTCGTACGCTCTCCGGCCGCGCCGCGTCTGCCGACACGGTACTTAAGCTTTCCGTCCGCGTCTGCTGCCGCCGCTTCCACAATCCCGGTATCATAACTGCCGAGAGTATAAACAGAAGCACCTCTGTCCTCCGGCAAAAATGCCGCAATATCAATCGTCTCCTCACCGGAACCCTTTGCGTATACATAGTTTCTTTGAATTTCCGTTACCGCCGGCGCGGTTTTTTTGCTCACCGCAATGAAAATCTCCTTATTTTCCGTTCCCGCACAGCATTCTCCGTCAGTCAGTGCAGCCGTAACCACTGCGGTACCCGCCTGCCTGATCGTTACGGTGCCGTTGGCGGATACGGTAAGAATATCTGTGTCCATTACCGCAGCCCCGGCGGCATTTCTGCTTTCGCTAACAGTGTAGGAAATCCGTCCGTCTCCATTCGTCGTGCAGCCAAGGTCAAAGCCTGCATCGCCATAAATCTTTGCATAGGAAGTTTTTGGCACGCTAAGGGTCTGCGGCGCTTTCCGAACCGGAGCCGTAATACCCGATGTCACATTTTCCGCATAGCCCGCTGCCGTTACCACCACATAAATCGTCTTTCCGATGTCCCCTGCCTTCGGCACATAGGTATTGCTGCTTCCCGCCTGCAGCGGTTCGTCATTTCCGCTCCGGTAAAAACGGTAGCTGAGGACTGCTCCTTTCTGCGCTCCGGTTACCTCCGCGGTCAGGGTGCCTCCGTACATGGCCGTCCCGGTAAGCTTCGCCCTCCCGGTAAGCGCCTCCGTAAACGCATTCATCGACCAAAAGATTTTGCCCGGCTGATACACATCCGTCTCCTTTGCCTGAACCTGAAGCATACCGGCAGCGAGAGCGATATTGCCAACGGAAATCGTCACCGTGCCTCTGTCCGCACCGTCCGCAGCCTGCGGTAATCCGGTATCCGCCCATGTTTTTCCGCCGTCCGGACTGTACGCATACTCCACGCCGGCCGGTCCCGTAAATGTGAAAGTATCCACACCATAAGCGTCGTTTACGGTCATGTCCTGAGGCTGATTTTCCACCGGGCACTCCGCCTTCTGCACTGTCAGAGTGAGAGTATGGGTTCCGGCCGCATAAATGCCCTTAGCGTCCGTATTTACGGTCACGGTAAATGTTCCCGCCCCGCTCACAGTGAGCATGCTGCCTTCAAGCGTGCCGATTCCTGTTCCGCCGATGATTCCATAACTTGCTGTCCCGGCATTCTCATCAATCCCAAACATCTCGCTTACATCAATAGTACTGCCGGTATAGACAGTTTCCCTGTCGGTTCCGGTAATCGTCACCGGAAGCGCGCTCGGGTTGGTAACGGTAATCGAGCCTGTCAAAGTCACATCCGCTCCGTCATAACCGGCTGCATCTGCCTTCCAGCGGAAGGCATTCTCTGCATTTGGCGCGGCGGCGTACGCATCGCAGAGCCATGTGAGGGGCAGCTCCGCCGTCTTTTTGCTTTCCAATGTCACCGAAACCGTGCTTGGCAGTTCTGTAATCACCCCGGCCGCATCAGCTTTATGATCTGTCAGCATTACACCTGTCGGCGCTGTCACTGCTTCTATTTTTTCCATGCGGGTCTTACCGAAGGTTTTCTCCATGCTCACTGTGCCGTCCTCGGCAGACACAACGGTCCATCCCTCCGGACTTAGCTCTCCAAACATGTGGTTTGCGTCCGTCGTCAATGTCAAAACAGCCGTATAAGCGGTGTTAAAGCCATATTTGCCGTCACCAGTCTTTGGCCTCCATGCAATTTCCCCCGTGTAGCCGCTGCCGCCTTTAATCTCGCTTTGCATCTTCTCCTGTTCTTTCGGCGCCTTTACGCTATCCACGGCAGCCGAAACGTCTGTGAGGACGGCCCTGTCGATCGTAAATTTTCCTGCAGCTTCGCCGGTATAGTTGCCTGTACCCGTCACGGTCACTACAGCAATCCCGGCATTTATATTTTCAGCATAGGAAACGGTATAGTCGATATCCTTTGTCAGCGTTCTGCCTCCCAATGTAACCGCAGGCTCAGGCATATGTGCTGTACCGTTATAAATATAACTGCCGTCCGCCGTGACTTCTGCATCCTCCATTCCGGCCGGAGTGATGGCAAAATTCTTCAAGTTCAAGCCGGTAAGTTCATAGTTCCGGTCGGTAATTGCAGCGGTCACAGTGTAATTTCCCACATCCGCGGGAGCAGCAAAACCTGCAGCTTCACCCTGCCTTGTATAGGTCAGAACCACACTAACTGGCTCATTCTTTATCACACCTTCCAACTTCACCGATGCCGGGAATGGACTGCCATTGTACACGCCGCCATCCGCCGTAATAGAAGCGGTAATCACTTTCTTCCCGATGCTCCAATCGACGGACACATTCTCCGTGCCGCCGTCCGGCCAGCAATAGTTTCCGTCCGGTGCAGCGATGGCTGTGTAACCGCCCGCATCCGTGCCGGTGCCGCCGTCGACCGTATATCCCGTGCCATTTGCCACTCCGGTCTGCTCCTGCCCGTTGTAGACCAGCCCCGTTTTCGCGGCAGGGCGGGCAATGGCTTTTCGTTCAATCGTTACCGTGGCAGAGCCGGTAACCGTCTCGTAATTAGGGCTTGTCAACCGGTAATACACAATGTAGCTGCCCGCGTCTGTATAGGCCGGATTCTCCGTCCGGTCACAGTTTCCCTGTTCCGTTCCATACCGTACCGTCACGCCGGAAGGATAACCGGTGACGGTGATGCCGTGGGCTTTTCCATCATAAACTCCGGTATAATCACTGACCTGAATATTCTCCTGCTTTGCCGGAGCGATGCGCCAGATGATCTCCTTCGCCTCAGTGCTGCCGCCTTCCCAGCAGTGATTGCCATCCAGGGTAGCTGTAGCGGTATAAGCGCCCGCATCGGTTCCGGTGTTTCCTTCGAGCGTATATCCCGTGCCGTCTGCCACACCGGTCTGCTCCCTGCCGTTATAGGTCAGTGAGATCGCCGCAGGAGCAGGAATTGCCAGACGTTCAATGGTCAGCTTGCCATGCTGATAGCTGAACTGATAATTGGCAGTCACATCCGTTTCCCCGTTTTTGACCACAGCACCGGAAGGTACAATCGAATTTTCCTCGGATACCTGATCTTCGTCAGCGGTGAGGATGATATCTGTCAGCATATCGCCGCCCGCAAGGCCGCTTACCGTCACCTGATCCACTCCCCCGGCGATGCTGCCGCCATAGGTAATCGTCTGGTCAGCGGCAGTGATGCTGAGGGCAGCCCTGTCGATCGTAAAGTTTCCTGTTGCTTCGCCGGTATAGTTGCCCGTTCCCGTTACGGTCACAGAGGCTGTTCCGGCGTTTACGTTTTCCGCACAGGTAAAGGTGTAATCCGTTCCCGGAGTCAGCGTTTTTCCGTTCCACGTAACGGTTACCTGATCCTCTTCGGGCATCCGGGCCGTCCCAGTGTAGGTATAGCCGCCGCTGACCGTAACCTGCGCGTCTTTCATGCCGGCCGGGGTGATAGTAAAGGAAGCGGAACCGCTGACGGCGTAGTTGCCGCCGTCCCTGTCCGTGACCGTAACCGTCGCCTGACCGACATTGATATTATCCTCATACGCCACAATGTACTCGTTTTCGCCGATCACTGTCTCTCCGTCTTTGACGGTGACAGCAGGTTTTTTAGCTGTGCCGTCGTAAACGACGCTGGCCGAATCCACAGTCACGGCAGCGTTGACCGTCCTTGGGCTGATGGTCACGCTCACGCTCTCTGATTCTGTATCTTCATGATTTTCATCGCCCGCCGCCTTGTAATAGACCGTATAGCTCCCGGCATCTGTACCGGCAGGAGCATCGGCGGAATAATCCGTGCCGTCCATGCTGTACTGCAGCGTGCCGCCTGCGGCCGTTCCGGTCACAAGGGTCTGGGGCCGGCCGGTATAGGTCAGGGTATTCGCATTCACCGTCACGGTCGGCGCAGCCTTATTGACCGTCAGCGTAATTTCTCCGCTGACAGTGTTGTAGGAACTGGTGTCATCCGGCGTAAAAGTCACGCTGTACCGGGTCGTTTTGCTGTCGGAAACAGCAGGCTGGATACTGTCTGTTGTCCATGCAAAGGTTCCGTCCACGCTGGCTTCACCGCCAGAAAAGGCGTTGTCCACGCTGGCCTCGCCGCCTGTAAGGACGCTGTCCCTCAGACTCTGTCCATAGGTAATGGCGCCTGCCGTGGGCCATGTACGGACAGTGGGAGTGGCCCTGTTCACCGTCAGGCTGCCCGGAGTGTAAGTAATGTCGTAATTTGCCGTTACATCCACACTGTCTCTCTTGATCACCGCATTCTCTACGGTAATGGCCTCCTCATGGGTTCCCACACTATTCTGCGTGGCAGACAACGTAATACCTGTCAGAATATCCCCCGCCGCCAGTGCTCCGCAATTTGTCTGATCCGCCGAATTTTCGATGACTCCGCCATAATCCATCGTCTGGTCTTTAGCCGTAATGGTCAGAGGCCTTTTCGCGATCGTAACCGGAAACTCCGCCTCATTGCCCCCATGGGAAACCTTCAGCGTATAGGTTCCGGCGTCCACGGGCTGACCGGGCAGCGCGGTTCCTTCCTGATACCATGTGAACGCCAGATCGCCGTATGCGGTATCGCTTTCCACCTGATCTTCTGCAGGATTTGAAAGCGCCGTACCGTCATAGGTCTTTCCCGTATAGTCCTTCAGTTTTACCATGAATTTCGGGACATAGGTCGTGCTGCCGCTGCTCTCCGGAACATAATCCGCTCCGTTCACCTGAATGATCTTTGGGCACTCGTCCCTATTCAGCCAAAAATATACCTTGCCGCCGTCACGGGTATAAACGTCCTTTACCCCGTAGGCAGTCGTACCGTCAGCCCGGGTCACACTGGTGATGGGAACATCATCGCCCACATTCTTCAGGGTAAATGTCCGGAGAACCTGTTTTGATATATTGATGGATTTTTCACCAGTCGTTTTTATGCTTCCGCCGGTGATGTCAATTTTTCTATCCCACATATCCCTTGCACCAATGCTGTAATAAGCGTCCGAACCACTGGAAGGAGTGTGTGCAGTGACCGTGCCTCCATTGATCGTGATAGTTGTGTAGGTTACACCAACATCAGCGCCTCCCTCGCCGATTCCCGCTCCGTTGACACCTCCGCTGGCGTCTACGATGCCTCCATTGATGGTGATGTTTACCTTAATGATATGATCCTTAGAGCCTGTATATTGGCCGCCGCCGATTCCTGCAGCATTACTTCCGCCCTGCGCAGTCACCCTGCCGCCATTGATGGTGACGCTGGTACTGATTTCTGAAGAACCACTGGAAGGCCCAGCCAATCCAATGCCTGCGCTTTTTTCCCCTCTGGCCGTGGCGTTCACCGTGCCGGAGTTTATAATAATGTGGCCGCTTTTGGATCCGGCTGTCGCACCGATGGCCGCGCCATTGCCGGTATTCTCAGCGTTCAGAATCCCGTCACCGCTCAGGGTCAGCGTCGCGCCGGAAGGGACATAGATCGCCGGAGAGTAGCCGCCGGTTGATTTAACGTTGTTCGTACCGACGATCTCCAGCTCGGCATCACTCTTAACATCGATCGCCGACATCGAGCCGTGATTTATGTTGATATCCTGAAGCCTGACATGGAGCGTCTGAGTCGTATTCTGGATCGTGATCTGATGGGCCACAGGAGTCCCCGAA
>Ga0129309_1000933_pt1 | contig 17804 bp, 20 predicted proteins | sample L1105metagenome_FD_94439 | JGI IMG/M metagenome (GOLD analysis project Ga0129309, IMG submission 94439) | Ring-tailed lemur group fecal microbial communities from Wisconsin, USA - L1105 metagenome | ecosystem: Host-associated > Mammals > Digestive system > Large intestine > Fecal | place: USA...
ATGTCCTTCATAGATCAATTCCGGCATGAATCGATAGAACAGTGTCAAAAGCAGCGTGGAGATATGTGCTCCATCCACATCGGCATCTGCCATTATAATAATCTTGTCATAACGTAATTTGCTGATGTCGAAGTCGTTACCATATCCTTCGGAAAATCCACAACCGAATGCATTAATCATCGTTTTAATCTCTGCATTCGCCAGCACCTTATCAATGCTTGCCTTCTCCACATTCAGAATCTTACCACGGATCGGCAGAATCGCCTGATACATCCTATCTCGCGCCGTCTTAGCTGATCCTCCGGCAGAATCTCCCTCTACGATGAATATCTCGCACTTGCTGGCATCCCGGCTCTCGCAGTTCGCCAGTTTTCCGTTACTATCAAAGGAATACTTCTGCTTCGTTAACAGATTCGTCTTCGCACGTTCCTCCGTCTTACGAATCTTCGCCGCCTTCTCCGCACATCCGATCACCTTTTTCAGAGTATCCAAATTTCGGTCAAAATATCGGATGATCTCATCATTCGTCACTTTTCCACATGCTTTCGCAGCATCAGGGTTGTCCAATTTCGTCTTAGTCTGCCCTTCGAATCTTGGATCCGGATGCTTGATTGAGATGATTGCCGTCATACCATTACGCACATCCGCTCCGGTAAAGTTCGCATCCTTCTCTTTTAATATTCCCAGTTCTCTGGAATACTGGTTAATGACGGTTGTAAAAGTAGTCTTGAATCCAGTCAGATGGGTTCCTCCCTCTGCATTATAGATATTGTTACAGAAACCAAGTACATTCTCATGAAACTCATTCACATACTGGAATGCTGCTTCCACTTCGATACCTTCTGCTTCTCCTTTAAAATACACTGGCTCATGGACAATCTCCTTCTTAGAATTCAAATCCTTAATGAATCCCAGAATTCCATCCGGTTCATGGTATACAATATGTTCCAGTTCACTGCCTCTTTTATCGTCAAATATAATCGTAAGAGAAGGATTCAGATAAGCCGTCTCATGCATACGGCTCTTCACTTCTTCCGCACGGAACTTCGTCTTTTCGAATATCGTATCATCTGGCAGAAAGTTCACCTTCGTTCCGGTCTTCCTGGTCTTGCCGATCTTCGGCAGCAGACCATCTTCCAATTCCATCACCGGTTTGCCTCTTTCATATCTGTCATGATGAATATATCCCTCACGGCTAATCTCCACATCCATATGGGTAGACAGCGCATTCACAACCGAAGAGCCGACTCCGTGAAGTCCACCGCTTGTCTTATAGACAGAATCATCAAACTTACCGCCGGCATGAAGGGTCGTATAGACAACTCTTGCTGCGGATACGCCAGTTGCATGAAGCCCTACCGGAACTCCACGTCCGTTATCAGCCACCGTTGCCGAACCATCTTTTTCCAGCGTCACACGAATCTCTGAACAATATCCGGCCAGATGCTCATCCACTGCATTATCCACAATCTCATAGATTAAGTGATTCAATCCTTTGGCAGAGACACTTCCGATGTACATTCCTGGTCGTTTCCGAACCGCTTCCAGTCCTTCTAATATGGCAATACTATCTGCATCATATGTATTCTTTTTCGCCATTCCTATATATCCTTTCTAACATTTCCTCTACATCATCAGGCAAAGTCTGCCAACTTCCAGTACATACAATACTGACAAATGGGCAAACTTTTCCATACTGCCAATATCTTAGCACAAAATGTAGCCTTGTTCAAACATATTTTATTCCCACGAGCAATGAGCCAAGCGCGGGTGCTTGCACACGCATTTGGCGAATGCCGCGAGGGTCAAATACCACGCAACTCTACTGCGCTTCAATTTCGATGCCCGTAGTTTGCTGCGGGGTATTTGACTTTACAAGTACATTATGTAGTGTGGCTGCCAGAATCTCCATGGCATTACGCATCTCCTCCACCGTATTGGTCTGCGCTCCTGCCTCCACAAGAAGAGTTTTCGGCTTAAAATGCATATTATACCGATACCCTCTCAAGTAAATATGACGGGTAAATCCAGGAAATTGATTGGTCGCCGCTATCTGAAGTTGTAATGAAAATGCAAGGTTATCTTCAATATATGGATTCGGAAGATAACTGATATTCCCGTTTGCCCGCGTCCTGCTCAATCCATTGAAAAACATGATCTGTGCAGTTGGTTTTCCATTGATCTCAGTGACCAGATGGGTTCCCTCTGCTACACCATCTCTATGCAGATCAATGACCACCTCAATACTCGGGTTCTCCTGGAGAATCGCCTGAATCTCCGGTTCTGCCAATTCATAAGCCATGCTGCGATCTAATTGTCCATTCACCAGATCATAAACTCCTTCATGATGAAGCGTCTGGATTCCGTAAGTATTATTCAGAAGTTCTGTCAGATATGAGCCGATTCCCACAATTGTCGTATTAACATCCCCTTCCACTGAATCTGCAAATGCCTCCTGAGAATGGGTATGATAAATCAACACTCTAGGTCCATCGCCTGACTGGTCAATCGTCATGTCCTTCCCCATTAACTTCTCTGCATTCAGAAGTTCAGGATCAGCCATCGTATTCGAATCAATCGTATAAAAATTTCCAACCAGATACTCATAGTTCATCAGATTCTCCATCGACGTATCAATTGGTGTTCCGGAGGTCTGTACTACTTCTGGCACCGGGTCATCATTAAGAATCAACTGCCCATTCTCATCCACCGCATTCTCATCATTTGCCTGCTGCGCCAGAATCATCTGATAGGTCTCTTGATCTTCCACATCCGTATGGGAAGCTTCCTTTCCCTCCACATATGTTCCAAGCGGAATGAATCCCATTGCCGCCTCCGTTACCCAATCCTTAAGGGACTCTTCCTTCCCTTCCTCAATATATGCAAATCCTGTCAGATATGACCGCTTCGCTTGATCCATTAATATCCGGTTAATCCTTGTCTGACTTCGCTTCTCTATTCCCAGAGATACCCGAATATGCATACAGGCATACACAGCCAGAATTCCCAGGATTATCACAATAATTATACGGCTAATCCGCTGTTTCTGTCCCACATCATCACTCCATCTAAGAACTGCTGTCTGCATTCACACAGACAGCACTTTTTTCACTTCATGTCTTAACACTATATGAGACTTTCTTCCTGATTATGAGCATGTCCTCCCAAAAAGAGCATATTCAGCGCTTCTGATATGGTATAACTGATTCTCTTAACCGTCTCATCAATATCCTTCGGAGTCACAAAGAGACCATTCAGATGCGGAGAGATCAATTCCTTCACCAGTTCATACTTCTCTGCCGCATTGTACCCTTGCATCACCACGCCAACGCCCCGCAGAGTCTCCGAACTTTCCAGCGCCGCAATCAGATTCTCCATGGTATCATTGACAATCGTCGCAGCATCCACTACTGTCGGTACGCCAATGGCAATCACCGGAATCCCAACCGTCTCTTCCGTAATCGCATTCCTGTGATTCCCCACACCAGATCCCGGATTAATCCCCGTATCCGAGATCTGAATCGTCCGGTTCAGTCTCTTAGAACTTCGTGCCGCCAGAGCATCCACCGCTATCATGAGGTCCGGCTTCGTCTCTCGGACAATCCCCTTGACAATCTCCACTGTCTCCATCCCTGTCTGAGCCATCACTCCCGGAACGATGGCACTGATCAGGCGTACATTTTCTTCTCCCATCGCATACTTTCCATATTCTTTCACAATATGCCTAGTAATATTAAGGTTATCCACCACATATGGTCCCAGCGCATCCGGCGTCACCTTCCGGTTTCCCAGCCCCACAACCAGAACAGAGTAATCTTCCTTATCCGCTTTGATAAACCGCTCCAAAAACATTGCAAGTTCCTTCGATATCTCCTCATGATAGTCCTCATCCGGCACTGCCATATTCGGAGCCTCCATCGTAATATAGGTTCCCACTGGCTTCTTCATAATCTTTGCACCATTCTCCGTCTCAATCTTCACGGTAGTCACTTTGATCTCCCGCTCCTCATCGTACTTCTCCTCCAGAGACACCCCCTGAACCTCCACATGATCTGACTCAAACCTCTCCTTATCCTCAAGCGCCAAATCCGTCCGAATACTATACTTCTCAATCATCCCTAATATCCTCCAACTAAATAATCACATATATCCTAGTTTTTACAATATTTTGAGAAATATGTATTGACAGAAATCATTCCTTGCCCTAAAATAAATTCGTATGTTTCGTTAGAACGTCCGTGTCCGGCTCTAACGAATTCAAATTCACAATCGATACAATCGAAATAAAAGATATTGGAGGTGGACAAATTGGCTAATATCAAATCTGCAAAGAAGAGAATCTTAGTAAACGAAACAAAAGCTGCTAGAAACAAAGCAATCAAATCTAAAGTAAAAACTTGCATTAAGAAAGTTGAAACAGCTGTAGCGAACAAAGATGCTGAGGCTGCAAAAGCTGCATTAAAGGTTGCAATCGTTGAGATCAACAAAGCAGGAAGCAAGGGTGTTTATCACAAGAACACATGCTCTAGAAAGATTTCCCGTTTAGCAAAAGCCGTAAACGGAATTGCTTAATAGATAGAGAATATGCGTACAAAAAACAGCCATACCGTCAGTGGCTGTTTTTTTATTTGCATATGATGATCTGACAAATCTTTCGCCTCTTAAAATCTTAATTGATAGGCAACTCTTATATCTACTCCATTGTATATCATCACAATGATTATATTGATTGATAGAAATAAAAATAGTCATTATAATTCTTTCCAATGTTCCTATAAATCTACCGGCATTTTTATTCATCAAAAAAGGCGATATTTTGAATTTATTCATTAAAAAGGCGATATTTTTATGTTTCACAAGGAAACCTCATCTCCACACAGAATTCATCCCCCTCAATCCTCGCCTCAATCTCTCCATTCATCCGTATCACCAGTTCTTTCGCAATAGAAAGACCTAGCCCCGTAGACGTCTTACTTCTGGCGGCATCTGCTTTGTAGAATCGTTCAAACACTTGGCTTATGTCAATATTTTCTGGATTTTTCACCCGGTTACTGATCCGGAACACAACCTGCGCCCTACGATCCACAATCTGCTTATGCAGTTGAATCCTAATCCGTTTTTCTCCGTGATCCAGACCATTTTTAATAATATTCTGGATTACTCTGCGAAGCCCTTGTTCATTCCCCTCCAGACAAAGCAATTCTTCTGTAATCTCAATCTCTGGCATTATTCCAAGCTGCATCCACTCCTCATAATAAGAAAATATCATTTCTTTTAAAATACGATTGATACAGCATCTGGACATTTCCAATTGATAGGAGTCATTTTTCAACTTTGTAAAGGTAAATAACTCTTCTAGCATCTCCTTGAGACTTTCGATTCTCTCCTGAATAATTCTCATATATCGTCTCTGGTCATCCGGACTCTCACTGGTCTCCATGAGTTGGAAATACCCATCCAGAGAAGTCAGCGGTGTACGGATATCGTGAGAAAGGTTGGTGTATGTATCAGCAATGATCTTCTCTTTCTCCAGATATTCCTTTCTCTCCTTTCGTCTCAACGCCAAGAATTCATTCAAAAGTTCCGATAGTTCTCCGATTCCTCCACTATCTATCTCATGCGTAATAATCATATTACTTTCGTTATGAATCAGAAACGCCAATTGGCGGCAGATGTCTTTCACCTGCCGCTGGAATTTCCACAAAATGTATGTTTGTATCAATATGATTCCTGCCAGAATCCCAATTACTATATACATACCCTTATAATCTCACTTTCTATATATCCCTCTTTCTGAATATTGCACTGCCTGCCAGTATCATAACAATGACAAATCCCAGAGCAATCACAACCGCCTGTACACACTCGCTGCCCGTCGGTCCCATTGGAAGCATCGCAATCTTCCCTGTCACTGTATACTCAATCAACTGAAAGTCTTTGGCTCCGGCTTTGTGAATCAGATTATCTACTGCACTGTAGAGAATCATCATCATATTCATACACAGACAGATAACGATTACCATACTGATCACATTGCTTCGAATCACTACTGCAAGTGCCATACTGATAATCACCAACGCATAGTGCAATGCTGTCTGCGCACCCAGATATAGTAAGAATTCTTTTGTATTTCCTAATTCGATCTTTCCAAAGATGATCTGATTTGCAACCACTTGGAGAAGTACATATCCGGCCATGCTAAGAATGGTGTATGCCAGTAATGATACCATCTTGGCAAGCACCAGATGCCCTCGGTTTCTGACCTGCCCTCCGATATTCTTAATATATCCGCTATTTATATCTGCCGTACCAAAGATTACCGCAAAAATCACAAGGAACAACGCAATAAACTTCGCCTGTGTATTCGCATAGAACAAGTCAAACACCGTAACCATTTCTCCCGGCTGCGTAGGAAGGACCACTGTCATTCCAAGATTCACCTGCTCTTCTGCCTGTTCTTCCTCTACTACTGCCTGTTGTCTATTCATTTCTTCTTGTATTGCATCGTAATCGATTTTCGACATATATGTAGTAATTATGACAGCCACTGCCATAATGATCCATATTACATAGAGACTCTTTGTCCGGAACATTCTGTATATATCCATCTTTATCATATTAAGCATTCTGTGCACCTCCTGTCAGATTCAAGAAATAAGCCTCCAGTTCCTCACTGGTTACCTGGATTCCTTTAATTGGAATTCCTGCTTTCGCCAGTTCCATATTAAGAACAGCACTCTCACTTAGCCGTTCAAATATATGGATATGTTCTTTATCTATAACCTGATAGTTGGCAAATCCTAATGCATCCAGTATCGGAAGTGCCTTTTCCGGCTCATCCAGAATCACTTCAATTCTCTCACTGCAGCGGCTCATCAATTCTTCCCGGGTCAATTCCTGCAGCAGACTTCCATTGTGAATGATTCCATAGTCTGTTGCGATCTTAGACAATTCTTCTAAAATGTGACTGGAAATCAAGATGGTCATATTCCTCTCATCTCTTAGTTTCTGGATAATATCTCTGACTTCTGCAATTCCCTGTGGATCCAGTCCATTGATTGGCTCATCCAGAACCAATAAATCCGGTTCACCCACAAGCGCAAGCCCGATACCTAGTCTTTGCTTCATTCCTAATGAGAAATGCTTCGTCTTTTTCTTCCCCACATCAGAAAGACCCACAACACGTAAGATTTCTTCTATATAGTTGTCTTTATGAATACCAAAAAGCTTGCACTTAATCTTTAGATTCTCATAGGCATCCATGTTTCCATATAGCCCCGGTGATTCAATCAGGCAGCCAACCCTGGTACGAATCCTTCCCAGATCCTTGCCTTTGTAACCAAACATCTCGATCTCACCGCTAGTCGGCTTGGCAAGACCGCTGATCATCTTAAGACAAGTGGTCTTTCCCGCTCCATTTCTTCCAATGAATCCATAGATAGCACCTTTCTTAATATGAATGTTCACATGATCCACCGCTTTATGATGTCCATATTGTTTGGTCAGGCCAATGGTTTGTAATAATATCTCACTCATTTCATGACACTCCTTTGATGCGCTTTTATCTGCGTTTTTCTTATCTGCCATTTATATTACGGATTGAATCCTAATCGAACGCAAATAAATAGTAAAAAAAGAGTAAAGATAATCCTCTGATACTATGGGTGAAGCCGGTATCCGATTCCCCATACCGTCTCAATATATTCCTCCTGCGAAACAGCCTTAATCTTCTTTCGGATATTGCTGATATGAACATCTAGCGTCTTCGTCTCTCCCATATACGGCTCTTCCCAGGCATACTCAAAGATATCTTCCTTGCTAAATACTTGCTTAGGACGTCGCAGCAATAGTTCCAAAATGGCGAATTCCTGTCTCGTAATCTTCGGAAGTATCTTTCCTTCAACACTCACCTGAAAGGTATCCTTATCTAGCGTCAGTCCCCGGTAAGTCAACGTATGCTGTGCGGACGTTATGGGAGATTCCTGCGCCGCGTGACGAAGCTGCACCTGCACACGAGCAATGACTTCCTTAATTTCGAATGGCTTCGTAATATAATCATCAGCACCGTTGGTCAGAAGATTAATTTTCTCATCCAGATCTCCTTTTGCCGTCAGTACAATAACCGGTATATTTCCTTTTCTGCGTATCTCTGCCAGAACCTCCTCGCCGGAGATGCCCGGCAGCATCAGATCCAGCATTACCAATGTATATGTATTCATCCCAAGCAGCATACGGGCTTCTGTACCGGAAAATGCCTGTTCACAAGTGTATCCTTCTTTAGAAAGCGCTTCATTTAATAAGTTATTTATATTTGTGTCGTCCTCAACGATTAGTATATTGTTCAATATAAATTACTCCTTTGTCTGATGTTATCGTATAAAATGTGTAAAAACGTGTTCTTCCAATCCCGGAAATCCATATTTTTCTTTTCCCAAAGCAATACTTTTTATGAGAAAGACCATATTCCTTGCCAGAACACGCATTGTCTGCAATCCTTCTTCGTCCTGCTTTGCCTCGCCTACATTTCTTCCATGCACACTATTCCAATATTGGCTGGATGCTACGGGCATTCCTGTAATAGTAAAATACTTATTCAATTCATCAAACGTCGCAGAACAGCCTCCACGCCTTGCAACTGCCACGCTTGCCCCAACCTTCATCGTCTTATCAAATGGTGTACTGTAAAACAGACGATCAAGACATGCGATCAAAGTCGCGTTCGCAGATGCATAATACACAGGGCTGGCAATCACAAGCCCGTCCGCCTCCTTAAACCTGGCTGCAATCTGATTCACCTCATCATCAAATACGCAACATCCCTTTTCTTTACAGGAACAACAAGCGATACATCCCCTGATATCTTTGTTGCCAATCTGTACTGTATCCACTTCAAATCCTTCTTGCAAGAATATCTTTTCCATCTCTTTCAATGCAATGGAAGTATTGCCATTGCTACGTGGACTTCCGTTAATCATTAATACTTTCATTCTCTTCTTCCTCCTCTAATACTACTTTTATCATATACCATAATATACTCTTCTGCATTTTTATCAATAATCCTAAATTCCTTGCTTTCGGTATTCTTTATAAAGCAGAAAACTGGCAGAAACATCATCTCGCCTTTATTTCCTACTATTATACCTTCTTATTTACCACTTGCAATAGAAAAGGTATTATTGCATCTGTATAAAATACAATAATACCTTTTCTATGACATATTTATAGACTTCTATCTAGTAAGCAGGATGTCATGATTCACGGTCCGATAGAAGGCTTCCTGAATCTTCTTATAGTCCATATCAGGAAGTGTCATCAGCCACATCATTTTTGTAATCGTCGCTTCAAGAGTCATATCATAGGCCTCAATCAGGTTAAAATCTTTCTTAACCTTCTGTCCAACCTCATAAACCTCCATATTGCTGCCTTCATTTGCAACCTGCGTTGCCATCACCACGTATTTACCTTTCTCGTGCCATTCTTCCATCTGATGATAGAATTCTTCCACGATACTTGCCGGTATTCCTCCTACTCCAAAACTTTCCAACACAATGCAATCATAATTTGCAAATAAATAACTAAGCAATTCCGGCTTTACCCCCGGAACCATCTTCATGACACAGATACTATTCTTCATCTCGTGATAAAATTCCACACGCTTTCTATACGGCATCGTCGGGATATAACGTATCACCCGATGATCCTGGATCACCGCCGGATACGGAAAATTAATACTGGAAAACGCATTATAACTCTTCGCCCGCTCTTTCTTCGCACGGGTTCCAACGATTACTTTACCGTCAAAGACGATATTCACATCCTGCGAATCATCATCAGCAGCATAGACAAAACTATCCAAAAGATTCGTCTTCGCATCGGTCACCACCATATTAATTGGCTTCTGTGCTCCCGTTATAACAACCGGCTTCGCAGAATTCTGGATCATATAGGAAAGAGCTGCGGCCGTGTACGCCAGCGTATCCGTTCCATGAGCAATTACAAATCCATCATAACTATAGTAATTCTGTTCGATGGTCTCTACCATCATGCGCCAATGTTCTGGTGTAATGTTCGTACTGTCAACATTCATGATCTGTTTTGTATGAATCTCGCAGACATTTGCCACTTCTGGAATATAAGACAATAATTCTTCTGTTGTAAGCCCCGGCGCCAAACCTTGCTCTGTCTGCCTGGAAGCAATCGTTCCACCGGTACCAATCATTAGTATTCTTTTCATGATTCCTCTTCTTCCTAATTAATATATTCTGTGCATTCCCCATATTTGCATCAGAATTATCATAACAAAAAGCAAAGGCGCTTTCAACCACATAACTACTTATTTTTCTCTCTTCAGTTCTTCAAGACGCTTTAAGGTCTCCTGGAGGGCGAGTTCCATCTGTTTCAATTCTTTATTTTTCTGATCCAGTTATATAACGTACAGTATTCCTATCCATTTCATATAATTCTTTTGAAAACATTCCCATCACCTTCTCGATATTCTGACAGATCTCATATACCTGTTTATACATCGGCTTGAAATCCGGATACTTCTCGATTAGTGCAATAACATCTTCCGGACTGTCACTGCCAAGAAAAGTAAGCCATGCATCTAATCGTGTTTCTATACCTTTATTGTGATGATTTTTCAGATAGATGTCAAGCGGGATGAAGATGAATTTCTGTAGAAGTTCCAGTTTCATTCCTGTATTTGATATCTGTTGAAACTTATGAATATAGTTATCAGGAAAAACATGAAACTCACGAGAACTTTTCTCAAACAACACGATTGTATAGACACTTTTGATATGCTTATAAGAAAACGTATCTTTCGTCATCTTACGACGAACCATCTTATACTGTCGAAGCAAAAGATCTGCCGAGTAACAAGCACTTCTCTCTCCGGGAAACGCATATCCAATCTTCTGAATCTCTACATTGGCAATACTTCCGTCCTCCAACTGTACTACAATATCCATCAATAATAAAGACGACTCATCCAGACGTTCCGGATGAATCTCTGGGTCTAATAATGCCTTGGCACAAAAGTCATACAGCATCTTTACTCCCCTTACGCCAGTACAAAAATCAAGGAACTCCTCTTGATACCGTTCTTCCCAACTATCAAAAATCTCTGCCAGTCTTTCATTGCCGTAGATATCATCCAACACCTCCTTCCGACTTCTAATCATTGGGAAATACATCTGTAACTTACTCGTCATACACCACTTCTCCTTTTAATTTTGTATTTTTCATCGGGTAACTACTTCTAAATCGAAGCCTGAGATGCCTTGCAGCTTAGATCTATCCAGGAGTCAGATAAATTTTTTCACCTTTTTCTTTATTTAGTGTTATAATAGGAAATATACTTTTACAGAATATTGATAATTAACACAGGGAGGAATTCTCATGAAATTAGTAATTACAATGAGTCGCCGCTTCGGAACCGGAGCAAGCGTTATTGCAAAGGAACTTTCTGAAAGACTAGACATTCCCGTATACGACAAAGCATATATCGAACGGAAATTATATGAACACGAATACGAAAGCGAGGCGGAAGCCATCCGCAAACTTGCACGAAAACCATGCATTATTCTTGGACGCTGTGCTTCCGATATTCTTAAAGATCAAAGAAATGTCCTTAATATCTTTGTCTGCGCATCTATGGAAGACCGAATTCAAAGAATTATGAAATTGGAATCCCTTACTTATGAAGACGCAAAAGAAAAAGTGGAAAAAAGTGACGAAGAGCGTGCTGTCTATTATCATGAGCACACTGGAAAAGCCTGGGGAGATGTCAATGATTATCATATGATATTGGATACCTCAGAATTGGGCGTTGATAACTGCGCGAATATCCTTATGCAATATTTCGAACGATTAGAATATATTTAGAATTTCATCCCTGTTAATCATACTTTCTCTGATACTCCTTTCAGGACATGGAAGTTGGTTTATTTCTGGCTATAATACTGCATCAAAAAAGGAGAAGGAAAAATATAACGAACGGAAATTATGTCAGGTTACAGGCGGCGGTTTAGGGATTATCGCCGTCTTAGCATTAATCATGTGCATTTTTGAGAATCAATTACCTACTGATTTTATATATGTATTCCTTGTTATTATCTTTATTGATATTGCTGTAACTATGATCTTAAGTCATACCATCTGCAAGAAGTAAGGGCGCAATACATAATCGTATCACCCCCTTTACATACTAATAATCTATATCTATTCAATCCTACCGATGATAAAACGCTTCCATCGCTTCCCCGATATACTGTGCCGCGCCTTTCCCATAGACACTGTCCATTCCTTCTCTAACCTTTGCATCCGTTTTATAACACTGCGCCAGTTCCAGCATCAATTTTGACACATCTTTCATCTGATAAAGCTGCTTCGAGACAAAATCATATTCTCCTACCAGTTCTCTCACCTCGAATGAATTGACATCTGTCCCTTTCTTATCCGCAAGTTTCTGCTGCACTTTTCCGAGCCGCCTCTGATACGCCGTCATAATCTCTACATCTTTCGGCTGTTCTTTCACAACTTTCATCATGCTTTCCTTATCTCCATACCATTCTACAACCTTCTGAAAATTCCGCTGTACCTGCTCACTTGCCGCACCCTTCACAAATTCATCATGGAATTCCACCATACTTCCATAGTGTTCTATAAAGATCTCCTTATGCCCCTCAGACATATTTTCAGTTATAGACTGATACAATGCTTCAATCTCATCCTTACTGAATACTTCAAAATCCATCTTATCCTCTCCTTTCAAAATGTCATTGATACTGTTAATCATCCGTTCCAAACGCTCTTTTTTCAATATCAGCATTTTCCTCTGACCTTCCAGTATCTGATTTCTATCAAGTCCAGGATTGTCCATGATGGTTCCGATATCCTTAAGCGGCATATCAAACTCCCTGAAAAATAGTATCTGCTGTAACCTCTGAAGTGCTTTATCGTCATAAAGCCGGTATCCCGCCTCGGTTGTAGCCGTTGGTTTTAACAGACCTATCTCATCATAATAGTGAAGCGTGCGCACGCTGATACCCGTTAACTCCGATACTTCTTTTACTGTTCTCATCCAATGCAACCTCCTGTTCTTGATGAATCTATCGTATTCTATCACGCGGCGTGAGAGTCAATGGGTATTTTGTAATTTCTATTTCTTTTTCTGATGGGCAGTGATAATAGTATAACTATAAGCATTGATTGTGATTTCACAATTCTCTATACCCACATACCAGTTTTTTCCTCTTCTTGTGATTGAAGCGTCTGGCATCTGAATTCTCTTTCGACACCAGTCAACTACATTTCCTACAGTCAACGAAAGATTTTTCTGAATCCGCTCTACTCCCAACTCCGTGGTATGTAACTTATCCAGATTAAGAAGCAATTCACATTCCCCTTTCAATATTTGAGCCAACTTCACTTTTCCAGTTATCTGGCTTAAAACCAATTTAAAAACCTTCGTTCTTGGAATTGCTGCTTTACTAAAAGGGAATTCTTCTCTATGATAGTGCGCTACCAATAACTTCAACGCTTCATACTTTTCATCATCCGGAACCATCTCAATCTTTCCCCGTCCGATGACACTTTTATATTCCATGGTGCAGTAACCCCTTGAATAATCAGACACCAACTCATGTGAACAATCCATCTCAAAACTAGCCCGATTATCCTTCTCTATTAAACTATATTTTGTTCCTTCTGTTGCCCCATGGAAATATAAAACAATCTTCCCATCTTCTATCTGCATCCCAAAGTTAAGAGGCAGGATATATGGATAGTCACTATCATTCAGAGCCAGTCTACAGACATCGCATTCTTCCATTACCTTGATAATCTCATCTATATTTGTAATTTCTCTGTCACTTCGTCTCATTATGCTCTCTATTCCTCTCTTTTCTCTTACTTCTACTCAACTGCATCCCGAATATTAAGCACTTATTTCAGGACTTGTCCTATGGTAGGTTTTCCTACTCCCATCGTTCCACCAATTGATATAGATTGTTTTCATATTAATGTCTCTCCACTATGAATCGGATGCAATCTATCTCCCATAATCTCTTTCATAATCTCATATGCAATCTGTCCTGTACAGTGTCCCGTATAGAATATACTCCTCGTCTCCATTAAAGCATCTGCTATTTTCTGAATATTAGCAATATCTTCCTCAGTATATCCTTCCTTCTGCATCAGATGGAAACCACTGATTACAATATCTGGTTCGGAATGAAATATCTCTGCATACTTATCCAAAATATTCAGAATTCCATTATGTGCACAGCCAGATAATAAAATGCGCTTATCGCCTTGCGTAACAACAAGACATTGTTCATGGTCGAAAGTATCCTGGACAAAGACACCATCCACCTTTTTCTTAAGCTGCAGATTTCCTTTCGCAGGATACCTGGACCCTATAATATCCGTATATAAAAATAATTCATCATCCAATCTTAGGTCACTATCCACAGTCACACACTGTTCCAATTGTAAGATATCCTTATCAATGCCAATATATTTTTCCTCTTCACCTGTCAAATGATAATAGTCCAATCCTGCGGATGATTTTAAGTATATTTTTGCTCCTGGATTCAACTTGGCAAACGCAAGAATTCCACCTGCATGATCGTAATGTCCATGACTCAGAATCATGGTATCTACTTGGGTCAAATCTACACCAAGCACCTTCGCATTATACAGAAACATATCCGATGCCCCACTGTCCATAAGTAGTTTATGTTTCTCAGTCTCAATATAAAAACTCAAACCATGTTCATATTGACAATGTGGTTTTCCCGGTGTATTTTCAATCAGATTTACAATTCTCATCTTCCTATACTCCATAAAAAACATTTACATTTTTAGTCTGCATTCAACCCCTTCGTAGTGACGTGTCCCCTCATTCGCTTCATACGGAATATCTTTATAATAACGAAATCCCAGTTTCTCCATCACTTTCCCAGATGCCGGATTTTCTTTCGCATATCTTCCCACCAATTCTTTCACTTTTAGAACATTTTTCGCATAAGATATAATCTCCCGCATAGTTTCAGTGGCATATCCCTGTCCCCAATATTTCTTGCCAAAATTATAGCCTATCTCGAATAAGCCATATTCCTCCTCAAAATATACTAGTCCCGTTCCAATTAACTCATTAGAATCTTTTCTGACAACTGCCCAACGAAACCATTGCTCAGAAGATATCTGTCCCAATTCAAACTCAAGCCATTCTTTCGTCTTCTCAATGTCATGATGACTGCTCCAGAACATATACCTGGCAACATCCGGGTCGCTTTCCCAACATTCGAAGACCTCACTTGCGTCTTCTCTCTGAAAAGGTCTTAATATTAATCTCTCCGTCTCTAATATCGGTGTAACCATAAGCTTCTCCTCCTTAGATATTACCTCTATCATCATCTCTATACCTCATAGCACCTATGGCCATCCCTATGCACATTCCTATACTGACTCCAAAGCACATTCCCATGCCAATATTAGAAAATGCTGCGCCGATAGCAGCGCCAATCCCTGCTCCAAAGCACATCCCTATACTCATCCCCATAGATATGGAACTCCCTCTGCGTTCTGTTCCTTTTTCCATTCCAGCGCATCCTGCTCTAGTTTCTTCATGTATGTGTCCTTGCCATCACAATAGCCATCGTTATCATAAGTAAATTGCGCTGCAAGGCACGTCTTTAATTCTGCATATTCTTTTGCTGTATCTGCATGACTTCTGAGATAATCCCTAACTGCCAGATGCCGATTAATTTCATTCTGATTACTCACCTCAAAGATGTGTACGTGATACGTACGATTATCTCCGCCTTTCATGCAGAAACGTCTGCCAGGGATACCGTATTCTCCCTTATATTCATAGCCGAGGCTTTCTAAATCCTCACGGCTTTCATCGACTAACGTAATGTCTTTAACAACTGGCATAATGTCAATAATCGGCTTCGCCTTCAATCCTTTTACAGATGTACTTCCGATATGATAGATGGCAGCACAGTTCTTTCCTAATGCACTTTTTATTCGCTTTTCCTCAACCTTATACATTTTTTCCCATTCAGAGTTATAATCTACAACTTCTATTTTTCTTGCCACAATCGGTCCTCCATCCCTCTTCCTTGATTCCTCTACTCATTCTACAATTTCAACGCATTCATCGGACACTCATCCACACACTTCACACACAGGATACATTCCGTTGCATTTTCTCTTTTTCTTGAATTACTTGTTACGTCTACATTCATTGGACAGACTCTCTTACACTTACCACATGAGATACATTTTTTCTCATCAACTTTTATACGCATAACAGCAAAATAACTCATCGGTTTTAAGAATACCGTAATCGGACAGAGATATTTGCAAAATGCACGATTATCCTTCAGTACAACCGCTAACACAACCCCCGCAGCATAGTACAATATATTGCCAGCAATAAAACTCCAGAACATAATCCGATTCAGGTCTGGTACATGAAGCAAGAACAATGCCGCAACAAATAACAGAGAGATGCCAAATGTAATGTATCGGAGATAACCAATCTTCTTTCTCGGACTCTTAGGCTGTTTATACGGCAGCAAGTCAAGAATCATAGCCGTCCAACAGGCATAGCCGCACCATCCTCGTCCAAAGAATAGAGGTCCGAATATCTTCGCTACAACATAATGGATAGTTGCCGCCTCAAACACACCTGAAAACAGGTAATACCAAAAACCTTCTATCTGCATATTCTCCCTGCTGAGCACCCCAAGGTAAATCAGCATATACAATCCCACGCCAAATTGAACCACCAGCCTTGCATGCTGATACTTCCGAATATACAAGAATAATCCAAAAGCAATAAAACCACCAATATATGTAAAATTAAACAGATAAAAGATATTATCAAGTGTCTGCCATAGAACGATTGCAATTGTTTCAAATATCACCAGCATAATCAATGGACCTGAATATTTTTTTAGAATTCTCACTTTTACCTCCTGTCATATTTTGTAACCTACAGGACCTACCACCGGATGCCTCGGCACCTCAAACTACTCACTATACTCATTCCTAATTGACTCTATAAATCCTTAATCCATCATATTCATCAATCAAATGAAGCATACAGTTCATCGGCTCTGTATCCTTATCCTGTTCTTCTCTCTCCAGTTCCTCATAATTCTCCACCATTAACTCATGCATTCTGGTCTGTTCGCGCAGATTACGGCTGATTGTTTTCACATCTTCTCCTAAGCCATAGATTCCCTTACAGAGTTCTTCCTTCCGATAATCCGTACCATAAGTCCAGCCCATCGATAATTTTTCATTCAGCCAACGCTCATGCTCCATAGGTCCGATAATATCCATATCAGTATCTGTAAACTGATCCAGCAATTCATAATCCACCGGCTTATCCGTATAGAAACAGTCAATTGCATCCAGATAGCCCGCGAATGCTTTCGCCTGCATAATATTAGACAATTTGTATTCCAGAGATAGATTTTCGAAACTTTCTTCCAGGCTTTCTGCAGACTCTTCTCTTTCCTTTATATCTTCAGGAACAGCACTTTGATATCTGCCATTCAATGCAACTGCAAAATTATATAAATGAATAAAACTGCTGTTTGACAGGTAAGTATGTGTTCTCCGGTTATTAGGAACAAATGCAGTATCCAGACTAAACCCAATGGAATCTCTTTCATTTACCCGTATAATTGTCTCAATATCCTTCACAAAACTTACTGGATCACCCGTCATCTTTCGATAAGTTCCTTTTGCCACATCTTTCTTATATTCCAGTTTGC
>Ga0129309_1000937_pt1 | contig 17786 bp, 13 predicted proteins | sample L1105metagenome_FD_94439 | JGI IMG/M metagenome (GOLD analysis project Ga0129309, IMG submission 94439) | Ring-tailed lemur group fecal microbial communities from Wisconsin, USA - L1105 metagenome | ecosystem: Host-associated > Mammals > Digestive system > Large intestine > Fecal | place: USA...
ATCAGGAAGATAATGATCATCGGTATCATTGCCAGCAATGCCGCCGTAAGAATCAGATCCCACTGTTTTACATAGGAACCTACAAATGCCTGTACCGCAACCGGAAGTGTCTTCACTTTACCGTTCTGGCCGAGCATCAGGGACGGCAGAAGGTAATCGTTCCAGATCCACATACCGTTCAGGATCGTAACCGTCATGATAACCGGCTTCAGAAGCGGGAAGATGATGCGGAAGAATGTTCCCTCCGGAGAACATCCGTCGATCGATGCAGCCTCTTCCAGATCGTACGGAATACCTTTTATGAAACCGGTCAGGATGAATACTGTCATCGCACCGCCGAATCCGCAGTATGCGAATACGATTCCCGGAATCGACTGAAGCAGCGGGATTCCGAGGAATTTTCCGACATCACGGAAAGTAGAGATCAGCGGAAGCATAACTACCTGGAACGGGATCGTCATGGATGCAATAAACGTCATATATACTACCGTAGACCATCTTGACTTATTACGGCAGATGATCCATGCAGCCATACTGCCGAACAGTGCCAGCAGCACCAGCGAAATAACCGTGATCGCCGCGGATGTTCCGAATGCATACCAGAAATTAAAGTTCGAGTTATTTACCACGTTGGAAAGATTCGTCGTAAACTGTTTAAAGCTCATCCCCGCAAACCCTACCGGGTCTGCAACAATGCTGTTCGCATTTTTAAAAGTATTTGTAAATACCAGATAGAAGGGAGAGAGGATATAAATCGCAATGATGATTCCAAGAACCGTTAATGCTATTTTGGTAGACTTTTTCGTCATAATTACATCTCAACCTCCTTCTTGTTAGAAATACTTACCTGAATGATCGATACAAACGCCAGCAGAATGAAGAACAGGATTGCTTTTGCCTGTCCAAGCGCATAACTGTTCTTGGAAATTGCCGTGTTGTAAATGTTCAGCGCCAGCATCTGCGTACCGTTTGTAAGGAACTTGCCCATGAAACCTGTTACTGCTCCGGCACCGTTTGTCAATGCCATGTTTACATCGAACTGTTTGAATGCGGATGTCAGTGTCAGGAAGGTACAGATTGTGATGGTTGCCGCGATCATCGGAATCTTGATCTTAAACAGTGTTGTAACTGCATTTGCACCGTCGATCTGCGCTGCTTCAAGCACATCCTTCGGCACCTGTGTAAGACCCGTTACATAGATCAGCATGATATACCCTGCATACTGCCAGATATATACAACGATGATGCAGGCGAAAGCCGGACCTGTCGCTGCCAGCAGTGAAATGTTATTCGTATACTTGATCAGTACATTGTTGAATACGAACTGCCATACATAACCGAGAACGATACCGCCGATCAGGTTTGGCAGGAAGTATGCTGCACGGAAGAAAGAAACACCTTTCAGCTTCTGTGTACACAGAAGGGCCAGCATAAACGCTACTACGTTTACCAGAACCATGTTCAGCACCACAAACAGGATCGTGATCAGAACCGACCACAGAAATGCCGGATCGCCAAACATGGATGCATAATTCGAAACTCCCACCATCTGGGTCATTTTGATTCCGTTCCAGTCACTGAAGGAATAAAAAACACCCAGACACAGCGGAATGATAACCGTCACGCCAAATGTAAACAAAAGCGGAAAAACAAATATAAAGTTAATGATTCGTCTGTGATATTTCAGCGTCGGGAACATGTACAGTCCCAGCAAAACCGCTACAACGCCAATGATCAGAGCAGCTCCTCTCCATCCTGCCCCGCTGCCGGTAATATCCTGAACCAGAGCAAGCAGAACCAATGCAGCGCCGCCCACAAGACAAATAATGGACAATGTCTTTTTACTTGCATTATTTGCATCCATCTGTGGTTGTCCCTCCCTCTTTCGATTTTAAAAAATGCCAAAAGTGTTATAAAAACGGACGGCAACTTTTCATCGCCGCCCGCCTGTGCTTCTCATATTATGATACTCTTCGTATCACCTTTCTCTGCCGCTTATTAACCTGCGTAGTAGTCAGAGATTACAGACTGCATAGCATCTGCGAATCCTGCTGCGTCAAGCTGTCCCTGAGCGTACATACCGAATACCTGACCTGTAGCGTTCTGAGCAAGACCTTCTTTCATGTTCAGCCAGTGCCATGCGGATGTCTTACCTGCTGCCTGATAATCGGTAATTGTCTGAGCGAACGGATCGTTTGCTACATATGTGCAGGATTTGAACGGGCTTACGAAGCCTGCTTCCATAACCAGAACTTCCTGAGCCGGATCTGTTGTCAGCCACTGCAGGAATGCTTCTGCTGCTTCTACATTGCCATCTTTGTAAACTGCCCACCATGACGGGGAGTTTGTAAGGATCGTATCCATTCCGTCTTCGAAAGCGTACGGAACCATACCACACTTGAAGCTGCCTGCTGCTTCATAAGCTTCTGCATCTGTCGTTGTCATTGTTGCTCCGATCCAGGAACCCTGTGTAACGAATGCATATTTGCCTGATGCGAAGTTGAGGATCTGCTGATCATATGTTCCGGAAACCAGAAGAGCCGGATCTGAATACTGGTTCAGAAGACCAACAAACTCGGCAAATTTTGTAAAACGGTCCATATCAAGCTGTCCGCCGTCGTTCAGCATATCGATGTATGTTGTATCGTCACGGTCCAGACCGCCGTCAATGTAGTTAGCAAATAAATGGTTACCTGTTGACCAGTACAGGTTAACTACTTCTGCACAGTAGCCAACAACTGCGTCGATTCCGAGTTCTTCTTTCTTGCTGTCGATCGTCTCAAACGCCGCTTTGATTGCATCCGGGCTTGTCAGTGTAGCCGGATCAACGCCTGCTTTTTCAAGAATGTCAGCGTTGTATGCAAGACCAACTGCCTCTGTGGTATACGGGAAACCGATCGTTCCTTCTTCGTTAACATAAGCTGCATCTGTATCAGAAGCCCATGCCTGATCGCTCATATCAACCAGCAGTCCTTCCCAGTTAGCGAAGTCTGTAGCACCGCCGTTTACGAAGATATCCGGCATATTGTCGCCCTGATAGTATCCTTTCAGAGTACCCTGAATGTCGATACCGCCGCCCATGGATTCGATCACAACTTCAACGCCTGTTTCTTCTTTGTACATTTCAGCCAGTTTCTTGAGCTGAGCGTCGATCTCGATCTTACCATTTACAAGACGGATGCTTTCACCTTCTGCGGAAGCCAGTGCACCAAGCCCTGCTGTTACGGCTGCGATTGCGGCTGTTGTTACCAACATTTTTGCTACTTTTCTTTTCATAAATTTTTCCCTTCTTTCTTTTTTATTCGGGCTTCTGCCCGTTTATGTTAAATATTATAACATACGATTTAAGATAATCAAGTATTTATTGCAATATGACGGATATTTGTTTTATATCGCCACCGTTTTCATGCATTTTTCCTTATATTTCATAAACAGCGCACTGCCATTTGGTCATTTTGACCTTTTCTCCCAGTTCGGGAGCTTCCGCCGTATTTGTGATCAGGACCGCTTTCTCTTTTCCTGCCAGTCCCTCCGGAAGTACAACCGTCTGATCCGTATCGGAGAGGTTGCAAAGTACCAGGAGCTTCCGTCCGTCCAGTGTCCTTGTATACGCAAACACCGCTTCATCATCCGGAAGAAGAAGTTCATAATCACCGTAAACGATCACTTCTGACCATTCGCTTCTGCGGCGCAGGCTGATCAGCTTCTGGTAATAATAAAATACAGAATTTTCATCCGCCAGCTCTTTTTCCGCATTGATCTGCCTGTAATTCGGATTTACCATGATCCACGGTTTCCCGGTTGTAAATCCGGCATTTTCCGCATCGCTCCACTGCATCGGCGTACGCGCGTTGTCGCGGCTCTTATAAGCGATACATTCAAGCAGCTCTTCCGGTTCGCGAAGATGCGCTTCCGTCAGTTCATGGTAAGCATTGATGCTTTCGATATCCCGGTAGTTTTCGATCGGGCCGAACGGGCAGTTTGTCATGCCAAGCTCCTCACCCTGATATACATACGGGGTTCCCTGCATCATATGCAGCATGGTTGCGATACATTTCGCGGATTCCGGCGAATTATCCCCGAGTCTGGATACCACTCTGGGCTGGTCGTGATTGCAGAAGAAGATCGAGTTCCATGCGACACCTGCCAGTTCTTTCTGCCATTTTGTAAGGTTTTCCTTGAGTGCCGGCAGCGACATTTTATTTTTCGCCCATTTATCAGACACGCCGCCGTCCAGTCCCACATGCTCGAACTGGAATACCATATTCAGCTCTGTCCCCTCGGAATTGGCATATTTTTTTGCCTCTTCGATCGTCACTCCGGCGGTTTCGCCTACCGTCATGATATCGTATTTCGACAGGACCCTTCTGTTCATCTCCTGAAGATATTCATGCACGTGCGGTCCGTTGCAGGTAGCCATGCAGTCAGCATACAATGCGCCTTCCGCTACCGGTGCATCCGGCAGTCCCGCCGGTTTGGAAATCATGGAGATCACATCCATGCGGAATCCGTCGATTCCCTTTTCACACCACCATGTCATCATCTCAAACACTTTGTCCCGCACAACCGGATTATCCCAGTTCAGGTCCGGCTGCTTTTTCGAGAAGCAGTGCAGATAATACATCTGTGTCGTCTCATCCCACTCCCATGCGGAGCCTGAGAAGCAGCTTCCCCAGTTATTCGGTTCTTTTCCGTCCTTTGCCTCTCTCCAGATATAATAATCTCTCTTTTCATTATCTCTGGAAGAACGGCTCTCCACAAACCACTCATGCTCATCTGAAGTATGGTTGACCACCAGATCCATTACAATGCGGATTCCCCTCTGGTGCGCTTCCAGAAGAAGCTCGTCGAAATCCTCCATTGTGCCAAACTCATCCATAATTGCCTGATAATCGGCAATATCATAGCCATTATCATCATTCGGAGATTTATATACCGGACTCATCCAGATAACATTGATACCAAGCTTCTGAAGGTAATCCAGCTTCCCCGTGATCCCTTTCAGATCCCCGATTCCGTCTCCGTTGCTGTCGCAGAAGGATCTGGGATACACCTGATAAACAACACTTTCTTTCCACCATGTTTTTTTCATGATCTCACCTCCTGTAGTTTCTGTAACACGTCATTTTGTTGGTTTTGTTCACTTTTCAGTAAATACTATATCGAATCTTTCTATTTCCCGCAACAGGTTTCTTACGAAACTAAAAAAACTTCCAAATATTACGTGTCCATTTTGTGCATTTTGACCAAATTCGTTATAAAACCTTTGTTTTCTTTGCCACCGAGTCACGCACAACAAGCTGCACCTGCGCACTCACATGCATTTCCGGCAGTTCTTCCCCTTCCAGCATACGGATCAGCCTGTGCAGAGCCAGTTTCCCCTTTTCAGCTACATCCTGATGCACCGTCGTCAGCCTTGGCCGGACGAACTCTGCGTAGAGGCAGTCGTCAAAGCCTGTCACCGACACCTGTTCCGGTACCCGTATGCCCCTGTCGTGAAGAAAGTTGATCATCTCGATCGCATTATAATCCGAGCAGAACGCCAGCGCTCCGGCCTCCATGATCTGCGGGAGCATCTGCTCATACTGGCGCAGCCTTATCTGATAGTTCTGCGCCACTACCACAAAGCGCCGTATACTGCAGAATCCGCCGTTTTTCTCCATGGCCGCTTTAAAACCGCACCAGCGCTGTTCGTTGACGATTCCTGAAAACGCCTTGTCCGACGGGAGTTTGTTTACGTGTTCATTCGCCTTTATGTTCGTTTCCTCCGCGATAAACAGAGCGTGCTCATGCCCCATGTCCAGCAGGTATTCTCCAATCTGATAACCGCCGTTAAAATCATCGATCCCCACATTCTGATAGTCGTATTCCTTCCGCGTCGTATAGGTGTCGATCAGCACCGCTTTTTTGTTGAGCTTGCGGCGCAGCTCACGGTAACGGATCTCGGAGTACCCTATAAGGATCAGGCCGTCCATGTTCCATCTGGAGGCGACCTCCACCACATTTTTTTCGGTGTTTCCGCCGATGATCATCAAATAATACCCCAGTTTTTCGGCCTCCACCTGCACTGCGGAAATAAGCGCTCCCATAAAAGAATCCATCATTGCAGGATAGCCATGGATATATTCGTAGCCAAGCACAAACCCGATGATCTTCGAGCCTTTTCCCGTAAGCATCATGGACCCGATATTCGGCAGGTATTCATTTTCTTCCAGAATTTTCTTTATGCGGTCCACCGTTTCCTGCGAAACCCTTTTGGTGTTGCCGTGGAGTACATTAGATACGGTCGTGCGGCTGACGCCTGCCATATCCGCAATGTCCTGCAGACGAATCATTTTTCATTCTCCTCTAATACAAACGTCCATACCATGCGGTGATATCCCTGATCTTTGAGATCAGTTCCTGTGTAAACTCACCTTCTTTCATCCTCCACTTCCAGTTTTTGCCGAGTGTGGAAGGCTGGTTCATCCGGCAGCTGTTATCGTACCCGAAATAATCCTGCATCGGTATCACGCAAAGCTTCGAAACGCTGGCCATCGCTGTACAGATCATATCCCAGCATATCTCTCCGGCGTCATCCCTGTAATTGTTCAGATAATTGCGGACAAGCTTTCTCTCCTCCGGCATAATATCCGCAAACCAGCCAGTCAGTGTTTCATTATCATGCGTGCCCGTGTAAACGACACTGTTCACAGGATAATTGTGGGGCAGATAATCGTTAGCGCTTCCCGTATCGCGGGAATCAAACGCAAATTCCAGCACCTTCATTCCCGGAAATCCCGTATCGCGGACAAGCTGTCTTACGGAATCCGTCACATAGCCAAGATCCTCCGCGATCACCGCCCGCTCGCCAAGGCATTCTCTCATCCTGCGGAAGATATCCATCCCCGGTCCCTTTTCCCAGTGGCCGTTGTGCGCGGTCGTATCTCCGAAGGGGATAGAGAAATATTCGTCAAATCCGCGGAAATGATCGATCCTCACAACATCATAAAGCTTAAAGCAGTACCCGAGACGCTTCATCCACCATTCATATCCGGTATCCCGGTGGTATTCCCAGCGGTACAGAGGATTTCCCCAAAGCTGTCCGTCCGCCGCAAACCCGTCAGGCGGGCAGCCGGCAACAGCCACCGGCATGTTTTCCCCGTCAAGCTGGAAAAGCTGCGGATTCGCCCAGGTATCCGCACTGTCAAACGCAACATAGATGGGAATATCCCCGATGATCTGTATGCCCCTGCCGTTTGCATAGCTTTTCAAACGGTTCCACTGTTTCAGGAAAACATACTGTATGTATTCATAAAACTCAATATCAAAATACAGTTCCCGCTGATAGTAATCCATAGAATAAGGCCATCTCTTGCGGATGTCCTCCGGCCACTTATCCCAGCTTTCCCCGCCGAAAAGCCCTTTTACAGCCATGAAGATCGCATAATCACGCACCCACCAGCCGTTTTCGTCCATGAATCTGTGAAATTCCCCGTTTTCGTTGATATTGCTGCGCTCATATGCTTTGCGCAGAAGGCGGAATCTGGCCTTATACATCTTTCCGTAATCCACACTTCGCGGGTCATCCCCGAAATCGGCCGCCGCACACTCTTCCTCCGTGAGAACGCCCTCTTCCGTCAGCTCTTCAAGGCTGATAAAATACGGGTTCCCGGCGAACGTAGAAAAAGACTGGTACGGTGAATCCCCGTAACTTGTAGGTCCAAGCGGAAGTATCTGCCAATACTTCTGTCCCGCTTCACAAAGCTGATCTACAAACTCATACGCACTTTTCGAAAAGCATCCTATTCCGTATCTGGAGGGCAGGCTGCTGATCGGTAATAAAATTCCGCTGGCTCTCATAGCTCTCTCCCTTTCTCTTTTCCTGTGGTGTCAAAATCAAAATCCTCTGACTCCATGACAGTTTTTACAGATTGTCCTTCTATCAGTTCTCCTTCAAACACAATATGCCTGTTTTTGCTTCTTCCTTCCACTACATCAAACAGCATTCTGATCGCTTCCTGCGCCATCTCCTCAAGCGGCTGGCGCAGCGTGGTGATCGAGGGATTGTAAAATCCCGCCAGATCAAGGCCGTCAAACCCGACTACGGAATAATCCTCCGGGACACGTTTCCCACTGTCAAAAACCGCTTTGCAGGCGCCGATCGCCATACGGTCCGACAGTGCATATACCGCCGTAAAATCCGCCCCCGATTCCAGCAGTTCCTTCATCATGGCATAACCGTTTTCCATGGAATATGTATCAAGGTCCTCTTTCATGCGGCAGATCAGGTTGTCATCCACACCGATCCCGTGCGCCTTAAGCGCCCTGCAGTATCCTTCCATGCGCAGACGTCCGATACTTTCGTCATCTTTAAGAGGTCCGACGAGTGCAATTCTTTTATGTCCCCTTCCGATCAGATATTCAGTGATCTTAATACTCTCTTTTACGTCATCAACAGAAACGGAAGCGTATTTCTTTTTGTTCTCATCCTCCAGAAGCCCGATCGTCGCCAGCACAAAGGGTACGGAAAGCTTCCTGAGCTTTTCGTCCGAATGGCTGAAATTCCCTCCGAGAAAAATAATTCCCCTGAGGCGTTTTTCTTTTTCAAGCTGTATCGCCACATCAATTTCATCCTGCTTCTCATCTACATGCTGCAGGACAAGCGTATGCTTCTCTCTCTTAATCTCTTTTTCAAAAACCTTCATCATACGGTAAAACAGCGGATTGCTGATGCCCTTCACCAGAACGGCGATCGTTTTTCCGTCCGAGCGCTTCAGATTCCTTGCACTGTTATTCGGGACATAATCATGCTCGCTTATTACTCTCATGATCATATCCTTCGTTTCTTTATTAATATCCGGATGATTGTTCATAGCGCGGGATACCGTGCTGACGCCAACTCCGCATATCTGTGCAATTTCCTTTATCGTAATCTTTTCCACGTCAGTTTCCCCGCTTTCAGACTGCTTCCCCTGTGTCCGGAAACGTTATCGGTAACGTTTCCGGAATCTGATATCAGCATAACATCAACCTGCTGCTTTGACAAGCCTTTTCTGACCCTCTCACAGATTTTTGTGTATTTTATCTAATTTGGAAATGGTCGTTTTGTATAAATGAGACAAGGGACAACTGGACACAAAACGGATGCCTGCATACTTTTTTGTATCTATGGGTCCCGCAAAACACAATTCAGTTTTCTACCCGGTAATACAGATCCGTGACAACCGCCCTGTCCGGCACAAGAATCTCCTGTCTCCAGCCGCTCGCCTGTTCCGTATCTCCTGCTTCCGTAATAATATATTTTCCCTCGTTCACCTCATTTCTGACAAGTCCTGCCATGATATAGCAGTTTTTCTTTATGTCATATACAAGACATCCCCTGTATATACCGTAACCATATCCGTCCCACTCATACACTTCAAAAACCGTATCTGTATCCCACTGCTTTGTGTGCGGATCTCTTTTACTAACAAACAGCCTTACCTGCGCTTCCCTGCGCATCACCTTCACCTGACCTGTGCCGCTTCCGGTCTCTTTCTGACTGCTCTCCTCCCCGGCTGTCAAAATATCCTCCTGAGAGATCACTTCAAACTCCGTCTGTCCCCTGCCCGTAAACGTCGCATACCATGTGCTGCAGTTGTTCAGAAGAAACACCATATTTCCGCGCCCCTTCCTTTGTCTCTCTACATAATAATGCGCCGCAAAGCTTCCGTCCTCAAGGTTTATCCGGGGACGATTGTCCAGATCTATATCCTTCCACATAAAACGGGCATTTATGGCTGCTGCATCTCCGGTATCGCTCTCTATAAATTCCATCTTCAGGACAGTTCTTTCCTGACGTCCCTCTATGCCCCAGCCGATTCTGTCCGTGCAGAAAGCTATGCCTGAAAATACACTCAGAGTCCCCTCCTTGGACACAATTTCACTTTCAGCGGATTCCGCCACCGTTATTTTCAGGTCATACCACTTTTCTCCCTGCACAGCCGCTTTTCTGTAATATACTCCCACCTGCCCCTGTTCCTCCGCGCTTTTGGGCGATATGGCCGCCATTGTGATCCCATTTTTCACCACCCGCGCAAATTCAGCATGCTGTGGAAAAATTTCAAACGAACTGCTCTCCTGCACAAATGTTACCGGCAGATATTTGTCAAGGTCAAATTCCTGCAGGGCAAACAGTTCTCCCATGAGCAGTTCCTCCGGCGGTTCTTCATATTGCAGTTCTTCGCCTAACACTTCTCCTCCTGACACCTCTTCACCCGGCTGTTCCCCGTTTTCCATATCTTCATAAAAATATCCGTCGTCCCGGGACACACTCTCATCTCCGCTTTCTTCTCCGTATTCCCCGCCGTCTTCCTCCTCCATATCGGTTTCGCTGTCCGCCTCACTTCCTTCCTGCTCCGCCATCCATTCATCCATCTCATCGAGCCAGTTTTGTGTCTCCGATTCCTGAATTTCCGTCAGATCGGCTTCCATCACTGCTGTTTCGCTCTGCATTATTTCATTCTGCGCCGTTGTTTCGCCTTGCGCTGCTGTTTCACCCTGTTCTGTTTCGAGCATTTTCTCTGCAGCCGCTCCTAGCGGGACGGGTGTCAGAGCCAGTGCCAGAAAAAAGGCTGCCGCCCCCGTTCTTTTCCTTGGAAAAAATATGCCTGACAACCTACGCTCCACTTCCTTCCTGCTTTAGATAGCTTTGATATACTTCGGCCGGATTCCTCTCATTGGCGCTGACGCCCGTCTGCACGGCAAATGCCCGGACAGGCATTTCCAACTTATCCGCCGCTGTGAGTTCCCCTTCCAGATAATTCACAAGCACTGTCTCTTCAAACAGAGGCTCTGTTGTCTCATTCGGCTTGAGCGGTTTATAATAGCCATAAATGTACACTGTCCTATCAGGCTGTCTTGTTTTTTCCACCAATTTCCACTCATCTCCCGCTGTAAAAGAAAAGAGCTCAACCGGAGATGCCGCCTGCGCCTTCTTGCTCTGCGCGTCTACAAGACGGATTGTCTTTACCGGCACAGACGCTTTCAAAAACATCCACGCATCTGAATTTCCTGTATTTGTCACTGCCGGGTCTTTCGGTACAGAAACGCCCGGAAGCAGATTTTCCCCGCTCTCTTTCTCCCATGATGGTTCCGTCAGTTTTACTTTTATTTCTCCCGGCGTAACAAGGTTTGACAGCTGCCCAGTACGCTTCGTAAGATATGCTCCGGTTACCCCGGATGATGCGGCAAACAGCGCTGTCAGCAGCAGCACAAGCACTGCTGTCTCTGTTCTTTTCATTATCAATCCTCCGCCTCCTTTTCCATTTTTATCATGTCGGCCGCCGCCGTCTCCATTACCAAAAGCCATACCAAGAACCCGGCTGCCGCAATTTTCTTTTCCGGCCCATTTAAATAAAGTGCCGCATATCCAAGTAACGGAACAGACAAGCGGACGGCACCTATTACATTTTCATATTTCACTCTTTGAGCATCGACTTGCGCATTCGCATCTCCCTTTGTATAAAATGCCTTTTCCTTTATGTCTTTCCGGATAATCCTGTGTGTCACCGCCGTACCGCCGCCCTCCGGGCGATATGTGATCACATCGCCCTCAGCAAGCTTATCAAATGTTCTGTCTTTCACATATACAACAGCGCCTGCATTAATCTGCGGACTCATGCTGGGGCTGATCACTGCATATGGCCGCAGTCCTGCCGCTGTGGGCAAAACAAGCGCTGCCAGCACCAGTGCAAAACAGACTGTCATTATTTTTGCCGTATATTTAATGATCCTCACTTTTCACCTCTCTGTCTTCGCTTTTTCAAAATGATTGCGCCCGCAAAAACCGCAGAGGATATGCACACAAGCATGATCCAGCGCCCGGCCTGCACGCTGTCGCCTGTGACCGGCACTGCAGCCACAGTGCTTGTCCCATCCTCGCCCCTTGCCGTAAACACCCATTTTACTTTTCCCGTCAGGCTCTGGAAACGGTTGTCCATCTCCGGCGAAAGCGTCAGCTTCACCGTCAGCATCTTCTCCGCACCCGAATCGAAACTTCCAAGACTTATTTCTTTATCCCCGTAACCGCCAGGTTCCACGCTCCCTACCGGACCGCTGTACAAAAGTTCTTCGCCCTGCAGCAGCTCAATCTCTGCATATTTTTGCAAAAGCTGCTTTGTCATTTCGCCGGATTGTCCCTGATCTGCCGTCTCTGCATGAAGGAATAACTCCGCCTTTTCTTCCGAGCTGTTCTTCAACTTGATCCGTTGTGTACGTCCGCATCCGGGCGTCAGATTTTTGAACATAGCAAACAAATCCGTATCTTCTCCTGAAATTATAAACCCTCTGTCTTTCCCGCCAAACTCCACCGCCGTTTCTTTTTGCTTCGGTGCTTTGGGCCACGTAATGCCAAATCTTTTTATTTCTGTCCCCCATATCTGACCTGCATTTTCGTCCGCCTGCACTGATTCCATGGTGACGACAATGTGCGCCTCCTTTCCCTGATACGCATTGTCCGCTTTTTCCGACAGCCTGAAAGATTCCATAAGTGGTTCCTTCGTTTTCTCACCTGCTTTTAAAACATTTTTATAATAAAACCAGCCATCCTCTCCCTGATGCCAGTATTTTGAAGTAAATCTGATTTCAATCATTTCCCCGTCAAGATTTTTATCCTCCTCAAACACACCGCCGTTTCTTGTCCCAAATATCTTTTTTACCGATGCTCTCACCAAAATATCTACCGTTCCGCTGTTTTTTATATCCACTCTTTTTTCGACAGCTTCCGACGGGTCCACGCAGGAGGGCTGCCGGTATTTTTCGACAATTTCCGCTTTATATGAAGCCATTGTCAGGATATTGAGCGTATCTGCACTCTGCTGCCAGTAGGCAAAAATACTTCCGGCAAAAACAACCGACAATATAAGACCATAAACGACAGGCATTTTTCTAATCCTGTCCGCACATCTCATGAGCCCTCCTGTCCGCCTGCCTCAGCATCAAGAGCGCTCAGCGCCTGTTCCTGTCCGCTAAATCCTGCTGACTGTATTGCCTCCGCAGACACATTAATGCGGAAATTTCCGACTTTCTTCATCTCCTCCGCAGTCCAGTGGATTGGGACTGCAATATCTGTAAATAAAACCTTTTCTTCCCCGATCTGAAGCAGTCCGTCCCGTGCTTTTCCCATATAATTACACACAATCCGGCTTGCTGTACTCCGTTTTTGGTCAATCTCAAACAACGGATTGATCATAGGCAGTTTTTCCAACTCCTGAAGCGAATACCCCGGAATCCTTCCCTGTGTTATCTTCTCTCCTTTCCCCTTTTTTTCATACGTTCCGCTGTAAGTATCATCATAACGTACGGTGCTTTTTATCAGCGCCAGCGCTTGGGCGTCTGTGATTTCCTTTCCTTTTTCATCACAGATTGTTATGCACATACGCGCATAACAAGGTCCGGCCCCTTCCTTTTGCGGCGTAATGTTTTTAATTGTAGGATTTTTGTACGCGCTGTACCCGGGACAGATCCATCGGCCGTCTCCTTCCCCTTCATCCCAGTCTGTTTCTTTAAGCCCCACCGACAGTTCTCCCACTGTGAACGTATTTGTTAAGCTCTGTGATTCATGCAGATACCCCATTGTGATCCCCGCTGCCGCTCCCGCAAGCAGAATGATACTTCCCGCAGCAATCGCTGCCCTGATAGTTCTCCTTTTCATATGTCCTCCTATTACTATTGTGCTGCATCCATCTGTTTCCATGCTTCCTCCGCAGATTTATTGCCGCAGCTTACCGCCTCGGCATAGACGAGCAGATCAAAAGACGGGATTTCCTCTTCCGCATCTTCTCTGATACGCACCTGCTCAAATAACGATCCGGTACTTTTTCCTGCCGCCAGAGCCGCATTCCAATAATACCATCCATCCTCTTTGCGCTCCCAGCCCGCTTTTATCTGCAGCGGCTCGCAGAATTTTTCCGCCGAGCTGTCTGAAAACCGTACGGATACCCTCACATAGCATGGAACAGCCGACGTATTGACAATTCTGGGGGTTTTTTTAATCACTTTCCCCGGAGTGATTTCTCCCGGAGGTTCAAATTCCTCCTCAATCTTAATATCCGTAGTGACAGCGCTAAAGCGGTTTATTGTCCCGTCCTGCGCAGATAAATACGCATACGTGATTCCCGCACCCGCGCCGAGAATAAGCGCCGCTGCCAAAAATACAAGCATATACTTTCTCATATTCTGTTTTCCTTTCTCTTATATTCATCGTCTCCATGAATTGTGGCTGATCCGCCGGAATTTGCAGATACTCAGATGTTCTCTGCGATCATGCATACATCATAACACAATTCTTTTCATATTGCAAGTATTATTTTAAATTTAATATTTATAAGCATCTTATTATATATATTTCATTTATCTTCTTTACATAAACCGCGGGGGCTTATCATAGAATAGACAAAGGATTTCGGAGAAATTTCTTATGAAAAAACTTTCACTTGCCCTTATCCCGGCCACCTTCTTTCTGCTTCTTGGAATCGGCCGCTTCTACAATGCATCGGATATGCACACCTCTGCCCGTGAATTTGACCGTTTTACCGAATCTATGTTCCAGTCAGAGCTTGCCTCAAATACCCTGAATCTCCACTACACTCTGGCAGAACCCGAAAAATACGGCATCATTGATTACCCCGTCACCTACGGCGGCAGCGCCCAGGTTTCCCTTGTCCCTTCCGACACGGGCAGCACGCCGGCTGATTACCTTGAACAGCTTTCTTCCATCTCCTACAACGCTCTTTCGTCCGACGACCAGCTTACCTATGATATTCTTCTGACCGCTCTAAGCTGCGAAGCCGATTCTTCTAAATACGCCCTCTATCAGGAACCCCTCGGCCCCACGATCGGCGTGCAGGCCCAGCTTCCGGTACTGTTGTCCGAGTATTCTTTTTATGATGAAGACGATATCACAGATTATCTGGAGCTTATTTCACAGACTGATTCTTACTTTTCCTCCCTGCTGCATTTTGAGCGCTCCCGATCCGCTGCCGGACTTTTTATGACGGACGATAATGCGGACGCTATCATTTCACAGTGCGCATCCTTTATAAGCGGGGATGTCCGCGCAAACCTGCTCGTTTCTTTATTCAATGAAAAGATAGATGCGCTTTCCTTTATTGACGCCAAACGCAAAGCCGAATTAAAGCTTGAAAACCTGCGGGCCGTGGAACATCATGTGCTCACCGCTTATGAGCTTTTAATGGAAGGGTTGGAAACGCTCAAGGGAACCTGCAAAAATGAAAACGGCCTCTGCTATTTTCCCTCCGGAAAAGCTTACTACGAATATCTTGTGAGGAGTACGACCGGCTCCTATCTTTCCATAGATGCCATTGAAAGACGCATCCGGCGGCAGCTCGCAGAGGATATTCAAGCCTGTCAGAAACTCCTGCAGAAAAACCCGAACGCCGCCATCGGTTCCGGCAGCGGTATCCCTGCGGATCCCGATGCCATTCTCGCAGATCTCAAAGAGCGGATGAAGGATGATTTTCCCCGGGCTCCCAAAGTAAACGTCCATGTCAAATACGTCCACAGATCTCTCGAAAAGTATTTAAGCCCGGCATTTTACCTGACGCCGCCCATAGATGATCTTTCCGAAAACGTTATTTACATAAACAATGCCTCCGGCTACTCCCCGCTCGAACTATACACAACTCTCGCTCACGAGGGTTATCCCGGCCATCTCTACCAGAACATTTCCACCGGAAGCAATCCGGATCCGGTGCGCAGCCTGTTTTCTTTCGGCGGCTTTACGGAAGGCTGGGCTACCTATGTGGAAATGCAGAGCTATACCTATGCCGGTTCGGTATCCGACGCGGACAACGCCGAATTTATGCGCCTGAACCGCAGCGTCATGCTCGGGCTTTCCTCTCTCATGGATATCTGCATCCATTATCGCGGCTACACAAGGGAGCAGGCCGCGCAGTTTCTTAAGGACCTCGGCTTTGCCCGCACGGATTCCGTATATGCCCTTTACAATACCATCCTTGAGGCGCCCGCAAATTACCTCAAATATTATCTCGGCTACCTGAGCTTTGCCGATCTCAGGGACTACTGTCAGAAAAACTGGCCCTCAAAATTTAATCTGAAGGATTTCCACGCACAGATCCTGCGGATCGGTCCCTGCCCTTTCCCTGTCCTGGAAAAATATCTGAAGCTGTATTACCGCTCCTTGTAGAATTTTCTTTTTTCTTTTTCAAATCTGTGCTATACTAAGCCATATATCTCTCAACTGATTTGGAGGAAGGATTATGGCAAAAAACAAAGCCTCCTACGGCGGCAGGCTGAAATCCTACATGGAATGGCCTCTGGTCATGGCTGCCCTGCTTGCCGTTATGGCTGTTATCGTTATTTTTATTGATAAAAAAGCCGGTTTGGTAGTCGGTGCTTTTACCCTTATCTACATGGTTCTGATCGTCATTCTCCTGTCCATGTACAAATCCCGTGTGATGAAGGATCTTGTCTCCTTCGCATCGGAGTACGGACAGGTGCAGAAACAGATGCTGGATGAATTTCTGATTCCCTACGGGCTGCTTGATGTGGACGGAAAGATTATCTGGATGAACCAGCAGATGCGCATTCTTTTTGAAAAGGGAAACCGCTATCACAAAAGCATCTCAAATATCATCCCCGAGATCACGCTCGAACGGCTTCCGGCTACCCATGAGCCGGTACGCATTGATGCGCAGAAAAACGGCCGGGATTACCGCATTGAGCTCAAACGCATCCGCATTGATGACTGGCACGCTTCCAGCGACCTGCTCTCGATCCCGCCGGAACAGTGCTATATGCACACCATGTATATTTTTGATAATACCGACCTGAAAAAGGCTCTGAAGGCAAACGACGAGCAGCGTCTGGTCATCGGCCTTATCTATATCGACAATTATGACGAGGTTCTTGACAGCATTGATGATGTGCGCCGCTCTCTTCTGGTTGCACTCGTTGACCGTAAGATCGATAAATTCGTCAGCGCCCATCACGGTATTATGAAGAAGATCGAGACGGATAAATACTACATCATTATGAAGCAGAAATATCTGTATATGCTGGAAGCCAACCGTTTTTCTCTCCTCGAAGACGTCAAGACGGTCAATATCGGAAACGATATGAAGATCACGCTGAGCATCGGTATCGGCGCCAACGGCATCAGCTATATCCAGACCTACGAATTTGCCCATGCGGCGATTGAGCTTGCGCTCGGCCGCGGCGGCGATCAGGCCGTAGTCAAGGATAACAACACCATCTCCTATTACGGCGGAAAAACGCAGCAGATGGAAAAGAATACCCGCGTGAAAGCCCGTGTGAAAGCCCAAGCTCTCCGCGAGTTTATCAGCACCCGCGACGATGTCGTCATCATGGGACATAAGGTGACGGATATCGACTCTTTCGGCGCAGCCATCGGTATTTACCGCGCAGCCAAGGTTCTCGGAAAACGCGCTTACATCCTGATCGATGAAAACAGCGCCTCCATCCGCCCTTACCTGAATATGTTCCGTCAGAACAAGGATTATGAGGAAGATATGTTTATCAATCACAAGGATGCGGACGAGCTGGTAGATGCAGATACGGTCCTCGTGGTCGTAGACACGAACCGCCCCAGCAATACGGAATATCCGGAACTGCTTAACAGGTCCAAGACGATCGCCGTTCTCGACCATCACCGTCAGAGCAGCGACGTGATTGCAAACGCAACGCTTTCCTATATTGAGTCCTATGCTTCCTCCGCCTGCGAAATGGTGGCGGAGATCCTGCAGTATTTTGACGACGGCGTC
>Ga0129309_1000939_pt1 | contig 17774 bp, 13 predicted proteins | sample L1105metagenome_FD_94439 | JGI IMG/M metagenome (GOLD analysis project Ga0129309, IMG submission 94439) | Ring-tailed lemur group fecal microbial communities from Wisconsin, USA - L1105 metagenome | ecosystem: Host-associated > Mammals > Digestive system > Large intestine > Fecal | place: USA...
AGGGTGGAAAGCTGCCTGAAGAAGATCGTTATATCGAGCAGACACCTGCTGGGGCTGATCAATGATGTGCTGGATATGTCCAAGATCGAAAGCGGCAAAATGATTCTGAATGTGGAGCTTGTCTCTCTGCGCGAGATCATGGACAGCATTGTCAGTATCGTACAGCCTCAGATGAAAGCAAAGCACCAGCGGTTTGATGTATTTATCTACGACATTACTTCAGAAAAGGTACTGTGCGACAGTGTGCGTCTGAATCAGGTCCTTCTGAATCTGCTGTCCAACGCGATCAAATTCACGCCGGAGGGCGGGGCCATTGAAGTATCGCTGCACGAGCAGGAATCTCCCAAAGGAGACGGGTATGTTCGTATCCTGCTGCGGGTGAAAGATACCGGAATCGGTATGTCCGGGGAGTTTCAGGAGCACATCTTTGACTCCTTTACACGCGAGGACAATAAGCGTGTCCAGAAGACAGAGGGAACCGGGCTGGGTATGGCGATCACCAAGTACATTGTGGATGCAATGGACGGCGAGATCAGTGTAAAGAGCACTCAAGGCGTTGGCACCGAGTTTAACGTGGCTCTGGATTTTGAACGGACGGATGAACTGGAAGAGGAAATGATCCTGCCTGATTTCACAATGCTGGTGGTTGATGATGACCAGCAGCTTTGCGAGAGCACAGCGGCTTCCCTGAAATCCATCGGCGTCCGGGCAGACTGGACGCTGGACGGCGAAAGCGCCGTCCGGATCGTCAAGCAGCATCATAAACAGCATAATGATTATCATATTATCCTGCTGGATCTGAAGCTGCCGGGAATGGACGGAATAAAAACAGCGAGAGAGCTGAGAAAAGAACTGGGGCATGATGTGCCGATTCTGCTTATTTCGGCTTACGACTGCAGCGAGATAGAGGAAGAAGCGCGAGAAGCGGGAATAAACGGATTCCTCTCCAAACCGCTCTTCAGATCGACGCTGTATTATGGACTGAAGCCGTACATAGATTCACCGGAACATGTATCTGTACAGGAAAAAGAAGAGATAACATTTAACGGCAAGCGTATCCTGCTGGCTGAGGATAATGAGCTGAACTGGGAGATCGCCAGTGAGCTGCTTAAGGAACTGGGACTGGAGCTCGAATGGGCTGAAAACGGGCAGATCTGCGCGGATATGTTCCGGAAATCCTCTCCGGGTTATTACGACGCGATCCTCATGGATCTGCGTATGCCGGTGAAGAACGGATTCGAAGCAACAGACATGATCCGTGCCATGGACCGTCCGGATGCCTCCATTCCGATCGTTGCCATGACAGCGGACGTCTTCTCCGAAGACATCCAGAAATGTCTGGATCACGGCATGAACGCCCATGTGGCGAAGCCGGTCGATATTAAAGAGGTGTCGAGGATCCTGATGCGGTATTTTGAAAAACAAAATTAAAAATATTTGAGATAAAAAAGGGGCTGTTGCAACAGTCCCTTTTTGTTTACGGCCCGCCGGGCAGGGGATGCAACTGACAGAGAAATCAGTTGTATCCTCTGCCCGGTATTTTTTGCGTTTTTAAGAGGATGCGTATCGCGGATTTATGAAGCGGGACAAGACATAAATGTACAGGATAGTCATTATAGCCCGGAAATTAGGGTAGGGGTATGTGTGGATGAAACTTTCAGTGGGGGAAAATTTGTATTCAATGGCTCAAAACACATATCCAATGGGAGTACTGATACATCTATAAAACATGAAATTTAGTATAGATAAGTCTGAATGCTTAGAAGCTGGAAAATGTTCACAGGATGGGGAGAAGGTGCAAAGCGTACCTCATGAAATGGATAGACAGATAAAGGAAGTACGTAAGAACTGTAAGGGCTAATCACAGGGGTAGATTTTGGAGTATATAGAGTTGGGCGGCAGACAGGCCGGGTTGAAGAGATTGACTGGGGAGAGTGAATATTGGTAGCTATGGGTAACTACGGTGGGTTGGAAATATAGATAGAGAAGGAGAACAACGTATGAAAACGGTTATACTTGCCGGAGGTTATGGGACAAGAATCTCGGAAGAGTCTCAGTTTAAACCAAAGCCGATGATTGAAATCGGAGAAATGCCGATTCTGTGGCATATCATGAAGGGTTACGCATTCCACAGATTCAATGAGTTTGTCATATGCGCAGGTTATAAGCAGCATGTGATAAAAGAGTGGTTTGCGGACTATTTCCTTCATACATCTGACATCACATTTGATTTCACACAGGGGAATGAAGTGATCGTCCATGATAAGCATGCTGAAAAGTGGAAAGTCACGGTAGTTGATACCGGGCTGGATACCATGACCGGCGGCAGGGTGAAGAGAATTCAAAAATACATAGGGAATGAGCCGTTTTTTCTAACCTATGGTGATGCGGTTTCAGATGTGGACATATCGGAGCTTCTGAAATTCCATCAGGGGCATGGGAAATGTGCGACACTGACTACTGTCAGTATGGCGCAGCAGAAGGGTGTGCTGGATGTAGATGATCAGGATACCATTACTGCATTCCGGGAAAAGGATGACGAGGATGGGACACTGATAAACGGCGGTTTTATGGTATGCAACCCGGAGATTTTCAGGTATCTGGAAGATGACAAAACTATATTTGAGCAGAAACCAATGCGGCGGCTTGCGGCAGATGGGGAGCTTAAGAGCTTTTACCACGGGGGATTCTGGCAGTGCATGGATACAAAGCGTGAAAAGGACAAACTTGAAGACCTGTGGGAATCCGGGAATGCACCTTGGAAGGTATGGAAAGACTGAGGGATAGACTGATGGATTTTGATTTGAATTTTTATAAAGGGAGAAGAGTTTTTGTCACTGGACACACTGGGTTTAAGGGGGCATGGCTGTGCAAGATCCTTACGAATACCGGGGCGGTTGTAACCGGATATTCTCTGGAACCGCCCACCAATCCTTCCCTGTTTAGAATCGCCGGAGTTGAAAATGAAGTCCACTCCGTAATCGGCGATATCCGGGATTACAAAAAACTGAAAACTGTTTTTGAAGAAGCGCAGCCGGAGGTTGTGCTCCACCTTGCGGCGCAGCCAATTGTAAGGGACAGCTATAAGGATCCCAGATATACATATGAAACTAACGTCATGGGCACGGTCAATATCCTGGAATGTGTGAGGAACAGCTCCTGTGTCCGCTCTTTCCTGAATGTGACAACCGATAAGGTATATCTGAATAAAGAGTGGGCATGGGGCTACCGGGAGAATGAAGAGCTGGACGGGTATGATCCGTATTCCAATTCCAAGTCGTGTTCTGAGCTGGTGACGCATTCCTATAAAAACAGTTTTTTCAGTGATGGAAGTGTTGGGAACGTGGCAATCTCCACAGCCCGTGCGGGTAACGTAATCGGCGGAGGGGATTTTGCGAACGACAGGATCATCCCGGACTGTATAAGAGCCGCACAGAAACATGAGGATATCATTGTGCGTAACCCATATTCCACCCGCCCGTATCAGCATGTATTGGAGCCGCTGTATGCGTATCTTATGATTGCCGCCGGACAATATGAAGATGGCAAGTATGCCGGATATTATAATGTGGGGCCGGATGATGTGGACTGCTTCCAGACAGGAGTATTGGTTGACCTGTTTGTGGACAAATGGAATGCGGCCACCGGAGAAAGCCTGAAATGGGTAAACCAATATGACGGCGGCCCGCACGAAGCGAATTTCCTGAAATTAGACTGCTCCAAATTGAAGAGCACGTTTGGCTGGTATCCGCGCTGGAATCTGGACACCGCTATTGAGATGGTGGTGGAGTGGAGTAAGTGTTGGATGGACGATGGAGATATAAGAGCTTGCATGGATCGGCAGATTGAAAAATTCATGGGGCAGAGCTATGAGCATTAAGACAGCAATATCCAGACTTAAGGCAGGTATGCAGGATGAGGGCATTAGACCGGAGGTCGGACTGGGGAATGACCTGTTCCTTTTCTCTTCTACTTTGGCTCCTGTCGTCAATGTGGATATTCTGGCCGTAAATGAAAACAGGGAGTTTATTCTTTCGTGGAGGGATGATCCGCATAGCGGCATCGGGTGGCATATCCCCGGCGGTTGTGTCCGGTTTAAGGAGACATTGGAAGAAAGGATACAAAAGACTGCGGTAGCCGAACTTGGCTCAGAAGTAGAATATATGCCCGATCCGGTAAAGGTATTTGAGATATTTTCAAATCACTTCCGTCCGGGGTTGGGAGACCAGAGGGAACGGGCGCATTTTATCACGCTTGCCTTTGGATGCAGGCTGACAGATGAGAGTAAACTAAAAGACCGCCTGATTAAGGATACCCCAACAGAGCCTGGGCAGTTCAAATGGTTCAAGACACTTCCTGATAATCTGCTAATGGTTCAGGAGTGTTATAGAGAACACTGGGACGAAATTAGTAGAAAATTATGGAGGAATGATTGAAATGGGTAATTGGACAACAGAAGCAGAGGCGCGTGAACAGATTAAGGCGCTGGTAACGGATTATTACCACGATTTTAAGGAGAAGAAAGAGGAATTTAAGCCAGGTGACCGTATCAGCTACGCCTCCCGCGTCTTTGATGAGAAAGAGATGTGCAGCCTGACGGATGCTATGCTGGATTTCTGGCTGACGACGGGGCGTTTCTCAGATCAATTTGAAAAGGAATTTGCATCATGGATTGGTGTGAAGTATGCACATCTGGTTAACAGCGGTTCCTCCGCGAACCTGATCGCATTTACGGCCTTGACTGCTCCTGAATTGGGAGACCGTCAGATAAAAAAGGGTGATGAGGTTATCACAGTTGCCTGCGGCTTTCCAACTACAGTCAATCCTATCATCCAGTACGGTGCCGTTCCTGTGTTCGTGGATGTGACTGTCCCGCAGTACAACATTGATGTAACGAAGCTAGAGGGTGCTCTGAGTGAAAAGACAAAGGCTGTTATGATTGCCCATACACTTGGCAATCCGTTTGACCTGTCCGCGGTAAAAGCGTTCTGTGATAGATATAACCTATGGCTTGTCGAGGACAACTGTGATGCACTTGGAACACAGTATACGATTGACGGCTTGACGAAATTCACCGGCACATGGGGCGATATCGGTACCAGTAGTTTCTATCCTCCACATCATATGACGATGGGCGAGGGCGGCTGCGTTTATACGGACAATCCGAAGCTGAACCGATTGATTTTATCATACCGAGACTGGGGGCGCGACTGCATCTGCCCATCCGGTCATGACAACTTCTGCGGGCATCGTTTTGACGGGCAATATGGTGAACTGCCAAAGGGCTATGACCATAAGTATGTGTACAGCCATTTTGGATACAACCTGAAAGTAACCGACATGCAGGCGGCGGTTGGCTGTGAGCAGTTAAAAAAGTTTCCATCCTTTATTGAGAGACGCCGCCACAACTGGGATCGCCTGCACAAGGCATTGGAGCCGATTGCGGATAGGGTTATCCTGCCGAAGCCTGCGGAAAACAGCCGTCCGTCATGGTTTGGTTTCCTGATTTCCGTGAGACCGGAGAGCGGGCTTGACAGAAACCATGTTACGAAATATATCGAAGGGCACAATGTCCAGACCAGGCTTCTGTTTAGCGGCAACCTGGTCAAGCATCCCTGCTTTGACCAGATCAGAGGGACGGACGCTTACCGCATTTCGGGCGGATTGGAAAACACGGATTTTATCATGAACAATACGTTCTGGATTGGCGTATATCCGGGAATGACGGATGAAATGATTGATTATATGGCTAAATCTGTTATAGAGGCAGTGGAAAATTAAAATTTATAGACGTAGGAGGAGCAAAATGAAGCAAAGATTAGCAAATTATGTGGCGGACTTTCTGGTCAGTCACGGTGTAACGGATGTTTTTTCCGTGGTTGGCGGCGGGGCAATGCATCTGAACGATGCACTGGGCCATAATGCCGGACTGAAAGTGACATACAACCACCATGAGCAGGCGTGCGCAATTGCCGCAGAAGCATATGCACGACTTGAGAACAAAATAGCGGCAGTCTGTGTGACAACCGGTCCCGGCGGTACGAATGCCCTGACAGGCGTGGTCGGCGGATGGTTGGATTCCATTCCTATGTTTATCATCAGTGGCCAGGTACGTTATGATACCACGGCCCGTTATGCCCTTCCGTTTACGGAGACACCGCTCCGTGCAATGGGTGACCAGGAATACGATATCGTTAAGTCGGTCGAGCCGATGACAAAGTATGCCACAATGATAGAAGACCCGAAGCAGATCCGTTACGCCTTGGAAAAAGGATGGCATCTTGCCACTACAGGCCGTCCCGGCCCCGTCTGGATTGATATCCCAGTAAACTATCAGGGTGGCTATATTGAAACTGAGGAACTGGAAGGCTACGATCCAGCGGAAGATGATGCAAAGCTGCCTCCGGAAGTGGATGATGCAACAGTTCAGACCGTACTTGAGAAGATCAGAAAAGCAAAGAGACCGGTATTTCATGCTGGGTATGGCATCCGTCTTTCCGGCGGCTATGAGGAATTCCGTTCTGTTGCAGAGAAACTGAACATCCCTGTTGTCACCTATTGGAATGCGGTCGATCTGATTGAGGATGAGAACCCGCTTTATTGCGGACGTGCAGGCAACATGGGCGACCGTCCGGGAAACTGGGCAATCCAGAATGCAGATTTGATCTTGGCTGTAGGCACCCGCATTTCGATTCGTCAGGTGGGCTATAACTGGCAGACGTGGGCGCGTGCGGCGGAAGTAATCATGGTTGATATAGACCCTGCAGAGATGAAGAAACCGACGCTCCATGTGGAGATGCCGATCTGGGCAGACGCAAAGGATTTCCTGAAGAAATTGGATGCGGCGGCTGATGCATCTGTCCATGAGGGCGGTGAATGGCTTGCAACCTGCCAGCGTTGGAAAAAAGAATATCCTGCCGTTTTGCCGCGCCAGTGGGAAGAGAATGGCATCACGGCGAACGTTTATGCCTTTATCCGCTACCTGAGCAGTCAATTGCCGGAAAACAGCCTGACTGCGGTATCCAATGGGGCCTGCTGCGTTGTAGGAAACCAGGCATATGTGATCCAGAAAGGCAGCCGGATGGCAAATAATAGCGCCATTGCCAGTATGGGATATGGACTGCCCGCCGCAATCGGGACCTGCATCGGCGGCGGACGGAAGGAAACGATCTGCCTGGAAGGAGACGGAAGTATCATGATGAACCTGCAGGAGCTTCAGACCGTGCTTACAAATAAGCTGCCGATCAAGATTTTCCTGATCAATAACAGCGGCTATCATTCCATCCGCATCACGCAGACGAACCTGTTTAATAAGAACTTTGTTGGCATCGGGGAGGAATCCGGGGATCTTTCTTTCCCTGAGTTTAATAAGATTGCAGAGGCTTTCGGTTACCGGTATTACTCTGCCCATAGCAATGCAGAGATGAAGACTGTGGTCGATGAAGTGCTGAAACTGGATGGGCCGGTCTTTACCGAGATATTTACAGATACCAAACAGGTGTGGGAGCCGAAGAGCAGCACGAAACGCTTGGCAGACGGCACATTGGTGAGTCCGCCTCTTGAGGATCTGGCACCGTTCCTGCCACGCGAGGAACTGGAAAAGCAGATGTTTATTCCGATGGTGGAGGAATAAAAGGGAATTTGGACTTAAAGCTGTGGCATTTACGCTCTGTATATCTATATCTATATCTGCTAACAATCTTTATATTAATCGAACTGGTTATTATTCGAAGGAATATTACATGTGAATTATCAATCGAGTTAGCGGTATTTACAGCTTTAGTTTAGTGATGATATTCAGTATGATTAATGGAAAATCACCGCAGGAAGCGATAAATTTCACGGTTGCAACATCGGCATTGAAGCATTCCTTAGAAGGTAATTATAACAGAGCGTCTTTAGCCGAGGTTAAGAAGTTGGCTAGCGGAAATGGTATAGAAAGAGTAAGGAGGTGGCGTATGATCGAATCAAAAGAAGATTTGAAGCAATTTTTGGAGACAGAGCGTTTGCTGTTTCTACATAGAAATTATGGAATGCGGCAAATTGAAAGAAAACGACCCAAGTTAATTGGCGAATATGAATGGAAGTACGTCCGATCTCTCCGGTGGACAGAGTACCTCAAAAACTCCGGAGGGGGGTATACAGATTTAGTAGTTTGTCTACTACATGTGATCAGATACAAGATTTTAAGTGTATTGTTCTGTGTGAAGATTCCATTGAATATATTTGATGAAGGTCTTTTAGTGTTGCATCTTCATGGGCTAATCATCTCAGAAAAAGTACGGGTAGGTAAGTTTTGCTGTCTGTTTCAAAATACAACAATTGGTATTTCAGTAGGCACAGATGATCATGGAAACTGTCCATTGCTTGGTGACGGAATCACAATATGTACGGGGGCAGTGGTTGTCGGAGATATAAAGGTTGCAGATGGGGTGACAATAGCGGCGAATGCTGTAGTGGTAAAAAATATTGAGAAGTCAGGATGTGTTTTTGGCGGGGTTCCGGCAAAGGAAATAAAAGAGTCCGCCGGTTTTTCGATGTTGGATTATTGGCAAAAGATAAATACAATGGCAAATTAAGACAGGAGAAGCATGAGATGAAGAGAGCTGTTATAACCGGGGCAACCGGGGCAGTGGGAACTGCATTGATAAACGAGTTGATTAAAAACAATATTGAAGTTCTGGTATTCTGCCGCAAGGGTTCTCCTCGGAACAGCAACATTTCGGACAGTCCTCTTGTGACGAAAAAATATTGTGATCTGATGCAACTAAAGGAAGCGCAGAATGATACCGGGAAATCCTATGATGTATTCTATCACTTCGCATGGGCCGGAACAACAGGTTCAGCCAGGAATGATATGTATCTACAAAATAAAAATGTTGAATATTCGCTTGACGCAGTAGAGGCTGCAAAGCGTTTTGGTTGTCACACGTTTATTGGTGCAGGATCGCAAGCGGAATACGGAAGGGTCGAAGGCCTGCTCAAGCCAGATACCCCGGCTTTTCCCGAAAATGGCTATGGAATTGCTAAACTTTGCGTCAATCAGATGACAAGGGAACAAGCACACCAGTTGGGATTGAAGCATATATGGGTGCGTATAGTAAGCGTTTATGGCCCTAATGACGGTCCACAAAGCATGGTAATGTCAACTATAAATAAGTTGAAATTAGGAGAAATACCGCAGTTTACAAAAGGTGAGCAGATGTGGGATTACTTGTACAGCGGCGATGCGGCAAGGGCATTCCGGCTTGTAGGTGAAAAAGGAATGGACGGAAAAATATATGTGCTTGGAAGCGGACAAGCCAGACCGCTGGCAAAGTATATTGAAGATATCAGAAGGATTGTTAATCCAGATGGAAAGATTGCACTCGGGGCGATTCCATATGGAGAAAAACAGGTTATGTTTTTGAGGGCTGATATTGGTAGCATAAACAGTGATACCGGGTGGGCACCGTCTGTAGAATTTGTTGACGGTATTAATCAAATTCTGCGAGGTGGCAAGATATGAATGTAGTGTATTACAGCAGTGATTTCTTTTCTGAAATGTGTGGGGTTGCAATCCAGTCACTCTGCGAAAATAACCAAGATATGGAAGAAATTACTGTTTATGTTGTTGAGGATAAGGTTTGTGAAAAAAATAAAACAAGACTTAAAGATATAGTTAATAGATATAATCGAGAAATAGTATTTGTTCGTATGCCTTCTCAAAAGGAATTATATCCGGAAGTGAAAATAAATTTGGGAAGAACTTACGCACGGATGGCACTTGCAGAAATTCTTCCGGAATCAGTAAATCGTGTGCTGAGTTTGGACAGTGATACATTAGTGATGGATTCAATTTCTGAAATGTACAACATACAGTTTGATGAAGATGAGTATGTCGCAGGAGTATATGATTGTGTGGGGTCTGCAATTCAAAACGGAGTTCTTCATGGCGGCGAGCACATGAGGTACTGCAATGCAGGAATGTTCCTAATCGACCTAAAAAAATGGAGAAGCCTAAATGTCGGGAATCAATTATTAGATGCAGTTGAAAGAAATGCGGATGGCAAGCACACTTTGTATTTTCTTGAGCAAGATCTTATGAACGTTGTTTTTGATAAACACATAAGGCTTCTTCACCCGCGCTACAACTTGCTGACATCTATCTATTTATTTGATTATGATGAGGTAATGAAGATGAAAAAGCCGGTGTCCTATTACACCAGGGATGAAATCTCTGATGCTAAAAAACATCCGGCGATTCTACACGCAACTACTTGCTTTTATGTAAAAAAACGCATGTGGGTTCAGGACAGTGATCATCCATACCATGTTTTTTACCTTCGCTATAGGCATGAGACTGGGTGGAGGGATGACAAGCAGATTGAGGATGCGAGAAAGCTCTCTAAAAAAATATATGGAGCATTCTGGCATATGATGCCCAGACGGACAGCGGTTGGTTTTTCATCTATTATGATAAATAAAATCAGGCCGTTATACGCTAAACTGACGGCGAAAGCAAATCTTCCGACCATTGCAGAGCAGTCATCAACGTAGAGGAAAAACATTTTCGGCTATTAGCCAATATGATGGATAACATTAGAATGGAATGAATGAAAATGGATAATAAGCCAATATTAACAATAGGTATTCCTACCTACAATGGATCAAGAACTATAAAGGATATGCTGGATATTCTGCTGCCTCAATGTGATGACAGGGTTGAGATTTTAATATCTGACAACTGCTCAATTGATTCCACCCCAGAAATTATCCGCGAATACAAGAAAAAGTATCCTTGCGTTGTATATTCAAAAAATGAAATGAATATAGGAACCGATGGAAACATAATTACATGTTTGGAAAAAGCTGATGGGAAATTTGTTTGGCTGATGTCAGATGATGACATAGCAACGGAGGGATCCGTTGAAGAGATATTGAGTTATTTAAAAAAATATCCGGATATCGGTCTTGTATATCTTACCACTGTCCATTTTAGAGGAAGATATACAGGAGTAAAGAATTGTCAAATAAGAGAGCCTATTGCCAACTGCAATGTGTATACATTAGATAAAAAACAGTTTATGCATTATGCAGGGAAGGACTGGGGTTTTTTATCTTCTTTTATTATTAGTAAGCAACATTATAAGGCGATAAATGATCCAATGCAGTATGCGGGGACTCTGTGGCTTCAGAGTTATATTCACGCGTTGTGTGCAAAAGGTTCTGATACATACATTGGCGTAATAGCAAAGCCATGTGTAGGAGCAGGAATCTATGTGAATATTGCAAACTTTGACTCGGCGCTGGTTAACGGCGTGGCGTATAAAAAGTTACTAGATTTCATGTCAGTGAAGGCCGGATTCGATAAGCGGCAGCTTGAGAAATTGTATTGCTGGAGAATGTGTCTTCTTGGGAGACACGATATTTTAAAGGAAAAAGCATCAGGGAAACATAAGCTGAATAAGAAGCTTTTATTTAAATGCATGTGGAAGTATCCTAAGGCATGGATTACTCTGTTTCCATTTTATATAGTTCCAGATGGGCTATGCCGAATAAGCATGAAACTGTATCGAAAAAGGAAAGGACTACAAGGAGACATTGTGGTTAATCGACCGAATGATTCGGGAAATGAAAGATATGGGAGTAATATGAACTAAAGTGAGGATGGAAAATGATAGCATCTTTTGTCATACCTGTTTTTAATGTTGAGGAAGAATATTTAAGAGCATGCATGGAGAGCCTTCTGAATGTCACATGTAAAGATATCGAATTTATAATCGTTGATGATGGTTCACATGGTGGTTTAGGAGAAATCTGCGATGAATATGCGGAAAAGGATCCAAGGGTAACTGTAATCCATAAGGAAAACGAAGGTGTTTCTATTGCACGAAATACGGGTGTAAAAATGAGTAAAGGCAAATATATCACCTTTATTGATTCTGATGATTGGATTGAATCATCCCGTATGGATGAATTATTGGAATATATTGGTGGTAGTGAGAGTGATGTTATAGCATTTGGTCAGTATATAAATTATAAAAATAAGGAACCTCTTGTTGTTGCTCCATTTGATAGAAACATGAAATTTAGTACGCAAGAGGAAAAGAAGCGTATCAGCGCAATGGTTCTTGTGAGAGGTTATGATACAATCAAGACGTCGCATGGTTCTGGAGTATTTTGTAATGCAGTCGATAAGTTCATTAAAAAAGACTTGTTCCTAAATGCAGAACTGAGATTTGATGCTGGGGTTAAAATTGGAGAAGATAATATTTTCTATTTGGATTTGTACCAGAAATGCGAGACGATTGAGTACCGAAACCTATTAATATATCATTACAGAATGAGAAAATCATCTGCTTGTCATAGTAATAGCGGGAAAGTTGGATATGAAAGTATTCGTCTGTTCTATGACAAAATGGGGCAAGTTTTGATGAGAAATGGTCTGTTCGAGGAACTGAAGGAGTCTTTATTATATAGATGCTACGATCTGATATTCGAACAGTTTGTAATGAGTTTTGTTTCTTGTAATATGGATTTCAAGAGAAAATACAGGTCATTTGTCTATGAAATGAAGCACCCACCCTTTAAGGATGCAATAAAAACCATAGATTATAGATATCTTGACGGAAGGGATAGATTTAAGGCATTTTTACTTAAGAACGGCTTTCAAGGTGTTTTATTTATTCTTCTTTATTACAAGCGTGGAGGGAAAAAATACGAAGATGCTTTCTATTGAAATAAGCAACAATACAACACATAAATTAGGAGTAGCTGGTTTGGTTGCCGTTGTGATTCCAATTATTGCGTTGGGAAGATGCTTGTTTTTTTCCAACAAAATAAGTATGGTTGCCTCGCTATGTGTTCTCGCACTTGCATTACTTGCATATGGATTTAAGTTTGAAGCCATTGATTGTCTGGTAACATTGTCTGTCCTCCTGATGCTTCTACATAAAACTGATAAATATGCATTCTATCTGTGTGGGTATGGCGTACTGGCTGCAGTTGCTTTTTTGTTTTTTAAGTGTAAAAAAGCAACAAATTCTTTAAGGATTTTGCTAAATACGATGGCGGTGTTTTCTCTTATTAATATGGCCGTGTCAATCATTAATTTCATGAACCCTGATCTTTACTTTAACATTATAAACTTTCTGCTGTTGCCTGATATGGCTGAGGATGCAAAGTTCTACTATGAGGCGTGGGGGCATATTTGTGGACTATCAGACCACTATTCAAGGAATGCGTATTTTTGTGTTCTGGGCTGTATGATTTTTTTTGCAAAATTCTTAGCGGAAGATAAACATAGAAAGACTTATTTTATTATTGGGGTTACTGAATTTGCACTATTAGTTTGTTTGGGAAAAAGGGGGCATCTCCTTTTTATGGTAGCAGCTACGACGTTTGTATATCTTTGGATGGAGCCTAAACTTTCCAAAAAGCTGACAAGGTTGTTAAAGCTGATTGTTATTTTATGTGTTGCCCTAGCAATTATAATTGAGTTTGTCCCAACGTCTGTGATTGATTTCTCAACCATTTTCACGCATGACGCTAAAGATATATCAACGGGACGGTTTGCTTTGTGGAGCCGAGCAATATCTCTTTTCAAGGAGAATGTTCTATTTGGGAAAGGATATGGATACTTTACTGCAAACACTATAAACTCGACAATTAATTTAAACTATGCGGGAGTTCACAATGATTACTTACAGTGGCTGTGTGAGGAAGGGATCATTGGATTCCTGATAAATATGATGATTATGATTTTGGCTTTTATTATGGGCCTTAGAATGCTGAAATACAGTTTAAGAAAAACCATACTTCTTGATGCAAAGGAAAAAACAGCGTTAATTTGGGCTGTTTTATTCCAGACTTTTGTTATTATGTATTCAATGACCGGGCTCCCTCATTTCGACTATGAGATAAACATAATATATTATATTGCCATGGCCATTCCTTATTCTATAGCAGGATGCAAGAATGTATGTTTGCACCAGTCGGCTAGATTTAAAGGGCTTCTTATGAGGTAAAGTTCATGTTCGAGAAAATATGTATTGTAACGCTTTATGACAACATAAACATAGGAAATAAGCTCCAAAACTATGCAGCGGAAAGACTCTGCCTTGAATTTGCCAAGGAAGTTGAAACGCTCACATATTTTGAGGCGTATGGCATAGCACCGGATATGTCTTGGAAGGGTAGACTGGTTGCGAAAATAGGGTTTCCCAAAGGAAAGGCATCTCAAAAGAGGGCAATTTTAAGGCGTAGAAAAAAGTTTGAAAATTTTTCTGCTTTCTATTTACACCCAACCCCAGAAATATCGTTTAAGTCTCTTCCAGAGAATTTGCCGGAACAATATGACGCCTTTGTTGTGGGGAGTGATCAGGTGTGGCATAATTGGACGGACACGGATGCCGAATTGAGGTATTTTATGTTGGAATTTGCACCTATAGAGAAGAGAATCTGTATTTCACCAAGTTTTGGCTTTAATGACATTCCTGAAAAGTATTTGGGGCATTATGTAAATGGCATGAAAGGCTTCCGCTTCCTATCATGCAGGGAAAAGGATGGGTGTGATTTGATTGAAGCTGTAACTGGCAGGAAAGCAGAGCTGCTTTTGGATCCGACATTGATGTTTGATTGTTCTGATTGGATGGAAATCGAGAAAAAGCCGAATGTTATTCTGCCTGATAAGTATATGGTGGTCTACTTTCTCGGAGGTATTGACGATATTACAAGGAAAGACATTATGGAATTAGCAAGAGCGAATGGTTTAGAACCCGTTTTTGTTTTTGACCTGTTGGATCTTAGATATTTCGATGTATCTCCGGATGAATTTTTGTATTTGATTAGAAATTCGTCAATGGTTTGTACAAATTCTTTCCATGGATGTGTATTCTCTATCCTATATGGCAAACGCTTTACAGTTTTTGATAGAAAGGATTCTGAAGGAATAAAAATGATGTCACGACTATCGACCTTGTTGGATATATTCGGAATTCCTAGTGAGTTACATAAAATGAGGGTGATTTCACCGGATATTTATCAATCCAATGCGAACCGGATATTAAAACGTGAGCGGGAGCATATGAGCAAATATCTTTCGAATTGCTTTTCTAAACCATAGAAATATATAAATGGTGGTTCAGCACCATAGAGTTTTTAACATGAACATGAAGTTTGTAATGATTAGGGAAGAACATGAACAGTAGTACAGAAAAGAAATTAGGTGTGATCCTCCAGTATTCACAGATGGGTTTGAGTACATTGATTTCCTTTATATATACTCCGATCATGCTACGGATACTTGGGAAGTCACAGTATGGAATATATAATTTATCGAATTCAATCATCTCATACCTGAGTCTGCTGTCATTAGGCTTTGGGGCGAGTTACATCCGGTTTTATTCAAGATATAAAAAGGACAATGATGAGATCGACATTAAGAAGCTGAATGGCCTGTTCTTGATCGTTTTCATGGTTATGGGAGCAGTAGCTCTTTTTGGCGGCCTATGTCTTTCCAGCAACGTATCGGTTTTTTTTAATGATACATATACATCGGAGGATCTGCGGATCGCAAGAATATTGATGATTTTCATGTCAGTCAACCTTGCGCTTTCATTTCCGGCAAGCATTTTTACCTCCTATGTAACTTCTCAGGAGAAGTTTATTTTTCAGAAGCTCCTAAACATTGTTAAAACGGTGGTCGGCCCTTTTCTGACGCTGCCCATTTTGCTTATGGGGTATGGCTCCATCGGGATGGTGGTGGTAACTACAATCATCACAGTTATAGTGGAAACAACAAACGTCCTGTTCTGTATTTTTAAGCTAAAGATGTCATTTGATTTCCATAAGCCGAATCTGCATCTGCTTAAGGATATTGCTGTTTTTTCTTCATTTATTGCGCTGAACCAGATAGTGGATCAGATTAACTGGGCTACGGACAAGGTTGTTCTTGGAAAGCTCTGTACGAGTGGAGCTGTTGCCATATATGCTATCGGTTCTCAGATAAATAATTACTATTTACAATTTTCAAGTGCAATCTCTGGGGTTTTTGTGCCGCAGGTAAATAGAATCGTTGCATCAGACGAAAGCGAACATACGAAAAATAAACGGTTGACAGATTTGTTTACAAAGGTTGGACGTATACAGTTTATTGTATTGATGCTAATTCTTACTGGCTTTGTGTTCTTTGGAAGATATTTTGTCCTGAAATGGGCGGGGAATGAATATGGAAATTCGTATTATGTTGCATTGCTTTTGATTGCACCGGTAACAGTACCGCTCATCCAGAATATCGGAATAGAGATACAGCGTGCCAAGAATATGCATCAGTTCCGAAGTTATATATACTTGGGGATGGCGCTGTTGAATATTGCGATATCCATCTTTCTGGCAATAAAATGGGGCGAGATTGGTGCGGCATTCGGAACGACGATTTCATTTGTAATAGCGAATGGATTTATCATGAACTGGTTTTACCATAAGAAGATAGGCATAGATATCATCTATTTCTGGAAACAGATTGGAAGATTCATCCCAGCACTGATTCCGCCGGTTATAGTAGGAATTCTGTTCAATTTAAGACCTACCACAAGCCTCATCGGGTTTGTGGTTAGGGTTGTTGTATACTCTGTGGTATATTGCCTGTCGTTCTATTTCCTCGGATTAAACGATTTTGAAAAAGAGCAGATTAGGAAAATTCTTTATAAATTGAGGATTGCGAAGTGAAACAGAGAGAGGAGGGGCAGGTATGGGTGAGAATCAAGTGTTATCAGCGTATGCGGCATATTCTCTAGATGAGGCAGAAAGAGTGAGCAGCTCATCTGGTGGAATATTTTCGCTGATAGCGAGACAAGTTCTGCTCATTAACGGTGTCGTATATGGTGTAGCAATGACTGAAGATTGCCGTAAAGCGGTATTCCTGAGGGTAAACAATGAGGCTGGACTAGAAAAAATAAGGACATCAAAGTATCTCCAAGCCCATGTCGGTGATACGTTCAGAAGTGTGAAAGAGGATCTTGAAAATGGTGTAACTGTCCTGTTTTCCGGCACTGGATGCCAGATCAACGGTTTGCTTGGCTTCTTGGGAGCTGGAAAAGATGCGAATGCCGTCAGGATTCAGTATCCAAGTCTCTACTGCATAGATGTTATTTGCCATGGGGTGCCTTCACCGGCACTCTGGCGTGAATATGTGGATAGTATGGAAAAGGAGAATGGCGCAAAGCTGATCGGGATAAATTTTCGCTGTAAGGATAATAGCTGGGCTGATTTTGGTATGAAGGAAATCCACTCCCATGATGGAATTAAAAAACATAAGGAACTTTATATATCAAAAGACAGAGATCCTTATATGTTGATGTTTCTGCAAAATTACTGCCTGCGTCCGTCTTGTTACGAATGTAAAGCGAAGGAAATGAAACTATCAGATATTACATTGGGCGATTTCTGGGGCATCAATAGTGTATGCCCGGAGATGTCGGATGGCAAAGGAACATCTCTGGTCTTAGTACGGACGGATAAAGGTGTAAAGCTGCTACAAGGTATAGTTGGAAACGTAAGGATGAAAGAAGTAAGCTATGTGGAGGCTGTTAAAGATAATTGGGTTGAATATAAATCTGTGTCAAGGCCTACCCAAAGAAATATATTCTTTGATGACATGAGAACACTTTCATTTGATGAATTAAAGAAAAAATATGATACTTTTACTTCGGTATCGTTGAAAGGAAAAATCAAATCAAGAATCAAGAAAATACTTATCAGAACCGGAATTATTCGGGGGGGGATAAATCGTC
>Ga0129309_1000950_pt1 | contig 17648 bp, 13 predicted proteins | sample L1105metagenome_FD_94439 | JGI IMG/M metagenome (GOLD analysis project Ga0129309, IMG submission 94439) | Ring-tailed lemur group fecal microbial communities from Wisconsin, USA - L1105 metagenome | ecosystem: Host-associated > Mammals > Digestive system > Large intestine > Fecal | place: USA...
CGCCTCCACACCGCTAGCAATGTCGGCGGCCACCACCGGTGCGGCGCACTGGTTCATCAGATCCACCGCCCGGGCGTAGACCGACCCCTCCGCAATGTCTCGGGACAATCCCACGCCGAACAGGGCGTCCACGAGCACATGGCATCCCCTGGCCCAGGCGGACTGGCCCAGGTCCTCCGGGTCCCAGGGCTCCAGCTCCACGCCGCACTCGCTGAGGCGGCGGGTCTCCTCCAGGGCGTCAGGCGTCAGCTTTTCATAGCTGCCCACCAGAAACACCCGGACGGACATCCCCTTCAAAAACAGCAGCCGGGCCGCGGCGATGCCGTCGCCGCCGTTGTTGCCGCTGCCGCAGAACACCGCCGCCCGGCACTTCCCCGGCCGTCCTGGCAGCAGGGAAAGGGCCGCTTCCGCCACGCCCTCCGCCGCCCGCTCCATCAAGGGAATATGCCGCTCCTCAATGGCCCGCCGGTCCAGTTCCTTCATCTGTGCCGCTGACGCCAGCTTCATGGTGATCTCCTCCCGCTTTGATTCAAAATTCCCCCTTATTATAAAGTTTTCGTCTCTCCATTGCAATCTTCTGTTACCGGATTGTGATTTCTTCCTGATGGGCTTCTGATAAGATACATGTTACACAGGAGGTGTTTTCCTTGAAGCGTCTGTTTGCGTTTCTTCTGTTCCCGCTTTTTTTGGCCGGCTGCGCCAAACAGGAATGCGTCCCCCCATCCCCGGAAGCCCCCGCCGCAAATGTCCCCTCCGCCTACGAATTTGCCGCGGAGATTTACGACTGGTTCGACCTGACCACCATGCCCCTGGACGAAAGCGACGCCCGGGAGACCCCGGAGGGCACCTATTACCGGGTCAATTCGGCGGTCTATCCCGAGCTGTCCAGCCTCAGCGCCCTGCGGGAACGGGTGGAGGCAGTCTTTTCCCCGGACATTGCGGAAGCCCTGTTCTCCCTCTCCCCGGACCACTACCGGGATATCGGCGGCAAGCTGTATGCCCTGCCGGGAGCGCGGGGAACAAACATCTATCTGCTGGACAAAACGGTGACGGCAGAGCCGGTGGACGACGCCCATTGGACGGTGACGCTGACCTTCTGGGCGGACTACACGGCGTATACGCAAAACATCGGTCCCCTGGGGCAGCTTTATCATACGCCTGTCGCCACCGTCGGCTATTCGCAAAGGGTCCTGGATTATGAGCGGCAGGCGGACGGCCAGTGGCGGTTCACCTCCTTCTGCCCCTCCGACGCCCTGGACCTGGAGGCGGACACGGTATTCACCTTTACATATGACTTGGATACCTTTGACAACACCGATTTTGACGCCTATTCCGACCTCCAGCTGGTGCTGTATCTGCTCCACGCCGACGGCGCCTACGCCGAAGCGCCCTCTGATTTGCTGTACCGGCGTTTCATAGAGCGGCCGGAAGATCTTTTGAAGCTCCTGACCATGCTGGATACCTCCCCTTACAGCAATGCCTATCCGTATGTGGACGCCGTCACCGCCGGCCCGGGCTGCCACGCCGCCTGGCTCTCCCTGGATGAGCAGGCGGAATTCTTGGCGGCGCTGGACAGCTGCCAGCCGGAAACCGAAGCGGAGCAGGCCGTGCTGGAGCGGATGCGGACGGCCTACGAGGACACCCGAGAGGACGCCTATTACGCGCCCTTCTGCATGGTGGCGGACGGACAATACCTGACGCTGGGTCCCCAAGAGGGCGCTTTTCCCTGGGGACACACGCTGCGCGAGGTCTCCCGGGAGACCGGCGGCGGAGACGGCTTCGGCACCGTTTACACCGTGGACTGCGGCGTGCTCACCCTGCGCTACAATGCCACCGAGGAAAGCGGAGAGTTTCTCTATCTCATCGACAGCAGCACGCCCGGCGTCAGGACCATTGCCGGCGTGGGCGTGGGCGATACGGAGGAGGGCATCCTGGCCGTATATCCCACGGCATCATTTACCCCGGACTGGGACGGCAGCTGTGACGCCTGGGTCTATCCGGGAGACGGAGAAATGCTGGGCTGCCACATCGCCTTCTGCGTGGAGGACGGGCAGGTCGTCCGGATCGTCATGGAGCACCTCCCCTGCTGAGCCGTTCCCCATTCCGGCGAAATCCGCCGGGATGGGGATTTTTTTCTTGCAATTCCCGGTTTTGTGTGTTATAAGTGGTATTTGATATGAGCGATGAACGGGAAAATAACCGTAAGCGCCGCCAAGAGAGGTCTGGTCACCGGCTGCAAGCCAGACTGCGGACGCCCGGTTTGGTTCGCCCGGGAGCCGCCGTGGAGACACGGCCGGATGCCCACCGTTACAGGGGCCGCAAGTGCGTGCCGTCAGGCACGAATTTGGGTGGTACCGCGGAAGGAATGGCCTTTCGTCCCAAGTACGGGACGAGGGGTCTTTTGTTTTGTCCCGATCTTACAATTGATATTTTTATAATGAGGAGCATCGACTATGAAGGAACAACTGGAAGCCATTCGCAAGCAGGCTCTGGAAGCCGTTGCCGGCACCCAGGCCGGCAGTGAGCTGGAGGCCGTCCGTGTCCAGTATCTGGGCAAAAAGGGCGCACTGACCGCCGTCCTCAAGCAGATGGGCAAGCTCTCCCCCGAGGAGCGCCCTGTCATGGGCCAGCTGGCCAACGAGGTCCGGGCGGAGCTGGAAAAAGCCATTGAAGTCCAGTCCGCCGCCCTGGCGGAAAAGGCCCTGGAGGCAAAGCTGGCCGCCGAGACCGTGGACGTGACCATCCCCGGCAAGCGCGCCCAGGTGGGCCACAAGCACCCCATGTACACCGCCCTGGACGAGTTCAAGGAGATCTTCATCAACATGGGCTTTGAGATCTTCGACGGCCCCGAGGTGGAGCAGGAGGATTACAACTTCACCAAGCTGAACACCCCCGACGACCATCCCGCTCGGGAGTGGTCCGACACGTTCTATCTCACGGAGGACTCCCGCATCCTGCTGCGGACCCAGACCTCTCCCATGCAGATCCGGGCCATGGAGGAGCACGGCGTGCCCATCCGCATGATCTCCCCCGGCCGGGTGTACCGCAAGGACGAGGTGGACGCCACCCACTCCCCCATGTTCCATCAGATCGAAGGCCTGGTGGTGGACAAGGGCGTCACCATGGCGGATTTGAAGGGCACGCTGAACGCCGTCATCCGGGAGATTTACGGCCCCGAGACGAAGACCCGCTTCCGCCCCCACCACTTCCCCTTCACCGAGCCCAGCTGCGAAGTGGACATCCAGTGCCACAAGTGCGGCGGCAAAGGCTGCCCCACCTGCAAGGGCGAGGGCTGGATCGAGGTCCTGGGCGCCGGCATGGTCCATCCCAAGGTGCTGCGCAACTGCGGCATCGACCCGGATGAGTACTCCGGCTTCGCCTTCGGCTTCGGCCTGGAGCGCATGGCCATGGGCCGCTTCAAAATCAGCGACCTGCGGCTCATCTTCGAAAACGACATCCGTTTCCTGGAACAGTTCTAAGAGGAGGGGAAAACGATGAAATTATCCCGTAAATGGCTGAATGAATTTGTGGACATCGGGCCTGTCAGCGACCGCGACTTTGCGGAGGCCATGACCCTCTCCGGCTCCAAGGTGGAGGTCACCGAGGTCCTGAACGAATCGCTGAAAAACGTGGTGGCCGGTCGCATCGTGAAGATGGAAAAGCATCCGGACTCCGACCATATGTGGGTGTGCCAGCTGGACGTGGGCGAGGCCGAGCCCACCCAGATCGTCACCGGCGCCTGGAACATCCACGAGGGCGATATGGTGCCCGTGGCCAAGCACAACTCCCTGCTGCCCGGCGGCGTAAAGATCACCAAGGGCAAGCTGCGGGGCGTGCTGTCCAACGGTATGCTGTGCTCTTTGAAGGAGCTGAACCTCACCGCCGAGCACGACTACCCCTACGCCGTTATCAAGGCCGCGGCCCTGCTGAACGACTACCACCCCCTGGACAAGGACAAGCCCTCCATCCCCGCCGATGTCCAGCCCGGCCACAAGATCTACGGCAAGGTGGTGGCCGCTCGTGTCACCGCCGTCAGTTCCGAGGACGGGGCTCTCTGGGCCTGTGCTCTGGACACCGGCAGCGGCATGGCCGCCGCCTCCACCGACTGCGCCAACATCCACGAGGGCGATATGGTGGCCTATGACACCGGCAAAAACCATATCTGCACCCTCTCTGACCTCCACGCCGACCAGAAGGAGTTCCCCCACTGCATCGCTGACGGCATTTTCGTGCTCCACGAGGACGGCGTGAAGCCCGGCGACGACATGGCAGCCGTCATCGGCGCCGACGACCATGTGGTGGAGTTTGAGATCACCCCCAACCGGCCTGACTGCCTCAGCGTCATCGGCCTGGCCCGGGAGGCCAGCGCCACCTTCGGCAAGCCCTTAAAGCTCCACACCCCGGAGATCAAGGGCTGCGGCGGCAGCATCGCCGACTATGTGGACATTGAGATCGAAGATCCCGACCTGTGCCCCCGGTACACCGCCCGTTTGGTGAAAAACGTAAAAATCGGCCCCTCCCCCGCCTGGATGCGGGAGCGGCTGCGCAACTCCGGTGTCCGCCCCATCAACAACATCGTGGACATCACCAACTATGTCATGCTGGAATACGGCCAGCCCATGCACGCCTTTGACTTCAGCTGCGTGGAGGGCGGCAAGATTGTGGTCCGCACCGCCCGGGAGGGCGAGGCCATCCAGACTCTGGACGGCAACGAGCGCAAACTGACCCCCAACATGCTGTGCATCTGCGACGAGCACAAGCCCGTGTGCGTGGCCGGCGTCATGGGCGGCGCCAACAGCGAGATCATCGGCGATACCGCCCAGGTCCTGTTTGAATCCGCCAACTTCAACGGTGCCTCCGTCCGCCGCACCGCCGTGGCTCTGAACATGCGCACCGAGGCCTCCGCCCGGTATGAAAAGGGCCTGGACCCCATGAACACCATGAAGGCCGTGCAGCGGGCCTGCGAGCTGGTGGAGCTGCTGGGCGCCGGTGAGGTGGTGGACGGCGTCATGGACGTTATCGCCAAGGACGCCTATCCCACCACCGTGAAGCTGGAGCCGGAGAAGGTCAACGGCCTGTTGGGCACGAACGTCAGCGAGGCGGAGATGCGCCGTATCCTGCTGTCCCTGGGCTTCGAGCTGGACGGCGACACCATCCTGGTGCCCTCCTGGCGCAGCGACGTGGAGCACTACTCCGACATCGCCGAGGAGGTGGCCCGGTTCTATGGCTACAACAACATCCCCAACACCCTGAACGCCGGCATGAACGAGCGCCGGGGCTTCTCCCCCGTCCAGAAGGCGGAAAACGCCATCGGCGCCCTGTGCCGCACCGCGGGCTATAACGAGATCATCACCTACTCCTTCATCAGCCCCACCTATTATGACAAGATCGACCTGCCCAAGGATTCTCCCCTGCGGGATTCCCTGAAGATCCTGAACCCCCTGGGCGAGGACACCTCCATCATGCGCACCACCACCCTGCCCTCCATGCTGGAGATCCTGACCCGGAACTACAACTTCCGCAACAAGGCGGTAAAACTCTATGAGCTGGGCCGCACTTACTTCGCCAAGAACGACGGCTCCGGCATGGCCGACGAGCCCAAGGTGCTGTCCCTGGGCGCCTACGGTCCCGACATGGACTTCTTCGCGCTGAAGGGCACCGTGGAGTTGGTGCTGGAGGGCCTGCGCGTCACCGGCGTCCGCTACGAGGCGGAGCCGGCCAATCCCTCCTACCACCCCGGCCGCTGCGCCAAGGTCTATTGCGGCGACCGGCTGCTGGGCGTGCTGGGCCAGGTCCATCCCCACGTGGCCGCCAACTACGGCGTGGACTGCGAGCTGTACGCCGCCGAGCTGCGCTTCGACGCCCTGTACGCGAGCATCGGCCCCGAGCCCATCTACCAGCCCCTGCCCAAGTTCCCCGCTGTCACCCGGGACATCGCCGTGGTCTGCGACCAGGCCGTCACCGTGGGCGCGCTGGAGGACTGCATCCGCCGGGGCGCCAAGGGCCTTTTAAAGGAAGTGTCTCTGTTTGACATCTACACCGGCACCGGCATCCCCGCGGGCAAAAAGAGCGTGGCCTTCAACCTGACCCTCCGCTCCGATGACCGCAACCTCACCGCCGAGGAAGCTGACGCGGATGTGAAAAACATTCTGGAGCTGCTGAATACTGAATTGGACGCCGTCCTGCGGTAAGTCAGGGGCCCCGCACAGTGGGGCGTGCGGCAGCACGTGCAAGCGTTTTGCGCAGCAAAACCTTGGCGCAGGCAGGATTCATTCCCGCCGAGCAGTTCAATGCCCTGGGGGTCCCATTTGATGCCCGCATCAAATGGGGGCGGCTGACGCGGACGTGAAAAACATTCTGGAGCTGCTAAATACTGAATTGGACGCCGTCCTGCGGTAAAGAACCCATTCCTTTTGCTCTCCGCCCAGCAGCGGGGAGCAAAAGATTTTTGGGAAAACGCTTTACAGTTTGGAAAAAAACGAGTATACTACTTCTGTATTCCAGGTTTTTCTACGGAAAAGAAAGGTGGTGTCTGCATGGACGATTATACCCGGAAATTCAGCATCGCAATGGAGAAGGACGCGGAGATCCGCCACATTCTGACCACTGTCTATCAGGCATTGGAAGAAAAGGGCTATAACCCCATCAATCAGATCGTGGGCTATATCCTCTCCGAGGACCCCACCTATATCACCAACCACAACAACGCCCGTACTCTCATCCGCAAGATTGACCGGGACGAGCTGCTGCAAGTATTGGTCCGCAAGTACTTGGGACAGTGATTTTATGATGGAAAAATCCCCGCAGGGCCATTCCCTGTGGGGATTTTTTTGCCTTCTTTGGAATTTCCACCATTTGTCTGTCACCAAACGTTGACAAAGTGGATAAAATCTGTTACAATTTGGTTACAAAATTTTTCAAGGGAGTGTTTTCATGCCTGAAACCAAGTCTGCAAAGGCAGAAGGTCTCATGTACAAGGGCCATCCTCTCCGCCGTGTCGATAACCTGATCTACTACGGTACGATGGCTGAGAAATATATCATCATGATGCAGGTACTGGAGAGCAAGAAAGAGCAGGACCTGAACGTGGCCACCAAGGTCTCCGTTCAGCTGCAGCTGACCGACCCCAACCTGAAATCCCGCGACCGCGTGGTCAAGAAGAGCGAAAAAGACAGTCTGTACGCAGCCATGGATGTGGCCGCCATCTGGCTGGACCGCGCCCTGGCCGGCAAGGAGAAATAAGTTCTCCCACCACCTTTTCCCCTTTACAAAAGATCACGAAAGGAAGCGTACACCATGACACACTTCGCAGGCAAGGCAGCAAAGGTCCTGTTTCTTACCGGTACCATGACCCTGCTGCTGACCGCCCACACCATGGCCGCCGACGTTGCCATCGGTGCCGGCTGTACCACCGGCTCCTCCCTGAGAATGCGCGCCGAGGCCTCCACTTCCTCTGAGATCATTACCACCCTGGATAAGAGCGTGGCCGTCGCCATTCTGGATGACACCACCGAGGGCTGGTATCAGGTCGCCTACAACGGCAAGACCGGCTATGTGTCCGCCGACTATCTGCTGGTGGACCAGGACAACGTGTTTGAAACCTATGGCCGTGTCAACGCCGACGGCGTCAACGTCCGTTCCGGCGCCTCCACCGAGGCGGAGGTCCTGGCCAGCGTCGATACTGGCACCATTGTTACCGTCAACGGCCTGGTGGACGGCTGGTACGACGTTACCTGCCAGTACGGCACCGAGGGCTATATCCGCAGCGACTTCCTGGACCTGACCAAGGACGCCACTTCCTCCACCGCCTCCGGCAGCGGCATCGTGGACACCGCCATGAAGCATCTGGGCGCCCGCTACGTTTACGGCGGCGCTTCTCCCAGCGGCTTTGACTGCTCCGGCTTCACCATGTATGTGTACAGCCAGCACGGCTACTCCCTGCCCCACACCGCCACCGGCCAGTGGCAAAGTGGTATCGGCAGCCGGGTGTATTCCATCGGCGAGCTGCAGCCCGGCGACTTGGTGTTCTTCAATGATCCCAGCCGCAACGCCGGCAAGGCCTGCTCCCACGCGGGCATCTACATTGGCGGCGGCCAGTTCATCCACTCCTCTTCCTCCCGCAGCAACGGCGTCATCATCAGTGACCTGACCAGCGGCTACTACAACACCTATTTCGTGGGCGGCATCCACGTCTGAGCCTACATATCAAAAGCGGCACGCTTGGGCGTGCCGCTTTTTCTGTCTGCCTCTTGCTATTTCCCGCCGGTCCTGTTATAATTCCACTTTGTGTGAAAAATACCAAAAAAGAGGGTTTATCCATGGAAATTGAAAGCATGTATGAGCAGCTTGGCGTCAGCCGGGCTGTGTATGAATACGGCGAATCTGTTTTGCAGGGCCTGCGGCAGCGGTTCGAGGCCATCGACCAGACAGCGGAGTACAACCAGGGCAAGGTCCTTGCCGCCATGCAGAAAAACCGGGTGAACGCCACCCACTTCGCCGCCACCACCGGCTACGGCTACGACGACGAGGGCCGGGACAATCTGGAGCGGGTCTACGCCGACGTGTTCCACACGGAGGCAGCCCTGGTGCGTCCCCAGATCACCTGCGGCACCCATGCCCTGACGGTGGCCCTGTCCGCCAACCTGCTGCCGGGGGACGAGCTGCTCTCCCCCGTGGGCGCTCCTTACGACACACTGGAGGAGGTCATCGGCATCCGGGAGAGCAAGTGCTCCTTGAAGGAGTACGGCGTCACCTACGCCCAGGCCGACCTGAAGGCTGACGGCACCTTCGACTACGACGCCATCCGCGCCGCCATCAATGACCGCACCAAGCTTATCACCATTCAGCGCTCCAAGGGCTACGCCACCCGTCCCAGCTTCTCCGTGGCCCAAATCGGCGAGCTCATCGCCTTCTGCAAGTCTGTGAAGCCGGATGTGAAGGTCATGGTGGACAACTGCTACGGCGAATTTGTGGAGCGGCTGGAGCCCTCCGACCTGGGGGCCGACATGGTGGTGGGCAGCCTCATCAAAAACCCCGGCGGCGGCCTGGCCCCCATCGGCGGCTACATCTGCGGCACCAAGGAGTGCGTGGAGCGGTGCGCCTACCGGCTGTCCGCCCCCGGCCTCGGCCAGGAGGTAGGCGCCAACCTGGGCCTGATGCCCTCCTTCTATCAGGGTCTGTTCCTGTCTCCCACGGTGGTGGCCGGCGCACTGAAGGGCGCCATTTTCGCCGCCAATGTCTATGAAAAGCTGGGCTTTGCCTGCGTTCCCAACGCCACGGAGAGCCGCCACGACATCATCCAGGCGGTCACCCTGGGCAGCCGGGAGGCCATGGTGGCCTTCTGCAAGGGCATCCAGTCCGCCGCTCCGGTGGACAGCTACGTGACTCCGGAGCCCTGGGCCATGCCCGGCTACGACTCCGATGTCATCATGGCCGCCGGCGCCTTTGTCCAGGGCAGCTCCATCGAGCTTTCCGCCGACGGCCCCATCCGGGAGCCTTACGCCGTCTACTTCCAGGGCGGCCTCACCTGGTACCACGCCAAGCTGGGCATCCTCATGAGCCTGCAAAAGCTGGTGGAGGCCGGGATCGTCAAGCTGTGAAAAAGCAGGAGCCTCATGGCTCCTGCTTTTTCATGTTTGTTTACCTTGTTTGCCCCCGCCGGTCCAGCCGCTCCAGAAAAAAGGCCAGGCCGAAACCGCCGGCACAGCATACCGCGGACAGGAAAATTTCTCCCACGTTTCGGTAGGCCGTGGGAATAATGGCCGCCGTGGAGGCCAGCACCATGCCCAAAATACCGTGAAACGCCACAGCATAGCAGCGGCGAAACAGCCAGCTGACCGCCCGGGCCAGCAGGGCAATGGACAGTGCCAGTCCCGGCAGGCACGCGGACAGGACCACCAGATCCAGGTTGGCCAGGCCCTCCAGCATGGGCTGGTACAGCCCCAGGGCCATCATCACCGAGGAAGTGGTCATGCCGGGAATGACCACGCCCATTCCCCACAAAATACCGCAGAAATTGTACCACCAAAAATTGGGCGTCACGGATACCTCCGCGATGCGGCCCACGTAAAAGAGGCTTGCGAACACGCCGCCGGCACATACCGCCAAGCTCACCCAGGCGGCAGCCCCTCGCCCTTCCTTTCCCGCCTCCCGGAACAGGGCGGGCACCGTCCCCACGATGAGACCGATGAACAGCCAGGTGGTAGCCGCCTCGGACCAGGCAAGGCAAGCGGAAATACCCTTGGCAAGCCCCAAAAAGCCCACGCACCACCCCAGGGCTAAGGGCAGGAACCACCGCCAGTACCGGGGGATGGCAGTCCGGGGATGGGTCAAAACCTCCATAAAGGGACGGTAAATGTCGAACACCACTGCCAGCACACCGCCGGAAACACCGGGCAAGATAGCCCCGGCGCCGATGAGAAGACCGCACAACAGGTTCCGCAGCCAGTGCATGATTTCATTTTGGTCTTCGCGCCGCTTCAGGAATGGTCCCTCCCCACACATTTTCTTCATGGTAGCAGTTTTGCCCTTCACTTTCAATCCAATACCGCTGAAAACGCCGGAATTTTTTCAATTCCCAGCACTTTACTATGCTTGTTTGTATACGGTGAACAATTTTCTTTGTTTTCTTTTGATTTTCATGGTCGATTTTTCCCGTTGACAAAAAAAGTGATAGCGTGTAAACTACGACACAGATAACAGAAGTGAATACCGCAAAGACGATGAAGAGAAGAGTACGCAGGAAGATACGTCACAGAGAGCCTCGGATGGTGGAAAGAGGTACGGAAGGGCCTGCCGAACATGGTCTCGGAGTTGCGTGGCCGACCGCGGAACGCATAGGTCACGACGTGAGCGCACGTCACAGCGCAGGGGTGTGTTGGCACTCTATAAGGCCGCTTCCGTGAGGAAGTGCGCGAAGCAAGGTGGTACCACGGCGTAATTGTATTACGTGCGTCCTTGATGCAATGCATCAGGGACGTTTTTTTGTTGTTGAAATCCACAAGAAAAGGAGCTTTCCGCCTGTGAGTGACTCCATTATTCAAATTGAACATCTGACAAAAACCTTCGGCGCCGGTTCCAATGCCGTCCATGCCCTGGAGGACATCAGCCTGGATATCCGGCAGGGCGAGATCTTCGGCATCATCGGCCTGTCCGGCGCAGGCAAATCCACCCTGGTCCGGTGTATGAATCTGCTGGAGCGGCCCACCTCCGGCAGCATCACCGTAGGCGGCCAGCGGCTGGCCTGGATGGAGCCGGACGGCGATTCAGAGAAGCTGGTCACGGTCAGCGAAAAGGAACTGCGGCTGGCCCGCCGGGACATCATCATGATCTTCCAGAGCTTCAACCTGCTCATGCAGCGCACATGCCTGAAAAACGTGTGCTTCCCCATGGAGTTGGCCGGCGTCTCCGGCGCCCAGGCCCGGAAGCGGGCCGGAGAGCTTTTGGAGCTGGTGGGCCTGGGGGACAAGGCCAACGCGTATCCCTCCCAGCTCTCCGGCGGCCAGAAACAGCGGGTGGCCATCGCCCGGGCTTTGGCAACAGACCCCAAGGTGCTGCTGTGCGACGAAGCTACCTCCGCCTTGGACCCCACCACCACCGCTTCCATCCTGGCCCTTTTGAAGGACCTGAACGAAAAGCTGGGGGTCACCGTGGTGGTCATCACCCACCAGATGAGCGTCATCGAGGAGATCTGTTCCCGGGTGGCCATTCTGGACGGCGGTGTGATGGCGGAGCAGGGCAATGTGCAGGACATCTTCTCCAATCCCTCCACCGACGCCGCCCGGCGCCTGGTGTACCCCGGCGGCGTCCGGGTGGAACAGGTTCCCGCCAGCAGCCGCGCGGTGCGCATCTCCTTCAACGGCGGCACCGTGTACCAGCCCCTCATCGCATCCCTCGCCATCGACTGCGGCGTGAAGGTGAACATTCTGGGCGCCGACACCCGCAACATCAACGGCCACGCTTTCGGCACCATGCTGCTGAGCCTGCCGGAGGACCCCAACGACGCCGCGAAAGCCCTTAGTTACATCCGGGCACAGCCCAATGTTACCGCAGAGGAGGTGGAATATCATGGGTGAACTGTTTACCGTTGCATTCTGGGACTATTTCGGTCCCCTGCTGCTGACCGGCACGCGGGACACCCTGGTGATGACTGTGGTTTCCACCGTTTTCGCCTATGTGCTGGGCCTGCCTTTGGGCGTGCTGCTGATCCTCACCGGAGAGCACGGCATCTGTCCCCACCGGACCCTGAACCGCTGCGTGGGCTGGGTCATCAATGTGGGCCGGTCCCTTCCCTTCATCATTTTGATGGTGTGCGTCATGCCCTTTACCAAGCTGCTGGTGGGTACGAAGATCGGCGTCCTGGGCGCCATTCCCCCTCTGGTCATCTCCGCGGCTCCTTTCATCGCCCGCATGGTGGAGACTTCTCTCAGCGAAGTGGACGCCGGCGTGGTGGAAGCGGCCCAGTCCATGGGCGCGTCCACGTTCCAGCTGGTCTGGAAGGTCTACCTGCCGGAGGCGCTGCCATCCTTGATCCTGGGCGGGTCCATCTCCATCATCACCATTCTGGCCTACACTGCCATTGCCGGTGCCATCGGCGCCGGCGGCCTGGGTGACCTGGCCATCCGCTACGGCTACCAGCGCCGGGAGCCCGCCAAAATGTGGGTGGCGGCGGTGCTGCTGATCGTTCTGGTGCAGGTCGTACAAACCGTTTTCAGCCGCGTGTCGAACCGCATTGACAAGCGTTTGAAATAAATAAAATCTCTATCAAAGAAATTGGAGGAAACAATGATGAACAAGAAGTTTTTGTCCCTGGCTCTGGCCCTGGTGCTGAGCCTGTCCCTGGCCGCCTGCGGCTCCAAGAAGGAAGAAGCCCCCGCTGAAACGCCTGCCGAAACGCCCGCTGAGACCACCGAGCCGGTGGTGCTGAACGTGGCCGCCTCCTCCACCCCCCACGCCGAGATCCTGGAGCAGGTGGTGGATGTTCTGGCCGAGCAGGGCATCGACCTGCAGATCCATGAGTACGGCGATTACGTCGTTCCCAACACCGCCGTGGAAGAGGGCGAGGAAGACGCCAACTACTTCCAGCACATCCCCTATCTGGAGAGCTTCAACGAGAAGGAAGGCACCCATCTGGTGAGCGTGGGCGGCATCCACATTGAGCCCATGGGCGTTTACGCCGGCAAGACCGCCTCTTTGGAGGAGCTGCCCGACGGCGCCGAGATCGCCATCCCCAACGATCCCACCAACGAGGGCCGCGCCCTGCTGCTGCTGGAGGCCCAGGGCCTCATCACGCTGGCTGACAGCTCCAACCTGGAGGCCACGCCCAACGACATCGTGGACAATCCCAAGAACCTGACCTTCAAGGAGCTGGAGGCCGCCATGATCCCCAACGCCGTGGACGAGGTGGACCTGTCCGTCATCAACGTCAACTACGCCCTGGAAGCCGGCTTCAATCCCACCGAGGACGCTCTGGCCATTGAGGACGCCGACTCCCCCTATGTGAACATCGTGGCTGTGAAGGAAGGCAATGAGAATAACCCCGCCGTCCTGGCTCTGGTGGAGGCTTTGCAGTCCGACGCCGTCCGCGACTTCATCAACGAGACCTACGGCGGCGCCGTGGTCCCCGCCTTCTAAGGCATCCCCTCTCTTGAAAAGAAACCGGCAGACGGAGAACCGCTTTGGCCTCCGTCTGCCGGTCTGTTTTTTTAGTACAAAATTTGTAAATTCCTGTGGCATTTCCGGGAAAGCCGTGTTAGAATAGGAGCCGCTGTCCGGCTTCCGGGCAAATACAGGTCCAATGGGGGGCTTGCTTTATGGCGCTGCGCCAGGCAAAGAGCTATTCCATCGATATGTGCAGTGGTCCGATCCTGCCGAAAATGCTGCGTTTCGCTGTGCCGCTGATGTTCTCCAGCATGCTGCAGCTGCTGTTCAACGCGGCGGACGTCATCGTGGTGGGCCGCTTCGCCGGTGACAACTCCCTGGCCGCCGTGGGCTCCACCACCTCCCTCATCAACCTGCTGACCAATTTGTTTCTGGGCTTGTCCATCGGCGCCAACATCCTGGCCGCCCGACATTACGGTGCCCGGGAGGACGAGGAGCTCAGCAAGACGGTCCACACCGCCATGCTGCTGAGTATTCTCAGCGGCGTACTGCTGACGGTGGTAGGCGTTCTGGGCGCCCGTCAGGTCCTGGTCTGGATGCAGTCCCCGCCGGAGGTTTTGAAGCTCTCCGCCCTGTACCTGCGCATTTATTTTCTGGGCATGACCGCCACCATGCTCTATAACTTTGGCGCCGCGCTGCTGCGGGCGGTAGGCGACACCCGGCGGCCTCTGTTCTATCTCTCCGGCGCCGGTGTCATCAACGTGGTGCTGAACCTGTTGTTCGTCATCGTGCTGAACATGGATGTGGCCGGCGTAGCCCTGGCCACCGTCATTTCCCAGTGCATCTCCGCGTTTTTGGTGGTCCGCTGCCTCATCAGGGAAAGCGGCGCCATTCACCTGGACCCGCGCCGCTTGAAGCTCCATCCCGCCAAGCTCCGGCAGATTTTGCGGGTGGGGCTGCCCGCGGGCTTCCAGGGCATTTTGTTCTCCCTTTCCAACGTGGTCATCCAAAGCTCCGTCAATTCCTTCGGCGAGATCGTAGTGGCCGGCGGCTCCGCCGCCTCCAGCGTGGAAAACTTTGTGTATGTGGCCATGAACGCCTTCCACCAGGCCAACGTCTCCTTCACCAGCCAAAACTTGGGCGCCGGTAACTACCGCCGCATCTGGCGGGTGCTGGCACTGGCCCAGTGCTGCGTCATTGCGGTGGGACTTCTGCTGGGCGGCAGCGTGGTGTATTTCGGCCCCCGCCTGCTGCGGCTGTACACCCACTCCCCCGCCGTCATCGACTGCGCCATGCAGCGGCTGTATATCGTGTGCCTGCCCTACGCCCTTTGCGGCATCATGGATGTGGCCGTGGGTACTCTGCGGGGCATCGGCTATTCCGTGCTGCCCATGGCCGTGACGCTGGTGGGCGCCTGCGGGCTGCGGCTGGTTTGGATTGCCACCATTTTCCAAATTCCGGCCTTCCACACCATCCAGACGGTCTACTGGTCCTATCCCATTTCCTGGACCATCACGGCCGCCGCCCATTTTGTATGCATTTTCTTTACCATGCGGCATTTGAAACGCCATCTGATACCGGAGGAAGCCTGAAAAACCGCTGTGTACAGTAAGTACACAGCGGTTCTTTTAATATCCGTTCACCATGATATCCAGCACTTTGCCCGCCACGGTGCCGGCCACGGAGCTGCCGCCGCCGCCGTTTTCCACCAGGACCACAAAGGCATAGGGTGTTTCTTCATTCCGCAGGAAGCCGGCAAACCAGGCGTGGGGCGTTTTGCCCTCCCCTACCTCGGCGGTGCCGGATTTGGCGCAGATGTCCATATTGGGGAAACGCTTGGTGCCATAGGTTTTCTCCACGTTGTCCGCCATCATGTCCGCCAGGGCCGACGCCGTGGAGGATGACACCAGCTGGCCCGTCTTATCCGGCAGGTGCGGCAGGGACGGGATGCCCAGGGCGGAGACCGTCTTTTTGATGAGGTACGGCTCCGCCGCCCGGCCGCCGTTGGCGATGGCGCCCATGTACACCATGAGGCCGCAGGGGTTCACCTGATCGTGGAACTGGCCCACGCCGGCCCAGCCCAGCTGGCTGTCGGTGATGTTTTCCCAGGTAAAGCTGCCCTTGGCCGTGGGCAGGCCGCTGACGGAATAGCTGTCCGTCAGGCCCGCCTTGTTCGCGTACTTTGCCAGGGTGTCTGCCCCCAGCTCCACCGCCATCTGGGCAAAGGCCACATTGCAGCTGTTGGCAAAGGCGTCGCCGATGTGCTGCTGGCCATGGGTGCCGGAGCAGACGATGGTATCGTCCCCTATCTGGACGGAGCCCTGGCAGTCCCAGGTGCGCTCAGCCAGGTCCGGGATGCGCTCAATAGCCGCCGCCAGCGTCACGGTTTTGAACACGGACCCCGGCGTGAAGGTGGAGGAGAGAAAGCGGTTCAGGTATGCTCCCTCCCAGCGGTCGCTGGTCTCGATGTCGCCGGGGACATTCAGAGGGTCATAGCTGGGGGCCGAGACCATGCACAGAATCTCGCCGGTCTTGTAATTATAGACCGCCACGGTGCCGGCGTGGCCGTTCAGAGCCTCATAGGCCTCGTAATTGTACCGGGCGTCGATGGTCAGATACAGGGCGGAGCCTCGTTCGGCGCCGAAGGCACCGTTCAGAAGGCTGTATCCCGTCAGCTTATCGGCAAAGGCATTCAGGGCTCCGGTGCCGATGTTGCCCTGGAGGTCCCCTACCGCGTGGAGGGTGGCCTTGCGGACGGTGGCATTGTCGTAGTAGACCCGCTTCCCGTTCTCCACGGTGGACAGCACGTCGCCGTCCCGGTCTAGGACCGTTCCGCTGGCCAGCTGGCCATCAGTATTATAAAGGTGGCGGTTAAAGGCCGAGGAAGCCCAGCTGCCGCCGTGAAGGGCGTATTTCACCAAAAACACGCCCATCCCCACCGCCAGCAGCAGCGCCAGCACCCGGCAGATGAGCATTCGCCGTTCAATCTTCTTCATGGTCCGCCTCCTCTCCGTCAAAAAGCCCCTGCTCCACCGGCGCCGTCCGGCGGCGGGCCTCCTCTGTCAGCCGCCGCTGGGGGCCGCGCCGGATGGCAAAGCTGGCATTTTCCCGGGTATCGGTGGCCTTCAGAAACGCCAGCAGGCCCCAGGCGGACATCATGGCGGAGCCGCCGTTGGACACAAAGGGGAAGGTGACGCCGGTAAGGGGCAGCAGGTCCACGGAGCCGAACACATTCAGGCAGGTCTGAAACACCAGCAGCGACCCCGCCGCGCAGGCGGCGATGGTATAAAAGCTGGAGCGCCCCGCTCGGGCCGCCCGGACGGCGAACAGCGCCAGGGTAATAATGGACCACACCGCCAGCAGCGCGATGAGCAGCCCCCACTCCTCGCACAGCATACCGAACACCAGGTCCGTGTCCGCGGCGGGAATCCTGTGGAGCCAGCCGTTGCCGGCACCCATGCCGATGAGGCCGCCGGAGGCGGCGGCGGACATGGTGCGGGTCTGCTGGTAGCCGGTGGTGGACGCAGCCTCCCAGGCGTGGCCCCAGGAGGCGAAGCGGCTCAAAATATACGGTTTGAATTTAATGATGATGCCGGCGCCGAACACCGCGCCGCCGCAGATGAGGCCCAGGGTTGCGAAGTCACCGGAGCGCAGGTAGGCAATGACCAGAAACGTGATGAAGAAAATAGCCGCCGTGCCGAAGTCGCTCATGAGGCCCAGCAGACCGATGCACACGCCGGTGAGCACGATGAACAGCGTCAGGTTCCGCTTGCGGAACAGCCGCTCCAGCGTGGCGGAGCCGGCGAAAATATAGCAGATTTTGGCGATCTCCGAGGGCTGGAAGGAAAGGCCGCCGATGCTGATCCAGTTGACGGCGCCGTACTTGGACTGGCCCAGCACCAGGGTAACGCCCAGCAGGCCAATGGCCCCCGCCGCCATGATCCAACGGATCTTCTTTACCCGGTTCAGGTCCCGCAGGAACAGGCCCAGCACCAGGAAAAGGCCCAGCCCCAGCAAGATGGATAAAAACTGCTTGGGAAGGCTCCCCG
>Ga0129309_1000951_pt1 | contig 17645 bp, 15 predicted proteins | sample L1105metagenome_FD_94439 | JGI IMG/M metagenome (GOLD analysis project Ga0129309, IMG submission 94439) | Ring-tailed lemur group fecal microbial communities from Wisconsin, USA - L1105 metagenome | ecosystem: Host-associated > Mammals > Digestive system > Large intestine > Fecal | place: USA...
ACCATCACCGTTATTTGCAGGGAATCATCTATACGGCTCGGTATGCGCAAAATGACCCCTGGCAGACGCAGGCGGTAAAAAATATCCTTCAAAATCCGGTATATCTGGGTCACATGGCACAGGGCAAGAAGATCTCCAAACTGTACGCAGGCCAGCGCCAAAAGCGTCTCCCTTCGTCTGAATGGGTCATCGTTCCCAATACGCATAAAGCCATCATCTCACAGGAATTGTTCGATGCCGTACAGGAGATTATGAAGGCACGACGGGACGAATATCACAGCCGTCTGGGGAAATATGCCCATTTCAGCAGTGAGAACATTTTTGAAGGGCTTGTTGTCTGCGCCTGCTGTAAGCGTAACATGACCCGCTATAAGAGTGTTTATAACAAGGGACGAGATGTTTCGTTCAACTTCATCTGTCCGCGCCATGCGGCGCTTTTGGATATTGGCTGTCCCAATGCCGGAGGGCTTTCGGAGGATGACCTGAAAGCTGCGGTGTTTCATGTGATCCGGCTGCAAATCTCCCTGCTGGCGGATGTGGAGTCAATCATCAAAAAGGTAGAGAAATCGGCAGCCGTCCGAACCCGCAGAGCGTCGATTGATAATGAAATCAGTTCTGCCCAAGACCGCCGAAAGCGGATCGACACCCTGCGTCAGAATCTTTTTGAGAGCTATGCGAGTGGTATTGTGTCACAGGCTGACTATCTGTTCGGGAAAAGCCGGTATGATGATGAGTATGCTTTAATCGAACGCCGTTTGGAACAGCTTGCGGATGAAAAGGCTCAACTGCCGGAAACAAACCCAAAGCAGAACAAGTGGTTCGCTGCATTTTCGAGGTTCCAAGAGGAAAAGGAACTGAACCGGGAAATGCTTCTGGCATTGGTTGAGAAAATTTATGTGAATGAGGACAAGCAGGTACATATTATCCTGAAATATCAGGACGAAATGAAAAAACTACTGTATAGGGGGTGTGAATATGGCGAGGGATTTTAAGCCTGCTATGGAATTGGTAATTGCTGTCTACATCAGGCTTTCCGCAGAGGATGGCGACTTGTCGGATGAAAAAAATGAGAGCAACAGTGTGGTCAACCAGCGGGCATACATCCATCAGTATATCGCACAGCACTCCGAATTTTCAGGAGCGCGGATTCTGGAATTTTGTGATGATGGCTATTCTGGAACGAACATGGAGCGCCCCGCAGTCAAGCGCCTTTTGCGGCAGGTCAGGGATCGGAAAATCAACTGCATCATCGTCAAGGATATGTCCCGTTTTGGGCGTGACTACATCGTGGTAGGCGACTATCTGGAACAGATTTTCCCTTTCCTGGATGTCCGCTTTATCGCAATCAATGATGGCTACGACAGCAAGGATCACAAATACGGCGCCGCAGGGTTGATTGATGTGTCGTTCCGCAATGTGATTTATGACCTGTATAGCAAGGAACTGTCGGAAAAGGTTCGCTCCACAAAGAAGCAGCTTGCGGAGAAAGGCTACTACCTTGCTCCATTTGCTTTCTTTGGCTATCAAAAATCACCGGAAGATAAGCACACCCTGCTTGTGGATGAAGCTGCGGCAGCCACAGTCCGGCGGATATTCGACCTATTCATCAGTGGTTTGTCTACCCATGAGATCGCCCGAAAATTTAATGTGGAAGGGGTTCTGACGCCATTACAGACCAAACGGATGCAGTCTGTAACACGGAAATGGAATTGCGTCGATCAGAACAGTAACTATTGGACTTCTGGAACAGTACGGAAAATCCTCAATGATGAACGGTATACCGGAAAGACTGTCTATGGAAAGACCATGCGGAAAAAGGTAGGGGCCCATGACATAAAGCGTGTGGCGGAAAGTCAGTGGACGGTTGTTGATGGAGCCATCCCTGCTATTATCTCAAAAGAACTTTTTGAAACAGCAAAGGAACTGTCTGCATCATCTCATTCAGCGCCGCCTAAAGTAAGCAGCCGAATATTTTACCGAAAGATCCGCTGTGGTCATTGCCGGTTGGCAATGACACGCATGGAGGGAACAAATCCATATTATATCTGCCAGACTTACCGAAGGAAACCGGACATTGGATGTCCGCAGGATAAAATGAGCGAAAAGGAGTTGGAACAGGCCGTGCTTGCTTCCATTCGTGCGATGGCACAGTTTGTCCGAAAGGCAGAGAAAGCACGGCAGCGGCAATCTGATAAGGCTGATCGGTACAATGAGAGGATTGAGCAAAAAATCCTGGCACATGAAAACTCCATTAAAATGCGCCAGCAGGAGAAAATGAGTGCGTTTGAAAATATGGTATCCGGCTTATGTGATGAACCAGAATACAAACGCAGATGTGATCAGTGCGATGAACATATCCGGCGCCTTGAGCAGAAAATCAGAGAATTGCAGAGCGAAAAGCGGCAGTTACCGGACGAAAAATCCCCGGCCGAAAGTGTTCTGCCGTATACCAATGTACGAATACTGACACGAGAACTGGTGGATTTGCTGATCCAGCATATTTACATTTACAGTGATACCTCTATTGAGATCGTTTGGAAATTTCCGGACGAGTATAAGCGGCTGCTGACAGAACTGAAACCAAAGGAGGACATGATAGATGAACCGTAAGCGTTTCTGGCTGTATGGCCGCGTCGCCTCGCCGGACAGCCATGCTTTAGAAATCCAGATGGAGGGCCTGCGCCGTTTTGCGGAAAGCTGGAAGCTGAATGTTGTCGGCCAGTCGCAGGATGAACAAAGTGGCCTGACCTTTGACCGGCCTGGGATCATGCAGTTTCTTGATTCCGTAAGGGCAAGAAAGGTAGATGCACTTTTGGTAAAAGACCTGTCCCGGCTGGGCAGGGATTACATCCAAGTTGGAAGATTCCTTGATGACCTGAACGGTTCAGGCATAGAAGTGTTTGAAACCGCAACGCTGATTACAAGCGGGCTTTAAGGGCGAAAGGTAGCGAAAAGTGTAAATAATCCCTTAATTTTTTTAGTTTCATCTTGACATTAGGAGATGACGGTATCACCGGCACCACCATGAAGCGCCCCGGCTTTCAGAAAATGATCGCCGCAATCGAGGCCGGGTATATCTCGGCGGTGTTCGTGAAAGACCTGTCCCGGCTGGGCCGCAACTACATTGAAGTCGGCAAGCTCACCGAGGAGTTTTTCCCGCTCCATGATGTGCGGCTGGTGGCCGTGTCCGATGGCGTGGACAGCGACGAGGGCGAGGATGACTTCACCCCGTTCAAGAACATAATGAACGAATACTACGCAAAGGACATCTCCAAGAAGCGCCGGATCGTCAACAAGATGAAAGGCAACGCCGGGATTCCGCTGTCCCCACCGCCCTATGGCTATATCAAAAACCCGGACGATCCCCGGTTTTGGGTGGTCGATCCCGTGGCCGCCGATGTGGTGCGCCGTATCTACCGCATGGCGCTGGAAGGGTACGGGCTGGCCGAAACTGCCGCCGCTCTCGGCGCTGATGGCATTGTCAATCCCACCTACTACTGGCGCAGTAAGGGTACAAGCCGGAGCGGTTCCAAGAGTACCTTGGAGCCTACTAAATGGGGCCACACCACGATCAAGAAAATCCTTACTACGCAGGAGTATTGCGGTGATGTCATCAACTTCAAAAGCTACTCCAAGTCCTACAAAATGAAGCGCCGGATCGAAAACCCGGAGGAAAACCGGGCGATCTTCCTCAATGTTCACGAGGCTATTATTGACCGGCCCACTTGGGAAAAGGTACAGGCGCTGAAGGCCGGAACCCGGCGCAAGCGCCCCACCGTCACCCAAGAGCCAAGCGCCTTTGCCGGCGTGATGAAGTGTCCCGAGTGCGGCGGCAACCTGAACTTCCACTTTAATCAGAACAACCACGACATCAAGTTTTTCAGTTGCCAAAATCATAATTCGGGGCTGCGTAAATGCTCGTCCACCCACTATATTCGGCTGGACTTCTTGGAGCAGGTCGTTCTCTACGAGGTGCATCGGCTGGCCTGCTTTGCCAACGAGTACGAAAACGACTTTATCAAGGCTATGGTGGGCCGCTCGGCAAAGGTAGCTGAAAATGAGCGGGTACGCAAAAAGCGGGAGCTGGATGGGCTGCTGGCCCGTGACCGGGAGCTGGACACGCTCTTTGAGCGGCTGTATGAGGACAATGTTTCCGGCAAGATTGACGATGCCCGGTTTGCGAAAATGGCAAAGCGCTATGAGCAGGAGCAGGGCGAAAACGCCGGACGCATCAAGGCCCTGCGGCTTGAAGTGAAAAAGCTGGAAGAAAAGCGGATAGATGTAGATGACTTTTTGGAAACGGTACGCCACTATACCGACGCCGCCAAGATCACCAAACGAATGGTAGCCGAGCTGATCGACCACATTGAGGTCTATCCTGCGGTCAAGGAAGGTGGCGTTACCAATCAGCGGGTGACGATCCACTACAACTGCATCGGGGCCTTTGAGGTGCCGGATCGTCGCAAAATCCCCGAGCGGGACATCCTGCTGGAAACGAGAAAAGGCGTAGCATTAAGCTACGCCCCGGCGGTGTAAAGGTGGTGTGGGATATGAGAGCATTTCTTTATTGCCGTGTCGCCCATGACGATACCTTTGTATTGGAACACCAGCGGTTCTTGCTCCAGCTCTACGCAAAGCGGGCGGGATATACCATCATCGGCGCTGCGGACGAATACGGCAGCGGGCTGACCCTTGATCGTCCGGGCATGGGAAAGGTCACACAGGCCGTTCTCGCTGGCGAGGTGGATGTGGTATTAGTCCATAGTCTGACCCGGATAGGCCGGGAATGGGGGATGACCCAAAGCTATATCGACCAGCTCACCCGGCGCAAGGTCAAGCTCCTTTGTATCAAAGAACGGTGCTTGTTCAGCGAAAAAGGCGTGACCCATTTTTGAGCATAAAAAATGCGGAGTGTCCATTACAGGATACTCAGATCCTATAAGGACACTCCGCATGGTCCGAGTGACTGGATTCGAACCAGCGGCCTCTTGAACCCCATTCAAGCGCGATACCAAACTTCGCCACACCCGGAAATCATTGCCGATGTCATGCACCAGACAGCTTTAATATAATAGCATGATACGAAAGAAAAAGCAAGACTTTTTTTGATAATTCTCGCACTTTTTTATTTGTGCAGGAAAATGGAGAAAGTACAAGAAATTTGCGAGGAACAAAGCGAAAAGGTGAGAAAAACGAAAAGGACTGCCGATGTTCAGCAGTCCTTTTTGACATATTGTTTTCTTCCTGAGGCGGGGGGAATATTCATTTCGTCCCGGTATTTGGCAACGGTACGGCGGGAAACAGGGCAGTTGGCGGCAGCCATCTGTTCACATAGTTTCTGGTCGGACAGGGGTACGGCTTTGTTTTCGCGGTCAATGAGCTGGCGCAGAAGGGCTCTGGCAGCGGTGCCGCCCATTCCCTGATTGTGGTCCTCGGTGGTGGCGGCGCGGGAGAAGAAATAATGCATGGGATATACCCCCAGGCGGCACTGGAGATATTTTTCCCGGATAGTCCGGCTGACGGTGGACTCATGGACGTCCAATTCCTGGGCCACATCCGCCAAACGCAGGGGCAGAAGGGCTTGGGGGCCCTGGCGGAAAAAGCCGCTCTGCCGGTCGGCGATGACTTGTGCACACCGCAGGAGCGTGCTCTCCCGCTGGCCGATGGCCCACAGGACATTTTCAGCCTGGTGCAGCTTGCCGGTGAGGTATTCCCGGACCTCCCGGTCGTCGGACTGGGAGAGCAGGTCACGGTAGTAGGCGTTGATGCGGAACATGGGGCGCTCGCCCCGGCGGGTACGGGCCACGAAGCGCCCGTCGATCTCCTCGACAAAGACGTCGGGGAGGATGTACTGCACCTGTTCAGGCTTCTGAAAGACGGCGCCGGGACGGGGCTCCAGCTCATGGATGAGCTGTTCGGCCTCCAGAACGTCGTCCAGGGAGATACCCAGCTTGGAGGCGATGGCCCGGTAGTGGCGCTTGGCCAGCAGTCCCAGGTGATTTTGGACGATCTCCAGGACGGGGCCGGTCTTCCGGAGCCGCTTCAGCTGGAGCGCCAGGCACTGGGACAGGTCGGCGGCTCCCACGCCTGCGGGCTCCAGGGAACGCAGGATGGCCAGACAACGCTCCAGCCTGGAAACGGGAACGCCGCAGTTTTCCGACAGGTCTTTCAGGGAGATGCGGAAATAGCCGTCGTCATCCAGGCAGGCGGCCAGATAGCGGACAGTCTGGGCGGTGTCCTCGTCCAAATCCAGCTGGTGGATCTGCCGGGACAGAAAGCGGAAGAGGGATTCCTCCAGACCGCCGTCCGTGCCGATCTGGGCCAGGGGGTCCAGCTCGTCACCGCTCATGTGCTGGTAAAAGCGGTTCTGCCGGTCGTTGTCCTCCAGCCAGCGCAGTTTCCGGAGCAGTTCATCGTCCGGGCGGGATTCCGTAGCCGGGGTGGGCTCCTCCGGCTCCACCAGCGGGTTGTCCAGTGCCAGTTCCCGGACGTAGGCGTCCAGATCCAGCGAGCTCAGCTGCAGCAATTCCACACTTTGCAATTGTTGCTGGTTCAGACGCTGGGTCTGTGTTTGCAGCAGTTTCACAAAATCCCTCCCATTTGGTCCTTGTAAAAAGTGTAGCCCAGGGGAGCGGAAAAGTCAAGAAAACCATTTTTGGAAAAAGAAGGACCGCCCCGTGGGGACGGTCCTGAAAGAGAATCAGCGCTTTTTCAAATGGCAGAACCACATGAGCCAGCCCAAAGCGCCGCCGCCCAGGATGTTGCCCAGGGTGACGGGGAGCAGGTTGCCCAGCAGGAATCCGGACAGCGTGAGACCGGACAGATCCAAACCGGCCTCGGCCGCCAGCTGGGCATAGGCGGGGACGGACTTGGCCATGAGGCCGGCGGAGATGTAGTACATGTTGGCCACACAGTGCTCAAAGCCGCAGAGGACAAAATAGCAGACCGGCAAAAAGGCGCCCAGGATCTTGCCGGTGGTATCTTTGGCGGACATGGCCATCAGCACGCCCAGGCAGACCAGCAGGTTGCACAGAAAGCCCAGCGCCACCCCATTCTGGAAGGGAATGGCGCATTTGGCGGCGGCCAGTTTCATGGTGAAGACGGCCAGAGCGCCGCCCGAGTAGTTCAGCTGGCCGAAATAAGCGCAGCCCGCAGCCACCAGAAGGGCGCCCGCGAAGTTGGCCAGATAGACGATGACCCAGCTGCGCAACATCTCGGTCAGGGTGCAGCGCTTGTCCAGCAGGGAGATGGTGATGAGGCAGTTGCCGGTGAACAGCTCCGCGCCCATGACCACCACCATGCCCAGGCCGAAGGGGAAGAGCAGGCCGCAGATGGTGCGGGCGGTCCAGGTGTCCTGAATGCCGTAGGAGGCGGTGTTGGTGGCGGCGCTGCCAAGGGCGATGAGCATGCCGGCCAGGATACCCAGGACGATGAGCAGGGAGGTGGATCGCTTGGCCTTGGCCGCACCGGCGCTGGCGTAGCGCTCCGCGATCTCAGCGGGAGTGAACGATAGTTCCATAAAACGCATCCTTTCCAAATCACGCTCCCTGAGGAGAATGATGAATCACAGGTGGAGTTCTATTTTCTTACTGTATCACCGTGAAGTGGAAAATGCAATGCAAATATGAGGGAGATTCGGGAAAAAACATGGAGAATCGACGCTTTTTATTAAAAACGACTGGAATTTTTCGACATTCTCCTTGCCTTTTCTAAATATATGATTATAATGTAAGTATCAAGACAGGAGAGGAGCGTGGGTGCGCCGGCGGGAGATCGGCGGGAAGTGCAAACAGTTCAAACATCGTCGCGTACAGAATAGAGGCATCGCGTTAAGTGTCAGCGGATGGGAAGTTGCCGCTGAACGAAAAACACCGGAAAATCCGGGCGTTTGCGGTGGTGTCTCGCTTCCGCTGTCGTCAGAGGGTTCTCCTTTGCGGCAAACGGACCATTTGAATGTCAAAGGAGAAATTGAATATGTTTCAGTCAGAAACCTCTTCCCGACTCTATGCCACGCCCTTTTCCGGCAGCTATTGGAGAGAGTCCCTGCGGAGTATGCGCAGCGTGCGGATGCTCGTGTTCGCCGCCCTGATGATCGCCATGGCCCGGGCACTGTCTCTGATCCCCAGTATCCCCATGGGCACCACCAAGCTGTCCTTCGGGTTCCTGGCCCGCGCCCTGTGCGGCATGGTCTGCGGCCCCGTAGTCAGTGTGGCCTTCGGCTTTGCCGAGGACATCTTGGGCTTTATCCTCCAGCCTTCCGGAGAGTTTTTCTTCGGTTACACCATCTCCACCATGGCGGGGGCCCTGGTCTATGCCCTGTGTTTCTACCGGTGCCGCATCACTGTCCTGCGCCTGACCTTGGCCAATGTGTTGGTCAATGTGTTTGTCAACGCTTTTATGGGTTCTCTGTGGAACTTGATGATTCGGGAAGGCACCTACTGGGGTTGGTTTGTGCCCAGCATCACCAAGAATATGATCACCATCATTCCCAAGGTCATCCTCATGTACGTCGTCTATCAGGCGCTGCTGCCCATCCTCCAGCGGATGAGGGTCATTCCCCGCCAGCTGAACGGGGACAGTCGGATCACCTGGTTCTGATATCGAAAAAGAGCGGATCTCCGAAAAAATCGGAGGTCCGCTCTTTTTTACGCAGGATCGCTTTCCCGGAACATCAGGCCGAAGGCGGCCAGCATGGGCAGGCAGGCGGCCAGGACGGCGCGGCCGCCGAACCCGGGGGAGAGGAGGCTGCTGATGACCACCCCGGTGATAAAGCAGCCGATCAGCCCATAGTAGAACAGGGACTTCCGACCCGACTGGCTGTGTTCGGGGCCGGCCAGCGCCCGGAACAGATGCTCCGTGCCGCTGCGCAGGTTTCCGGTGCACATGGTGGTGGCGCAGGCGTTGCCGTGGATGGATCGGAAGGACTCGACCTGGATAGCGGCGATAAAGGAGATGAGGGCGTTGGCCAGGGGGTCCAATGTTCCCAATGGAAGCAGGGAGACCAGCACCAGCACCAGGCACTCCGTCAGCAGGAGGGGCTGTCTCCAGTGGAGGCGGTTGGCGCTGGGCCCCAGACGGCGGCGGATCAGCTCTGTGACCAGGATGCCGGCGGCAAAGGCCAGAACGGGCAGCAGATAGTGGAGCACCAAATCCAGGCGCCCCCGGGACAGGTTGATGCCCAGCAGGATCAGGTTGCCTGTCTCCATAGTGGCAAAGACCTGGCCCCGGTTCAGGTAGGTGTAGGCGTTCAGCATCCCGCCCGAAACGGCCAGCAGCAGGCCTACGGGGATGGATTCCGACATCTGATAGTGCTTCATATCCAACCATCCTTATACGTTCTGAGCTTTAAAAACAGGGCGCCGCTCCGCGGCGCCCTGTTAGGATTTACGAGAACGGGGGAATTACTCGGCCTTGGGGCCGGCTTCCACCAGGGCCTTGCCGGCCTCGTTGGTGGTGTACTTGGCGAAGTTCTTGACGAAGCGGGAAGCCAAATCCTTGGCCTTGGTCTCCCACTCAGCGGCGTCCGTATAGGTGTCGCGGGGGTCCAGAATGCCGGAATCCACGCCGGGCAGCTCGGTGGGCACCTCGAAGTCGAACATGGGGATCTTCTTGGTGGGAGCGTTCAGAATGGCGCCGCTCAGGATGGCGTCGATGATGCCGCGGGTATCCTTGATGGAGATGCGCTTGCCGGTGCCATTCCAGCCGGTGTTGACCAGATAGGCCTTAGCGCCGCTCTTCTCCATCTTCTTGACCAGCTCCTCGGCGTACTTGGTGGGGTGCAGCTCCAGGAAGGCCTGGCCGAAGCAGGCGGAGAAGGTGGGAGTGGGCTCGGTGATGCCGCGCTCGGTGCCGGCCAGCTTGGCGGTGAAGCCGGACAGGAAGTAGTACTGAGCCTGCTCGGGAGTCAGGATGGACACGGGAGGCAGCACGCCGAAGGCGTCGGCGGACAGGAAGATCACGTTCTTGGCTGCGGGAGCAGCGGAGACAGGACGCACGATGTTCTGGATGTGCGTGATGGGGTAGGAGACGCGGGTGTTCTCAGTCACGCTCTTGTCGGCGAAATCGATCTTGCCCTCAGCGTCCAGAGTGACGTTCTCCAGCAAGGCGTTACGCTTGATGGCGTTGTAGATGTCGGGCTCGGAATCCTTGTCCAGGTTGATGACCTTGGCGTAGCAGCCGCCCTCGAAGTTGAACACGCCGTCGTCGTCCCAGCCGTGCTCGTCGTCGCCGATCAGCAGACGCTTGGGGTCGGTGGACAGGGTGGTCTTGCCGGTGCCGGACAGGCCGAAGAACAGGGCGGTGTTCTCGCCGTTCATGTCGGTGTTGGCGGAGCAGTGCATAGCGGCCATACCCTTCAGGGGCAGGAAGTAGTTCATCATGGAGAACATGCCCTTCTTCATCTCGCCGCCGTACCAGGTATTCAGAATGACCTGCTCACGGCTGGTGAGGTTGAAGACAACGGCGGTCTCGGAGTTGAGGCCCAGCTCCTTGTAGTTGTCCACCTTGGCCTTGGAGGCGCAGTACACCACGAAGTCGGGCTCGAAGTTTTCCTGTTCCTCGACGGTGGGCTGGATGAACATGTTCTTCACGAAGTGAGCCTGCCATGCAACCTCCATAACAAAGCGGATGGCCATGCGGGTGTCGTGGTTGGCGCCGCAGAAGGCGTCCACGACGAACAGGCGCTTGTTGGACAGCTCCTTCAGAGCCAGGTCCTTTACGGCGTTCCAGGTCTCGATGGAGGCGGGGTGGTTATCGTTCTTGAACGCGTCGGAGGTCCACCACACGGTGTCCTTGGAGGTCTCGTCCATGACGATATATTTGTCCTTGGGGGAACGGCCGGTATAAATGCCGGTCATAACATTCACTGCGCCGAGCTCACTGACCTGTCCCTTATCAAAGCCCTCCAGCTCGGGCTTGGTCTCTTCCTCAAACAGCATTTCATAAGAGGGGTTGTAGACAATCTCGGTGGTACCGGAGATGCCGTACTTGTTCAGATTGATCTCTGCCATGTTTTATATGACCTCTTTCCTTGATGATCTTCCTGACGGCAGGCTTCCACCTGCACTGCAGGAGGGAATATCCGAAATCTTTCTTAATCATACACGGTGCGGGGGACAAAGTCAATGTCATTTGGAACTTGCGATATTCCAATTTAGTTATGTGTTTTATAGCTTCAGGGACAATATGGCCAAAATTACTGTGTTTACAGCGATGTTTTTCGGAAAAAGAGAGACGCTGACCTGGTGTGGTCAGGCTCCGGCCTGCCGCAGCGCCTTGGACAATTTGGCAAATTCGGGGATGCCCAGCCGCTCGCCGCGGACGTCGGCGGGCAGACCGCAGTCCACGACGAGCTGGGCCAGATCCTGCTTGGACAGCTGGGAGCCGAAGGCGGCGCACAGCCCGTTGAGCAGGGTCTTCCGCCGCTGGGCGAAGGCGGCCTTGACCACCCGGAAGAAGTGGTCGGGGTCGTCCACCTCCTGGGGAGCGGGGCGGGGGACCAGCCGCAGCACCGAGGAGGTCACCTTGGGGGCGGGGATGAAGCACTCGGGGGGCACGTCGAACAACAGCTCGGGGTCGGTGTAAAATTGGCAGTAGACGGAGAAAGCGCCGTAATCCGAGGTGCCGGGGGCGGCGCAGATGCGGCGGGCAACCTCTCGCTGGATCATCACGGTGATGGCGGAGAAGCAGTGGGCCTCCACCAGGGCGGTGATGGCGGGGGTGGTGATGTTGTAGGGCAGATTGGCACAGGCGATAGGGGTCAGTCCAGCGAATTTCTCGGCCACTAGGGCGGGGATGTCAGTCTTTAGAATGTCGCCGGGGACGATCTCCACGTTGTCCCGGTCGGCCAGGGTCTCCTTCAGGATAGGAAGCAGAGCCTTGTCCAGCTCCACCGAGGCCACCTTGTCCGCCAACTGGGACAGCTCCCGGGTCAGAGGGCCGATGCCGGGGCCGACCTCCAATACGCCGTAGCCAGGGGCCGCGCCGGAGGCCTGGGCGATGTCGGCAGGGACCCAGTGCTCGATGAGAAAGTTCTGGCCCATGGATTTGGAAAACCGGAAGCCGTTGCGGGCCAGCAAAGCCTTGATTTGGTTGATGTCACACAGATCCATAATGTGCTCCTTTGTCGTGATCTATTCTTAAAAATATAATAATGGGAAAACGGGGGAGAGTCAAGAAAAGAAAACCGCGCGGCCATCCAGTCCGGACGACCGCGCAGATAAGAAACTTAATTAGCCTGGGGCAGGGAGACGGTGGCCTTGAACAGGTCTCCGTCCACGGCCAGATCGAAGGTCCCGCCCTGAAGCTCGGTGAGACTGCGGGCGATGGACAGGCCCAACCCGGAGCCCTCGGTGGTTCGGGACTCCTCGCCTCGGACAAACCGCTCCATGAGCCGCTCGGGGGGGACGTTCAGGGGCTCCCGGGAGATGTTCTTCACCGACAGGGTGATCCGGCCCTTGCCACGGGTCAGGTCCAGATAGATCCGGGTGCCCTCCATGGCGTACTTGGCACAGTTGGACAGCAGGTTGTCAATGACCCGCCACAGGTGGCGGCCGTCGGCGTACACCCAGGTCTCGCCCTCAGGCAGGGAGGTCACCACCGTCAGCTTCCGGGCCTCCAGCTTTTCCGTCCACTCGCCCAGGGCCTGGTCCATAAGCTGGGCCATACCGATCTTCTCCCGGTTGACGGTCAGCACTCCGGTGGACGCCTTGGAGGCCTCCACCAGGTCCTCGGTCAGCTTTTTCAGCCGCTGGGCTTTTCGGTCCAGCACTTCAATATAATCCTGGGCCCTCGGATCGTGCTGTTCTGTGGTTTTCAGCAGATCCACATAATTGATGATGGAGGTGAGGGGGGTCTTGAGGTCGTGGGATACGTTGGTGATGAGCTCGGCCTTGAACCGCTCGCTCTTCATCTGCTCATCCACGGCGCTGGACAGACCGGCGGAGATGTTGTTCAGGTCCTCAGCGTGGGCCTTCAGGTCGTGGGGCATCCGGGCGGTATCCAGCTGGTAGCTCAGATTGCCCGCGGCGATGGCTTGGCTTCCCTTCCGCAGACGGTGGAAGCAGAGGGACCACCAGCACAGGGCCAGGAGAACGCCTATATGGAGGATGAACCACAGCAGAATCCAAAATCCGTTGTACATGCCCTGCGTGAGCAGCATCACATTGGCCAAGAAGAAAATGGCATAGGCCGCCGCCACGCGCCAGGTCAGAGGCAGGCCCAAAACAAAGTCCCGGATGGTCCGGACCATCCAACCCACCACCCTGCACAGCAGGGTGGTATGAGCCAGCATCCTGGCCTTGCACCGCACCACGAGGGTGCGCAGAGTCAATGCGGCCACACCCATAAAGAGGGCGGCCAGGGCTGCGATGGCCAGGGACAGGAGCTTGGCCTCCTCAGCGTAGGAGTCGGAGAATTCGTGGTAAAAGCCGTAATAATACAGGTTTTCGCCCAGATAGAGCCCGCCGGCAAATAGCGCCGTTCCGACGCACAGCATGACAAACAAGTACGCATCAAAGAAAATTCGGTCCTGCCAGCTGAGGGTAACGTCCTCGGTACCGGCTTTGTGACCCGCTCCCCAAAGCAGGTACAGCAGACAGAACAGTGCCAGGACCAGCAAGGCGGCGGACGTCCAGACGTATCCGGAGAAATAATCCTGCCCGTGCTGGTAGGAGCGATATAAGCTGGCAAATTCGTCGCTGACCTGATCGGGGACAGCGGGAACGACGCCGCACTCGATGATGCAGAAGACGGAGCCGTCCGCTTCTGGCGCAGTCTTGGATTCCGTCAGCGCGGGATCGGAGGCGCTGCCGGACAAAATACCGGCTGCCTCTTGGGACCAGCCGGCGTCATCAATGATGCCGTAGCCGCCCAACTGGAAGGCGTCGTAGTAAACCGTTTCCACGATCTCGGACAGGACCTCGCCCTCGCCCAGGTTGGAGCAGAGGACCTTCAGACCATCGGCGGTCTTGACCTGAAACCGGAACATGGTGGCAGAGGGGTCCGTCTGCTTCCAGTATTCTGCCGCGCTGTTCTCCAGCTGCTGACGGTCCAGATAGGTCAGGTCCGGTTGGGCCAAGCGCTGCTGGTCGGCCAGGTAGAAGGTGACATTGTCCTCCCGGGCCCGGAGCATTTGACGAAATTGGCTGATCTCCGTCCAGCTCTCGGCCTCCAGACAGGGCAGGGCCAGAAGGGCCTTGACAGCGCACAGCGTACCGACAAAGACAGCGGCCAGCATGAGGAGCACGGCCACACACTTAGCGGCCGTGCTGGTTTGAAGCCGCTTCATCCATTCGCCCCCTTCTCCATCTTATAACCCAGGCCCCACACTACTTTCAGATAGCGGGGGTCGGCGGGGTCGATCTCAATTTTCTCCCGCAGGTGGCGGATGTGGACGGCCACTGTGTTCTCCGAGCCGAAGGCCGGGTCGTTCCACACATGCTCGTAGATTTGGGCAGAGGAAAAGACCTGGCCCGGATGGGAGATCAGCAGCTTCAAAATATTGTACTCGATGGGGGTGAGAGCCACCGGCTCCCCGTCCACCGTCACCTGCTTGGCCCCGTCATCCAGGGCGATGGGGCCCACCGTGAGCAGACCGGGGCCCTTGCCCGCGCCGCCCAGACTGGTGTACCGCCGCAATTGGGACTTTACCCGGGCGATGACCTCCAGAGGATTGAAGGGCTTGGTGATATAATCGTCCGCCCCGATGTTCAGCCCCAGAATCTTGTCTGCGTCCTCGCTTTTGGCGGTGAGCAGGATAATGGGCACATTGCTGCCCTCCCGCAGCTTGGCGGTGGCCCGGATGCCGTCCAGCTCGGGCATCATGATGTCCATGAGAATCAGATGAATCTCGTACTGGTCTACGGCCCGGAGGGCCTCTTTTCCGTTATATGCTTTCACCGTCTGATAGCCTTCACTGGTCAAATAGATGTCCAGGGCCGAGACGATGTCTTTGTCGTCGTCACAGATCAGGATGGTTTGCATGCCGATTCCCCCCTTGTCTTTGTATTTAGGATAACACAGACAGTTTAAGTTGCAAGAGAGAAATTTTTAAGAAGTCCTTAAGAAAGCCGCCTGGGCACGGATGCCCGGGCGGCTTTTTTCACATGATATGCTCCTCGGCGCAGTTGTCCACTACCCGCATTCCCATCTTACCCGGGTTGGCCACCCGGAATTTGGCGATGCTGGTCTCATCGAATTTGGCGCACAGCCGCAGCTGCGGGTTGAGGCGCAAGTCCTCCATCTCGTTGTCCGGGGTGTTCTGGACGGGGTGCTCCCGGTTCAGCTTTTCCGTGCTGGGATGCTTCTGATTCAAGTTTGGCATAGAGAAAGTTCACCTCCGGAAACAGTATGTCCGGAAGAAGGCGGAACATGCCGGAAAACCACATTGTCCGGCGAACTGTGCCAAATAAAAAAAGGAAACGTCACAACGAAGGTTGTGACGTTTCCTGGCGCAGAAGGGGGGATTCGAACCCCCGCACGGTTTTACCCGCCTACTCCCTTAGCAGGGGAGCCCCTTATAGCCACTTGGGTACTTCTGCATGGCTGCAAGCTAACGGATGATTATGCACTTGTTCGATGAAAAAGTGGCGGAGAGAGTGGGATTCGAACCCACGGCTCTTGCGAGTCACCGGTTTTCAAGACCGGCTCCTTAAACCACTCGGACATCTCTCCTCGTGTTCTCCAACTCAGAGCGAGATTTAGTTTATCAGGTTTTGACAGGATTGTCAATAGAAACTTTAGAATAGTTTTCTGCCTTATCCAGGTGGAGTTGTGTTTGCAGGAGATGTGGGGCAAACAGTTGACAAATGGGAAAAATGTGATACAATCATTCGGTAAATGTGTTGACGAAGCTAAGCGCAGAACAAGGTCTCGAGCGAGAGGGGATGGTGAGAGCCCTCGGCCGTCGGACTGCGCACGCCACTTCGGAGCGGTCCGGGACGACCGGGACGGCCCATCCCCGTTAACGGATGACTGAAGATGTCAAGAAGAGGAGCTTTCCCTGCGTGTCTATCCTCACGATTCTTGATAACCAGGGTGGTACCGTGGATTTTTCCGCCCCTGACTTTCGTCAGGGGCGGTTTTTTGTTTTGCAGAGAGGAGAGACCATGAAACAATATATTGTGGACGCCTTTGCAGACCGGGTATTTGAGGGCAACGCCGCCGCAGTGTGCATCCTGGACTGCTGGCCCGAGGATGATCTGATGCTCAAAATCGCCCGGGAGAACAGTGTGCCGGAGACCGCTTTCGTTGTAAAGGAGGAGGCGGGGTATCACCTGCGCTGGTTCAGCTCCAAATGGGAGGTGGACCTGTGCGGCTACGCCACCCTGGCTGCCGCCTATGTGATCTTCGCGTTCGTGGAGGACGAGCTGGCCCAGGTGACGTTCCGGACCAAGAGCGGTCCGCTCACGGTGAAGAAGCGGGACGATCTGCTGGAGATGGATTTTCCAGCTTATACATTAACAAAACTGGAGGTCACCGACCAGATCGCCGACGCCCTGGGCGCCCGGCCTAAGGAGGTCTGGCGGGCCCGGGACCTGCTGTGCGTCTTTGAAAACCCCGAGGATGTCGTGAACATGAAGCCCGATCTGGAGAAGCTGAAGCAGGTGAAGGGGGCTTTGATGCAGGTCACCGCCCCCGGCACGGGGGAGTACGACTGCATTTCCCGGACCTTCGGTCCCAAGTGCGGCATGACGGAGGACCCGGTGTGCGGCTCCGGCCACTGTCACATCATCCCCTACTGGGCGGCGCGGACCGGCAAAACAGAATTTGTGGCCCGGCAGGCGTCCCCCAGAGGCGGCACTCTGTACTGCCGCCTGGAGGGAGATCGGGTCCTGCTGGCGGGCCGGGCGGCCCTGTTCGCAGAATCTGAATTGATGGTGGAGGAACTGCTATGAAACGAAAAATCGCTGGGTTACTGGCTCTGACGGTGGTGCTCTCTCTGCTGCTGACCGGCTGCGGCCGGCGTGGCGTAGAGGGAAATCCCCTGCCCGAGGGCATGGATGAGGAGACTGTCCTGGATGCGGGCCGCCAGGTGGTGGAGCTGCTGAACGACGGCGACTACCAGGAGATCTATGACCAGATGCGCTCCGATGGCCAGAAGGCCACCAGTGTGGTATCCATTCAGGACTATATGGACGGACTGTTTGAGAAGGTGGGGGCCTATGAGAAGGAGAACCAGGCCATGGCCACCGGTCAGAAAATCAAGGACACCGGCGAGGAGTACGCCACCGCTGTATTCCTCTGCAAGCACACCAAAAAAGACGTGATGTACCGCATCGCCTTCAGCGCCGACATGGAGCTGATGGGCCTTGAGGTCACCAAGAAGTGATCCCGTCCCGGAGGGGACATGAATATAGTTAGACCAAAAATTTAGAAATAGTACGGAGGTAATCCCCATGAGCGATCCCAAGCCCTTTGGCTTAAACGAGCTGCGCGAGATGTTCCTGTCCTTCTTTGAGAGCAAGGGCCATCTGCGCCTGCCCAGCTTTTCCCTGATCCCCAAGGACGACGCGTCCCTGCTGCTGATCAACTCCGGTATGGCTCCCATGAAGCCCTACTTCACTGGAGAGAAGGAGCCCCCCCGCCACCGGGTCTGCACCTGCCAGAAGTGCATCCGCACCGGCGACATCGAGAACATCGGCAAG
>Ga0129309_1000954_pt1 | contig 17622 bp, 16 predicted proteins | sample L1105metagenome_FD_94439 | JGI IMG/M metagenome (GOLD analysis project Ga0129309, IMG submission 94439) | Ring-tailed lemur group fecal microbial communities from Wisconsin, USA - L1105 metagenome | ecosystem: Host-associated > Mammals > Digestive system > Large intestine > Fecal | place: USA...
CGGATGATCGTGGTCTTGCCACGCCCGGGGCCTCCTGTGATGACGGAGACCGGATGTGCAAATGCCATCTTGATTGCTTCCTGCTGTTTTGCGTTCAGTATGATCTTCTCACGTTGCTGCACATTTCTCAAAATGCGGTCAACATTTATGCCCATGTTTTTCTGTCTGAGCAGATTTGCGAGCATAACAGCAGCACCCATCTCTGCCTGGAAACTCTTTTTCGTGTAAAACCCGCCAGCACAGCTTACCAGGCTCTTATCCTGATGGATCATCTCATTGCCTGCATTCCGGATAGCACGCTCTGACACAATCCCCGGTGCGTTCTTATGGTTTAGCAACCGCAGCGCTTTTTCTACGATCTCCTGGCACGTGAGGTACAGATGTCCGTCCCCCTCTGCCTCCGCTATAGTATGGCTGATCGCCGCTTTGATACGGAGCGGATCGTCCGCCTTAAAATTCTTTGACTTGACTGCAATCGGATCTACGGTCAGGAAACCGAACCCTTTGATCTCACACAGCCGGAAAGGCGTCTCTTTCACAATGCTGGCAGCTGCATTTCCAAAATGTTCCTGTATCATTGTAAGCTTCCGGGGCGTTACCCCAAGAGGAGCCATATAGACCATCAGGTCACGGACGGAAGCGCTTTTACGGTATCCTTCCAAAATCTCCTGAAGCTTCGACTCTGTGATCCCTCTGACTTTTAAAAGTTCCTTTGGTGTGTGATCCAGTATATAGAAGGTTCTCATTCCAAACTTTTCTACGATATTTCTTGCCGTAACCGGACCAATTCCTTTAATCATATTAGAAGAAAGATATGCCATCATTCCTTCCTCTGTTGTCGGTGTATTGATGCTGAAATAGGAAACCTCATACTGGATTCCATATTTTCCTTTTTTCCACACACCTTCCAGCTCTACCTCCAGGCCATCTGTGAGCGGGAGCTCCAGCCCAACTGCCTGAAAGATACCATGACCGCTTTTGTCCTGCAGCGAGGCCTCACGGGGTAACTCCTCCTCCGTGATGTAAGACGCCACCGTATAACCACTCCCGGAATTATAATAAACCATTCTGACCGGCCTACAGTGCATGGGCCATTCCCCCTTTCTTCCATGAAATCCAGGCATAATCGCCGGACTGTTTTATGGTAAAACCATCTTTATTAAGCTCTGCCTGTGCCGATAGGATCTGCTTTCCCGGATATCCCCGGAGCACGCCAACCCGCTGGAACCCCTTTGTCTGGCGTACCGTGCAGATACCATCCCTGCTGACGGAAAACTCTGTTTTTCCCTCTTTTTCCAGTTGAGCCTTCAAACGGAAGAACCGTTCCCTGCCCTCACTCTTATACCAGAGGATTGCAATGCAACCCTCCTCATCTGGTACGGCAGTTTTCTCTCCTGATCCTTTTACCGGTTCCGATCCTTTTTCCGTCCTACTTTCCGGTATATTATTGGTCGGTATATCATCGGTTCGTGTATCATCCGAAGACATTTTTCCGGTATTCGCTTCCGTTCCACGCTGCACGTTCTTATATATCTTTTCATCTGTTTCCTCCTTTCCCATCCAGGGTTGCTTAATCAGAAGCCATACCAGTAAGACCGGCACCATTAGTGACAGGGACTGGAACAGGATTGCCAAAAAAAACGGCCATAAAAACGGAGACACCAGCAATCCAAAAATCCCTGTGGCAACACATAACTTTTTATTTTTTTCCATCCATTTCTCTAATGCATCCACTTCATTTCCTCCTGCGTGTACACTCCCTGCAATTAGTCAAAATCAAGCTCCTCTTCCGGTGCTGACATGTAATCGTCATCCACGCTGTTTCTTCTTCCGGAGCCTGAATTTGCACTGCCTCTGCCGCCTGTACTTCTGTTTCCGGAAGCTCTGCTGCCAGTGCTTCTGCTACCACTGCTTCTGTCATCAGAATTCCTGCTTCCGCTACTCCTTCCGCCAGAAGGTCTTCTGCCAGAGCTTCTCTCTTCCCTTCTATCGTCCTCATAATCTTCCTGGTAATCTTCCTGATAATCCTCATTCTGCATGGAGCGTCTGGAACCGCCGCCCCTCCTGCTGTCATCCTCGCCACGCCTTGAAGAAGCTCCAGACCTGCCGGAATTTCCCGCGTTCTGCCTTCCTGCATTTCGGTTCGAAGAGCGGCTGCCGCTGCCTTCTTCCCCATCAGCATTGTTTTCCGATGCTTTCTTGCTTTCTGCAAATTCAATGTCCTCTGCCATCAGTCGTACGCTGTAAACTTTTTCTCCATCCCTGTTTTGGTAATTGTCGTTTTCAAAATGGCCCGTAATAACGACCTTGATTCCCTGCAGAAGATATTTTTCAGCAAATTCTGCCAGACGTCCAAAAGCGGAGCAGGAGAAGAAATCCGACTTTACCCCGTCCTTCCTTACAAATTTCCGGTCCACCGCAATCCGGAAACTGGCAACTGCAAGCTCGCCATTATCCGTTTCCATATATCTGATTTCCGGATCCCTTACCAATCGTCCCATCAAAATTGATTTGTTCATAAAAGCCCTCCTTATTGCACAAAAAAAGACATCCAGAAATTCTTTCCAAATGTCCGCCTGCGTGATTTTCTTTCTTTACATGTTTTCCTACAACTGCATGCTAACTCACCTGCCTTTCCACCTTTCCTTTTACACCTGCCTTTCCGTTTTTTCTCCTTCGCATCTGTATTTTTAATGGAAACAAAAAAAGACCACTTAGAACTTTCATTCTAAATGGCCGCACCGTTTCCATAAGCCAGGAACATAAGATTCCTCATACTTGACTCCCGAACCTATTCGGGACGAAAAAACCTTATCCATCTTCCTGATGAATACAAATACAAATTTCATCTTCATCTTAACACATGATATAGTATCCGTCAACATATTTAATTCTATATCTTGTGTTTTCTGTATCTTATTCCGGTTCCTGCCCCGGCTTTTATCCAGAATTACTGTACTCCCTCAATCATATATCCGATCCCATAGACATTTTGTATGTACCGCGGATCCTTCATATCATCTCCCATCTTTTTCCGCATGCGGTGAACATGTGCCATAATATTCATATCATCATGCATGTACGCTTTCTTCCACACAGCCTCATAGAGTTCTTTATGAGAAACGCTCCTGTTCAGACATAAAAGAAGATAATGGAAAATTGAATACTCCGTCTTCGTAAAAGTAAGATCTTTTTGATTCATCATAACCTTTCTGGCCTGCGGAATCATTAAGAAACTTTTTCCTCCAATCTGAAATTCCAGTTTCTCTTTCCGTCCATAATGTCGCAAAAGTGCTTTTATACTTGCTGCAATTTCTTCGTTTGTCTGCGGATATCCAAGGTATTCGTCCGCACCGGCATCAATGGCACTTATTTTTTCCTCCATCTTCCGCTGTCTTTTTTCTTCCCTGGAAATTAGGAGCAGATTTCCGGAAAAACCACTCATCCTGATTTTCCGCGTATATCCCTCCGCAATCCCAAAATCCCCCTGCATATCCATAACAACAAGTGCTGTATCTTCCGGTATGTTTTCTATAAGCCCATTGCTCCTTTCATACCATGTTTCGCATCTCTCTACATCAAACGCAGAAGAATAACGCTTTATAATAAAATAATAAAGCTCCTGGCTCTGTGAAAATATTATAATTTTTTGTATATCTATACCTCCATCGTGTCATTTGCTCACTACTCTTGCTCCTGCCATGTAACCTCAAATTCCCCGCTGTATCTATGGTGTAATTTATGGTGCAATTCTATTGTACTACAACGACTTATGAATAACCTATGAATGAGTTATGAACCGTCTATAATTTTAAAAAATCGTTCGACAAAATATGGCAAAAAGCAATAAAATACTACGAAACAATCTATGAATCCAGGGTATCTCCCTATTCCGCAGCCTTGCACTTTCTTTTTATGGATACAAAGCATATATGGCTCAGATTTACGGTTCACCTTGAACAGCAGTTGATTCAGTGCTGTTTTGCTTTCGATATTCCGCTGGTGCTATTTTCAAAATATCCCGGAAAGCAGTCGCAAACTTACTCTGGTTCTCATAACCCACTTTGTTTGCAATCTCGGCTATGGTAGCCTGCGTCTGCCGAAGCAGGACGGCTGCCTGTCTGATCCGGTATTCCTTCATATATGCGCCAATCGGCTGTCCGTAAATTCCTTTAAACGTATCTTTTAAAGTCGCTGTATTGATCAGGTATTCTTTGGAAAGCTCATCAATCGTAGGACGTGCCTGCAGATTCCCGACCAGCTTTTTATGGATCTCCTTTACGATCTCTACATGCGGGGAAGTATACTGCTCCCGCTGTTTTTCTTTCGATACGTCTACCATACACAGGAATAATAAAAGTTCCTGGACTTTTATCTTAAAGTAGGGTTTCTGCAGGCAGTCCGGCACAGAATAAAGTTCCGAGAAAATATGCTCTATCTCATCCTTGGCCCGCATCACGAAGCAGCTTCCGTCCGGACAGAACTTCTCCTTGAATTTCAGTATGTCAATACCGCTTTCTGAGAGAATTTCCGGTGGGTTTTGAGCCACAGTCTCAAGGTTGATCACTACCGAAATCCCACGGTAATGCTTCAATGGAAAACTCATTTCCGGGGAACAGTTATCCATCGTATGGATAGACAAATCGCCTTCTCCCAGATACAGGCAGGAACCGCTTAGCAGTGTGCTTCCCTCCCGTCCTTCCCGGCAGTGATTGATCTCCAGTATGTTCTTATCCTGACTCTCATTCCAGTCACAGCTTGTCGCCTCAAAGTCATTGTAAATAAGCTGTATCCCTGGATAGACCTGATAAACCGTCATAAGCCCAAGCCCATCTGCACAGTCCATTTTATAGACAGTACAGTAACCATCATTATCTTTTGGAATGACTGCAGACAACCCTTTTGCATGTGTAACAGGGTCTTTGCTCATAATGTTCCTTTCTGGTATTCCATCATGTTTGATCTGCTCTGCCAGAATCCTTCTGGCATCTTTTATTATATAGGTTTTTCTCATTTTTCTCAGCTCCAATCAGCAGGATTTACAATCCAATTAGAATTATATTACATCCCTGCCGACTGTGCAAACGGAGAAAAAAAGCCGGTGCCCTGTCTAAAAGGCACCAGCTTCCAGTTATTTGCTGCAATATTCTTTTCCCACACAGCCGGAGCAGCTCCCGCCGCAGCAGGAACCATTTTTACGGTCCCTGTGGATTTTGCGGACTGCCCACACCGCATAGACAGCAACCCCTAAAATGAGGATTCCTGTGACAATCATTTTATACTCCTTTCCCATTGGCCGCCCACAGGTCATCCGCCACAGGCTTCCAGTGTTCTGCATACAGTTCACATTTACTGCATAAATGGTCTACATCCTCCGGAGATTGCAGGTCCGTAGACTTCGCCCCGGTGCGTCTCACCATCTCCCTTAGTATCTGCGGATTTTCCAGCATCGGGCAGGGCCTCAGCATATTTTTATTGAACGGCTGCCCGTCATGGTATGCCATGAAGATCGGGCTTTTCAGCGCATCCAGCAGACTGCACTCATGGATGTTCACATTAGAATAATGAATGAATACACACGGTTCCACATCCCCTGCGGCATTGATATGCAGGTAGTTCCTGCCTCCGGCAATACATCCGCCTACATATTCCGCATCATTCTGGAAATCCATACTGAAGATCGGTTTCGTATTCCTGTATGCCCGCACTCTCTCATAGACCGTCTTTCTCTGCTCCGGCGTAGGCAGCAATGCAGGCACCGCCTCATTTCCAACGGGCATATAATGGAAGAACCAGACAAACATTGCCCCCATTTCAATCATCATATCGAAAAACGGTTCACTGCTGATGTCCGCATAGTTTGCACTGGTATAGCAGGCGGATATCCCAAAGGGCAGTTTATGTTTGCGGAGCAGTTCCATAGCCCGCATGACTTTTTCAAAAACGCCCTGCCCCCTCCGTCCATCGTTTGCCTGTTCGAATCCCTCCAGGCTGATTGCCGGGACGAAATTCTTTACCCGGAGCATCTCCTTACAGAAATCTTCATCAATCAGCGTCCCGTTGGTAAAGGAAAGAAATTCACAATCCGGATGGCGTTCACACAATGTAATCAGATCCTTTTTCCGTACCATCGGCTCCCCGCCTGTATAGATGTACATATACGTTCCTAATTTCTTCCCCTGTTCAATAATACTGTCAATCGTCTCCAGGCTCAGGTTTAGCTTATGCCCGTACTCAGCCGCCCAGCATCCGGTACAGTGCAGGTTGCAGGCCGAGGTAGGATCAAGAAGGATCGCCCACGGAACATTGCAGTTTTCTTTCTTCCGTACCTCCTCCTGAACAGCAGAACCTTTGAGGGCGGAATTGACGATAAAGTTCTGGAAAAAAGCTTTCCTCACCCCTTCGTCTAACTGATAAACTTTCAGGAGAAGCTGATACCAGTTTCCCTTTTCCTCGATTGCCCTGCGGAATGCTGCCCTCTGTCCCTCATACCATCCATCCGGCAAAGCCTTATCCATTAAGTTCATTGCTTTTGGGATATTCCTTTCCGGGTCTTTCTCCAGATAATCCAGCACGGTATGAACAGCCGTTGCAAAGGCTGTATTTTTTACTGCGTCAATGATATTCATTTATGTCCTCCTTCCAACTGCCCCTGTGTCAGTTGGTTTTCTCTTTTTTAGTAAATAAATTTTTTCCTATAATGCTGATAATTGAAAAAACAGCTACTATGCAGATCCATTTTTTATATTTCATCTCATCTACCTCACATCAAAATTCCAATACGATAAACAACAAATGTCACAGCCCATGCCACCGCCAACTGAAACAGTGCAGAAAACAGCATCCACCGGGTACTTCCTGATTCTTTCCGTATCGTAGCCAGTGCCGCCGCACATGGGATATACAGCAGGCAGAAAACCATCAGGCAGAACGCATTGAGCTGCCCAAACCCGGTGCTTCCAAGAATCCCGGCCAGCGTATCCATCCCGGCCCCGGAATTGATATTCGGGACACCAAACAGGACGGCGCAGCTTGATACCACCACTTCCTTTGCGGAAATCCCTGCGATCAGGGCAACCGCTATCTGCCAGAAGCCAAGGCCAATCGGTGCGAAGAACGGTACCAGCCCATGCCCTAAAATAGCGCCAAAGCTGTCGGCCATATCCGTTGTGTAGCCATGCGGCCCAAAGTTTAAGATCACCCACATGAGGATCGATGCCACAAAAATTGTGGTTCCCGCCTTTGTCAGATAATCCTTGATCTTTTCCCATACATAAATCGCCACAGTCCGGGAACTTGTAACCTTGTATTCCGGCAGCTCGATCAGCAGGTAATTCTCAGATTTTTTCCGGTCGATCAGGTGGATGACCGCAGCAACCAGAATCGCAACGATCAGGCCGATCAGGTACATAGAGTACGCCACCAGCATAGCCTTCTCTTTAAAGAACATCTCGGCAAACAGGATATAGATCGGCAGACGTGCGCTGCAGCTCATAAATGGCGTAACCAGCATTACTTTAAAACGGTCACGCCTGTTTTCCAGCGCCCTGGATGCCATGACTGCCGGAACCGTACAGCCAAATCCCAGGATCATCGGGATGAATGCCCGTCCGGACAGCCCCAGCTTACTCATGATCCCTTCCATGACATAGGCAACACGGGCCATATACCCGCTGTCCTCCAGAAAGGCGAGCGCAAGAAACAGAATGAATATGTTCGGGAGAAAGGTCAGGATACCTCCCACCCCGGCAAGGATGCCATCCACTAACAGGGAGCGCAGCATTTCATTTACGCCAGCCGCTACCAGTCCGCCATTAATCAGGGCAGAGAGGCTTTCGATCCCCATTTCCAGATATCCTTTCAGCCAGTCACCGATGGTAAAGGTCAGGAAAAATACCACCGCCATAATGCCGAGGAAAAGGGGGATGCCCCAAAAACGGTGTGTCAATGCCCGGTCTGCCTTTTCTGTCATGGCGTCCTGCCTCTCTTTATTGACCAGGACTTCCTTTATGATCTCCTGAATAAAATCGTACTTCTCATTGATAATGTCTGATTCATAGTTCCGGTCTATTACATCCGGAAGAGCTACCGGATAGCGTTCTGTGATCTCCTTATCCTGCTCCAGCAGCTTAATGGCATGCCAGCGGTAATTTGCCAGTTCCGGATACTTCCGTTTCAATTCCTCCATAACAAGGTCTATCTTATCCTCAATGGCGTCACTGTAGACCATCGCATATTCCGCATGATGGTTATGCCTGTGCTGCGGCGTATAGCTGTGATGATGGATCAGGCAGTCCGGATCTTTACAGTCCTTATGGTGTGCCGCCGCATGGAGCAGCACATCCAGCCCCGTCCTCTTTCTGGCGGACACCGGAATGACCGGGATGCCAAGCATTTCCGGAAGCCTGTGCGTGTCAATCTCCATGCCCCGCTTTTCCACAATATCCATCATATTTAATGCCAGTACAACCGGCTTTCCCAGCTCTAATAGCTGTAATGTCAGATATAAGTTGCGTTCCAGCGCCGAGGCGTCCGCAACGTCAATAATCACATCGACTTCATCGCTCAATATAAACTGCCTGGATACCTGTTCTTCCATCGTATAGGAAGTCAGGCTGTATGTGCCGGGGAGATCGACCAGGCGGATATTCAAGTCATGGTCCCGGATCGCCCCTTCCACCTTTTCCACGGTGACTCCCGGCCAGTTTGCCACCTTCAGGTTAGCACCCGTATAAGCGTTAAAAAGTGTTGTTTTCCCGCAGTTTGGATTTCCGATGAAGCCGATGGTCAGATTCTCTTTCATCGAATTTACCCCACTAAAATATTTTTTGTAATATTGCGCCCAAGGGCAAACCGTGTCCCTCGTACTTTCACAATAAGGACACCCCTGCTCTTACTGTTCAAAACCGCAATGGAAGTGCCACTGGTCATTCCAAGGGCCTCCAGCCGTTTTTCCATGTTCACAGGCAGTTCCATATCCAGAACCTTATAACGGTTCCCTGTTTTTCCATCACAGAGGTACATATCCACTCCCCCTCTATCGCTTTACTTTTGCCATCTCCGGCATCCTGCGAAACTCAGAGAGCATCATGGAAACCGTAATTACAACCAGCACCGCGTCGGTCAGGGCTATCGCCAGCCACACACCACGGATACCCATGCCGCCTGCCATTGGAAGAATCACGCAAAGCGGAATGAAAAGAATGATCTGCCGAAACAGTACCAGCCAGGTTGCCTTATTCGCTTTTCCCAAAGCCTGGAATAATGTCACCGCAATCAGGAAGCTTCCCTGCAGGATGTAGGTGCTGAACATGATGCGGAAATTTGCCGCCCCGGACTCCGCCACACCTGGCGTTGTGATAAACATCGACAATACCTTGTCCGGGAACAGCTCTACCGGAATATAAAATACCAGGGACAATACCGTAGCGGCGATTACAAATACTTTTGTCAGCTTCTTTACCCGGTCGTAATCCTTTGCCCCGTAATTCGTACCCGCCGCAGGCTGGAAGCCCTGGCTGATGCCCCACAGGGGAACAAACGAAAAATTCCAGAACCTAAGCGCCGCACCCAGAAGGATCTGTGAAGTCTCACCGCCATAATTCGATGCCACACGGTAGATCACCGTCTGCTGTACCAGTGTCAGCACCTGCATCAGTAAGGCGGATACGCCAACGGAAAGCACCTGGGGAAGCAGCGTCCCGTCAATCCGGATGCGCCCGATCTTTACATTCGGGCTTTTCTTTTTGAAATACCACAGGGTAACAGCAGCCTGGATAAACTGGGAAAGGATCGTTGCATAAGCCGCCGCCTCAATTCCCATGCCGTAAGGCTTCAGGACCGTAATGAAAATCGGATCAAGGATAATGTTCAGAATGGCTCCGCTGGCAATGATCGCCATTGCTTTCTTTAGCTGTCCTTCCCCACGGATGACCATGTTGGCGCTCTGGAAAAAGTTCACAAACAGCGAGCCGGCAAATACGATACGCAGATATTTCTCCGCATAATTCAAAATGTTGTCACTGGCTCCGGCAAGAGTCAGTAGCTGGCGGGTAAATATCATCCCCACAGCTGTATAGATCACGGACAGCAGAAGAACCACCGCAACCAGGTTCCCCATAATCTTTTTCACCGTTCCTTCGTCCTTCTTTCCTATGGCACGGGACAGCACAGATGCGGAACCGACACCGATCATAGCGGCGGAACCCGCATTGATCAGGGTGAACGGATAGGATACCGATACCGCACCCATCTGTGCGGCGCCGACCATCTGCCCTACAAAAATAGAATCCATCATGTTATAAAGCCCAACCACCACCATGCCGAGAACCGCAGGGATGCTGAGTTCTATCATCAGGGCAAACGGGTTTTTGGTAAGTAATTTTGTCCTTGTATCAAGTGACTGTTTCATCACTTCTACCTCCTTATATATTCTCGCGAAAGCAACGAGCCAAAGTGAAGTTTACTTACCTTTGGCGACTGCCCGCGGTCCATGTGCCTGCACATGGATAGCCATGTCTAACCACATAAAGTATATAAAATCAGGACTGTTTTGTCCGCTCCCAAACGGAGGATTTACAATCCAACCGGAAATAAAATCAGGAGCAGGAAAGTGTCCTCCTTCCTGCTCCCGGTATCATTGTGCCATTTTTTCCAGCAGTTTCAATGCTTCCTCCAGCTTTGGATTTTCCACATCGGTCTGCAGGGCTTCCCGGACACAGCTTCGGATATGGGCCTGTAAGATTTCCTGATTGGCACTTCGTAATAAAGCCTGCGTTGCCTGGAGCTGGTTGGAAATATCCACACAATACCGGTTTTCCTCAATCATTTGAAGGATACCGTCTATCTGCCCCCTGGCAATCTTTAATTTATGGGTGATGTCCCCTTTTTTTGCTTTCATAGGCAGCCCGCCTACTGAATACTGACAAGCTGATACCCGGCATCCTCGATCACGGATTTGAGCGTATCGTCAGAAATATCCCCGCTCATCTGCACTTTCGCAGACCTGCTCTCCAGGCTGACCTCCACCTCTTTTACTCCCTGCAGCTCCCGCAGTGCCTTATCCACGTGTTTCACGCAGTTCATACAAACCATACCTTCAATATTCAATACTTTTTCCATTTGAATCGCTCCTTTTCTTTCATTGATCAATGTTGTCTGTCCCTGCACATACTCCATCCCAGACTCCGGATGGGATACGTGTTTTGCCTTGAACCATCGAAGCCGCAGGGCATTGGATACTACAAATACAGAGCTAAAGCTCATGGCAAAAGCCCCGATCATCGGATTGAGCTTCAGGCCGAATGGCAGGTAAAACAGTCCGGCGGCTACCGGGATACCGATGATGTTATAAATAAACGCCCAGAACAGGTTCTGCTTGATATTGCGGATCACTGCCTTACTGAGCTGTATCGCCGTAGAAACATCCAGCAGGTCACTTTTCATCAGGACGATATCTGCCGACTCAATCACCACATCGGTTCCTGCACCAATGGCGATGCCCACGTCCGCCCTGGCAAGTGCCGGGGCATCGTTGATGCCATCCCCCACCATTGCCACTTTTTTACCGCCGCTTTGCAGCCGCCGGATCTCTTTCTCCTTATCCTGTGGGAACACCTCGGCCACAACCCGGCTGACGCCAACCTGACGCCGGATCGCTTCTGCCGTTTTTGCATTGTCACCTGTCAGCATGACCACCTCAATCCCCATAGAGGAAAGTTCCCTGACCGCCTGCCTGCTGGTAGGCTTTACGACATCCGCCACTGCGATAATCCCGATCAGAAGTCCGCCCCGCGCAAAAAATAACGGCGTCTTTCCATCCAGTGCCATAGATTCTCCGAGCTGCTGCAGCGCACCGCCTAAGACGCCATTGGCCTCAAGCAGCCTGCGGTTCCCGGCAAGACAGGTTTCCTTTCCGATCCGGCCGACAATCCCCTGCCCCGGAATCTGCCTGAAATCCTCCACAGGAAGAAACGGAATGCCTTCCTTCTGTGCCTCTGCCACAACTGCATCCGCCAGCGGATGCTCAGAGAGCTTCTCCAGAGAAGCGGCAACCTGCAGCAGTTCCTTCTGGCCTACACCATCTTTGCATAAGAAGTTTGTGACCACCGGAGTCCCCTGTGTGATCGTCCCGGTCTTATCCAGAACGACCGTATCAATGCTGTGGGCGGTTTCCAGCGCCTCCGCCGACTTAATCAGGATGCCGTTTGACGCACCCTTTCCGGTTCCCACCATGATTGCTGTGGGTGTCGCAAGCCCAAGCGCACAGGGGCAGGAAATGACCAGAATGGAAATACCGATAGATAAGGCAAATTCAAAACCATACCCCATCAGCAGCCACACGATAACGGCAATCAGGGAAATGCTGATCACAACAGGCACGAACACGCCACTGACCTTATCCGCCATCTTTGCAATAGGTGCTTTGGAGCTGGTGGCTTCATCCACCAGCCGGACGATCTGTGACAGTGTGGTGTCATCCCCGACTTTGGTGGCCTGCATCTTAAAGTAGCCGGACTTGTTCATGGTGGCTCCGATGACCTTGTCCCCGGTATGTTTCTCCACCGGGATACTCTCGCCTGTCAGTGCCGACTCGTCCACAGAGGAAGATCCCTCTATGACAATGCCGTCTACCGGAACCGACTCTCCCGCCTTTATGATCAGCGTCTCTCCGGCCTGCACTTCTTCCACCGGGACAACTATCTCCTGTCCGTCACGTTCCACTGTGGCGGTCTTTGGGGCCAGGTTCATCAGTTTCGTGATCGCGTCCGAGGTTTTTCCCTTCGCACGGGCCTCCAGGGTCTTTCCCAAAGTAATCAGCGTTACGATCATGCCTGCGGATTCAAAGTACAGATCCATCATAAAACTGTGGACGGTAACCATATCCCCGTGTCCGAACCCGATGCCGATTTTATAAATGGCATAAATCCCGTAAACGATCGCTGCACCGGAGCCTATGGCGATCAGGGAGTCCATGTTGGGCGAGCCATGGAACAGCGTCTTAAATCCCATCCGGTAATATTTCGAATTGACAAATACCACCGGGAGCAGAAGCAAAAACTGTGTAAAAGCAAAGCTCATGGCGTTTTCCATTCCTAAAAGGAAGCCTGGAAGCGGCCAGCCCATCATGTGTCCCATTGATATGTAAAACAGCGGTATGGTAAAAATGGCAGACAGCAGGAGCCGCTGTTTCATCTGCTTATATTCTGCCTGTGCCGTACTGGTTCCCGGATTTTGCGTCCGGCCTGCCATACCGGGTTTGTTCCGGACAGCCGCAGGCGTTTTGGGGAATGCCCCATATCCGGCTTTTTCAACAGCCTGGATAATCCCTGCCGTATCCAGAACAGATTCATCATAAGAAGCAGCCATGCTGTTCTTTAACAGATTGACAGACACTTCTTTGATTCCGGGCAGCTTTCCCACACTCTTTTCGATCCTGGCAGAGCAGGCTGAACAGGTCATACCCGTAATGTCAAATTGCTCCTTCTGCAATTTCATCCCTTCTTTCTTGTTATAGTTGGGTACCCGTCCCCCATAGGGAACGAAAACATTATAAACACACTGCTTTTGTTTTGTACGCTCCATACAGGAGCATTTTTTATCCAAAAAGAAATAGATTCCAAATGGTAAATCCAATCAGGAGGTTTTCCAATCCAAAGGGCAGAACCGTCCCCAAACCCATTGACTATCCTGCATTTCATGCCTATACTGGCGGCATGAACGATTAAACAGTCTTTTAATTGTTCAGCCATGTCAAACCAACTAAACTTTAAAGGAAAGGAGTATCATCCTATGAAAAAAACAATCAAGCTGATCGACCTTGACTGCGGGCACTGTGCCGCCAAGATCCAGAATGCCGTAAAAAAGATTGACGGCGTTACGGATGTGTCGGTGAACTTCATGAGCCAGAAGATGGTCCTGGAAGCACCGGATGACAGGTTCGATGCCATCCTTGCAGAAGCAAAGGCACTGATTAAGAAGATCGAGCCGGATGTGACTGTTAAGGCATAAAAGCAGGCCAGACGCCGGCTGCCGCTTCTGGCAGCCGGTGTTTTTACATCAACGAAAAGAAAAGGAGACAACGATTATGACACGAAAACAAAAACATCTGCTTACGCGCATCCTTGTGGCGGCAGTGCTGTTCTTTGCAGGAAGCATTCTCCATACTTCCGAACTTGTGGAAATGGGGATATTCCTTGTCTGTTATGCCGTGATCGGCTGGGATATCGTCTGGAAGGCAGTCACGAATATCCTGCACGGACAGGTATTTGACGAAAACTTTTTAATGACCATTGCAACCATCGGCGCACTCATCTTAGGGGAACATTCTGAGGGTGTAGCGGTCATGCTGTTCTATCAGGTAGGCGAATGGTTCCAGTCCTATGCGGTTTCCAAATCCCGCAAATCCATTGCGAGCCTGATGGATATCCGCCCGGACTATGCCAATGTGGAACAGGACGGAAAGCTGGTACAGGTTGACCCGGACGAGGTTCCCATCGGTTCCACTATCGTAGTAAAACCCGGAGAACGCATCCCTCTGGACGGCACAATCCTCAAAGGTTCTTCTGCCCTTGATACTTCTGCCCTGACCGGGGAATCCATGCCCCGTGAAGTAGAGCCGGGGATGGAAGTCATCAGCGGCTGTATCAACCAGACGGGTATTTTAACGATCCAGACCACAAAAGAATTTGGCGAATCCACCGTAGCAAAAATCCTTGACCTGGTGGAAAACGCCAGCGACAAAAAAGGAAAAACAGAAAACTTTATCACACGTTTTGCACGTTACTACACCCCCGCAGTGGTATTTGCGGCCCTGGCCCTTGCCATCCTGCCGCCACTGGTTACCGGGCAGCCATTTGGCACCTGGATTTACCGTGCCCTGACCTTCCTGGTCATCTCCTGCCCCTGTGCGCTGGTTATTTCCATACCGCTCAGCTTCTTTGGCGGCATCGGCGGAGCTTCCAAAATCGGTGTCCTTGTAAAAGGAAGCAACTACCTGGAATCCCTGGCCCATGCGGAAACGGTTGTCTTTGACAAAACGGGAACGCTTACAAAAGGCTCTTTCGCAGTCAGCGAAATCCATACGAATGGCATGAAAGAGAAACAGCTTCTGGAACTGGCTGCCTATGCCGAGGACTACTCCAACCACCCGATCTCCCTGTCTGTCAAGAAAGCCTATGGCAAAAAGATCGACAGCGCCCGGATTGCGGACGTGCAGGAAATTGCGGGGCATGGTGTACGGGCTGTCATTGACGGAAAGACGGTTCTTGCAGGTAACGCAAAACTGATGGTAAAAGAGCATATCAAATACACAGCCTGCCCCTCTGTCGGCACAGTGATTTATGTGGCCTGTGATGGAACCTATGCCGGACGTATCGTCATTGAAGATGAGATCAAGGCAGACGCCCCGGCAGCGATCCGTCTTTTAAAATCAGCGGGCATCAAAAAGACCGTCATGCTGACGGGTGACGCAGATGCCGTTGGCAAAAAAGTGGCGGACCGGCTCGGTCTGGACCAGGCATACACAGAACTGCTCCCGGCTGACAAGGTGGACCGTGTGGAAGAACTTCTGAAACAGAAAAATGAAAAAGGGAAACTGGTCTTTGTCGGGGATGGTATCAACGATGCCCCTGTCCTTGCAAGGGCAGATGTTGGGATCGCTATGGGCGGCCTGGGTTCCGATGCTGCCATCGAAGCCGCTGATGTGGTACTCATGACAGACGAACCATCCAAGATCGCTTCTGTAATGAAGATTGCCAGAAAAACCATCCGTATCGCAAACCAGAATATTGTATTTGCCCTGGGCATCAAACTCCTGGTACTTGTTTTGGGAGCTTTAGGATACGCCAACATGTGGGCCGCCGTATTCGCTGATGTCGGCGTTTCCGTGATCGCTATATTAAATGCGATCCGGGCCATGCGGGTAAAGCGGCTGGATGTGCCTTCCCAGGTCTAAACAGATTTGAGGACAAAAGCAAAATGCGCCGCACTTCTATATACGAAAGCGGCGCATTTCCTCTTTATTTTTCTGCTTTTAAACATCACGGGGCTGTGAAAAAAGTCCTCCCTTCATATCAGAAAGCATCGGTTTTTTGCGATATTCCATTGCTTTCATGCAGAGAACGGTGGATTTTTTCACAGCTCCCCCTATTGACTTGTCGGGCAGGATAACAAAGCGGACGTTCGGAATCCGCTTCGCTGCTTCCTCATGAATGCAGGCTGCATGGCAGCTCGCATTCAAATAGGGCATCTATGGAACGGTGCAGCAATTTTGCCTGCGGCGTATCGGACAGGGAATAATAGACTTCTTTCCCTTCTCTCCGGCTGGATATGATACCGCTTTTCTTCAGTATCCGCAAATGGTGTGATACCGCTGGTGCGCTCATATCTACCGCCGCCGCAATGTTGCAGACACATTCCTCGCAGTGGCACAGCAGCCATAAAATCCGCAGGCGTGTCGGATCGTCAAGCTGCTGGAATAAAAATGCGATCTGGGCAAAGCCTTCCGCAGAAGGCATCTTATTTAAAACACGTTCGATATTCTGTCCGTGATTGTGAGGCAGGTTATAATGTGGCATCGGACTCAACTCCTTCCTATAACAATCATAACCACTTAAATTTTATCTGTCAAACAGCTTATACATAGATTGGAGAAATTACATGGATATAAAAAGACATACCACTTTTATGGTTCCAAACCCGGATGAATTACAACAGCTCGCAGAGCTTTATAAAGCAATGGGAGATTACACCCGTATGCGGATACTCTGGCACCTGATGGAAAAGGATTGCTGCGTCAGTGAACTGGCAGAAAAACTACAGACCACAGAATCAGCAGTCTCCCACCAGCTCCGTGCGCTGCGGATGACCCGGCTGGTCTGCTCCCGCAAGTCCGGCAAAAAGTCCATCTATTCCATACAAGATGAACACATTGGATGGATTTTGGAAGAAACCTACGCACATATTTCAGAGCGATAAAAGCGCAGCTCCTGCTTTTCTGGCAGGGGCTGCGCCAAATGGAACGGTGCTGTTTACAGTTTTTCGTAGGAAACCAACTGGCTCATCGGGATACGCTGTGTGTCGAAACGGCTGGTATCCGCAGGCTCATCGTCCGAATAACCAACTACCAGAATGTTAATCGGTTCCAGATACTCCGGAAGATCAAACTCTGCCCGCAGTACATCCGGCTTGAAGTAGCATACCCATACCGTGCCAAGACCAAGCTCCGTAGCCTGCAGCATCATATGGTCTGTCAGGATGGATGCGTCAATGTCCCCTGTCTGCTTCTGGTCAAACGGACGAACCCACGCCTTATTGTGATCGGCACATACGATAATCGCCAGCGGTGCGCCATAAATATTAGCGGCCTTGCTGACCTTCGCAAGCCCTTCCTCACTCTGGACGGCGATTAAATGGATCGGCTGGAGATTTGCCGCTGTCGGGGCTACATGCGCTGCCTGCAAAATTTTATCCAGCTTTTCATTTTCAACTTTTTTGTCTGAATAATTGCGGACAGAGTAACGCTTTTTGGCAAGTTCAAGAAAATCCATAGTGGTCAATCCTTTCTTTATGTTGTATAATTAACATGTTTCTGTGAGCTGTTACACCTATTTTATCATGGTA
>Ga0129309_1000955_pt1 | contig 17620 bp, 16 predicted proteins | sample L1105metagenome_FD_94439 | JGI IMG/M metagenome (GOLD analysis project Ga0129309, IMG submission 94439) | Ring-tailed lemur group fecal microbial communities from Wisconsin, USA - L1105 metagenome | ecosystem: Host-associated > Mammals > Digestive system > Large intestine > Fecal | place: USA...
AACTACTTGAAAAAAGCACATGAATATCATATGTTATTTTCAAGTAGTGATTCCATAACCATGATAATATCTATGCTTTCAGCTAAAGTGTTTTTGCAGTTTTATACCAAAAAACTTCTTGCAATTTCGTATGATTTTATCTTTCAACTTTTTATGTTTTGCAATGTTTCACCAAAAGAAATAAGATTGAAATTCATATACCCACCTCTATTTTTGAACTTTTTAATTAATTTAGCAAGTTTTTATAAAAAAATTCAGTTTTATTTAAAATTAATCAAATGAAAAAATAATTGTTAAATTCAAATAATTTATTATTAAAATAAATTTAGATTAAGAAAAGAGGGTTTAGAATGTCAATTATTTTGAAAATAATATCAATAATATTATTGACTTTTTCACGTAAAATAGTTGATTTAGTTTTGGATAAATTTTTAGGTGAAGAAACCGTTAAATATGATTATTATTGTAGAAATCATTTTATTTGGTCTATACTAATAGTAGTATTAGCTATACTAACTAGGGAATTTACATATACATTCAAATTTCCAATAGAATATAAGCAGTCTCTTAAGTGTGCTGTTATTTTTATAATATATATTATTTGGGGACTAAAATCTCCTTATTTGATACCAGAAGGTAGAAAAGTGCAAATATGGTCTAGTTTTTTTAATCCTATTGTTGAAGAATTGCTTTTTAGAGGAATAATTATAGGGATTATAATGTTGCCTAATAAGGGGAACGTTGGGTTCAATTCTATTTCGGAATTTATGTATAATTATGTACAAATTATTTCATCTATATTATTTATGCTATATCATTTACAGTATTTTGGATATAAACAAGTTAGGGGATCTGAATTAATAGATTCTTTAGCACATCTTTTCTTTGTTGGTATGATGTTAGGAGCAACAACTTTATTTTCTCAATCCATTATTTATGCTATTGTTCTTCACATTTTATTAAATTGGATCAATATTGCTTACAGAAATAAATATCAAAAAGCAACAATAAAGGACGGTAAATACATTATTGAATTATTAAAAAAAGAAAAAGAGAACCAAGAAAGAAGTGAATAATTCAGAAAATAGCAATTAGAACATAACAAATGTAAATTTTAATAGAAGATATTATGTTTTATTGATTAACTTTTATAGATCCCATATTGAAGGAAAATTCAAACAATTAGCATTCTAAAATTATAGAAAGTAGCTGATTTATATGAAAATATTTAAATTTGTTAAAGGATATATATTTAAATATAAAATTGAATTATTCATATTTTTGATATTTTCTATTATTTCATGGATAATATCAATAGGACTACCTTATATAACAGGAAACTATTACAAAAGGCATGAAGAAAAGTTCATATATTTTATCGGACAAACGTTATTTAGATTCAAATATTTATTATCGATATGGAGCATTTAAGCAAATTAAATATAGAAATATGTTATGTATTAAGACGCCAGAAGGTGAATTAATGGAAGATAAAAGAGTACCATATTATGTACAACCACCATTTGTTAAAGATCCATTTAAAGAGATTAATATTGTTAAAAACAGTGAAGATAATAAAAACTCAAAATTACAAAAATATTCACTTAAATCAGCATTTAAGTTTTCTACTTGTGGGGGAATTTATTTTGGAAAAGAAAAAGAATCCAATAAAAATGTTGTCATAAAAGAAGGTAGATATTCAATTGGTTTTGATAGTGAAGGAAGAGATATAATTGAAAGGTTAGAAAATGAATATAATAATTTGAACAGATTAAAAGATATAGATGGTGTTGTAAAACCAATTGAATTTTTTTCTGAGTGGGAAAATTCTTATTTGGTTGAAGAATATGTAGAAGGGTTAACATTGCAGTCGTGGGCAGCTACTTATTATCCTTTTAATAATAATGAAAGTTGTGAATATTATTTAAAAAGAGTTGAAAAAATTTATGACAATTTAGAAAATATAATTCAAAATATTCACAAAAAAGGTATTGGTATTGGAGATTTACAATTAAGTAATTGTATAATAAATAGTAATGATGAAATAACAATTATTGATTTAGAAACGGCAGGATCATTGTATGATAAAAACATAGGAATTAAAACAATTGGATTTTCTAATAATTTAAATGATTCAAGAAAAGAACGTGACAAAAAATCTTTATTATCAATTTTAAAAAGTTTATTGTTACCAATTGGACCAGTAGAAGAATTAGATGATGGAAGTTGTGAATATCAATATCAATGGATTTATAATCATTTTAAAAGAATTGGTATTTGTAAAAAACTTATTAATAAAATGGATTAAAATTGGAAACTAGGCATATAAAATTGGGGATAAAATTATGGAAATATTATATGAATCTGATGACGAGAAATCTTATGATTTATTAGATGGAATAGCCGGAGTATCATGTTTTTATAGTAGTTTATATGATATAACTAATGATTATGAATATTTTAAAATTTCCAAAATGTTACTCAAAGAAAGCATGATGAATCTCGTAAGTACAGAGAATTTAGAGATTTGTGAATTAAAGTCAGCTAATAAAATTACACCTTATATTGATAAAGGCAGTATCGGAATTTTATTAGCTATACATCTTTTAAATAGTGTATCAGATAGTGTGTTTTTCGCAGATGAACAAAAGAAAATTGAAAACATATCTAAGCTTAGTCCTTTTTATAATGCGGGGCTTTTAGAAGGAGCAGGTAGTGGTATAATTATTTCTCATGCTGATAAAAAATCAAAAAAATTTGTTTCTGAACTTTTGAGTTTATATTTATATAAAGATGGTGATAATTTATATGTTCCAGGAGATTTTTCTTTAAAATTCAGTAATGATATTGATAGTGGTGCAGCCGGTATTTTGATTGCATTAGAAGCTATGGAACAAGAAAATCCACTGTTATTATTACCGATATTTACTATTAAAAAAATTAGAAGGAAGCGATGTAATGTTTAATAAAATTGGGGCACTGAAGGAACCATATAAAAAACATAAAAAGCTATTTATATCTTATGCTATATTTTTAGTTTTTTCATTTAGTATGGGAATCCTAACAGCAGTGTCGAACGGAAAAGTAATTGATGCACTTGTTGATAATAAAGGATTAGATGCATTTTTTAAAATTTTATTGGTATATTTTATATTTGTTATTATTAAGCTAGGCTCAGATTATTTTAATGGGATTTTTAAGTCTAAATTTGTGGAAAAAATGAAACATGATGCTAAGATAGGTATATTAGATAAATTAAGAGGAAGCGATATACTTAAACAAAACAAAGAAGAATCAGCATATTTAGCTAATCGTTTAGAAAATGATTTAACAGTTGTTATTAATTTTTTTACTGAAATGTTTATACCTACTATAATTGGACTTATTCAAGTAGCTATTATATTTTATCTAGCTTTTAGATTAGATGTTGTATCAGCGATATCAATGTTAATTATTATACCATTATTACTTTTAGTTTTTAACAAATTCAAGGAAAAGCTTGTTGTACAAAGTGGAGAAGTAAAAGAAGTTGGAGCTAATTATTTTAATGATTTTAATGCTCAAATATTGCACTTAGAAGATTCTGTTGAAAGAGGAAACTACAAAAAGGATAACAATTATTTTACGAACTCATTTTTAAACTATTTTAAAAGTTTTTATGTACTTACTAAAACAAGTTTAGGATTTAATTTTGCCGTAACTTTAATAGCTATAGGTATCCAGTTTATTATTTTATATGTAGGTGCACATCGTGTATTTAATGGTATAATAACTGTTGGAGATATTACAATTTTATTAAATTTTTCAGGCACAATTATTAATGTTACATCTCAAATGGGAGATTTTTTCAAAGAAAAACAACAAATGCAACCTTCAAAAGAAAAAATTGATGAGTATTATTCACTACATCAAGTGTCAGAAGGAGACAAATTACTTGAATATGTAGAAGATATAACTGCCGACATTACTTATGGTTTTGAGGATAATGAAAAATTATATTCAAATTTAAAACTTATCTTTTCTAAAGAAAATATTTATGGAATTTTAGGTGGAAATGGAACAGGGAAAAGTACATTATATAAGATATTAACAGGAGTTATTAAGGATAATTCAAATAGTGCAATTGATTTGAAGTACGGTGAAAATGATATAAAGGATATCAATACTATATCTTTAAGAAAAAATCATCTTTATATAGTTAAACAATATCCAGAAACATATATTTCTAGTGTTAAGTATTTCTTTTCATTTTATTTTGGATTAAGTAGCAAAGATGAAGTATTAACTACATTGAGAGCAAATAAAATAGAATGCTTATCTTTAGTAGATAAATATTTATCTAATTGGGAATCGAATATAAATGAATTGTCAGGTGGAGATAAGACTTTCTTGTTTATATTAGGAAGTTTTATTTCGGGAAAAGATTTATTAGTTTATGATGAACCAACTGCAAATCTTGATCAAAAAAGAAAAGAATGGTTTTTAGATTGTCTTAATAAAATTAAACATGATAAAATAATTATAGTTGTAACACATGATAAAGATGTGATTAATAAATTTGATATTATTTATAATTTAGATGATAAATATGATACTATATTAGCATAAATAAAGAAATAAGTGAAAAGTTATTTTGCATTTAAAACTGGATTGATTGAATAAAGTGACTAAAGTCATTATATATAATTACTCAAGACAATGGTTAAACCTTCCTTGATTTTCTATAATGTAATTAGAAAGTTAAGGGGGGTTTTTTATGAGTTTAATTGAGGTTAAAAATATCACTAAACGTTTTGATGAAAAAATTGTACTTGATAATATATCTTTTTCCATTGAAGAAGGAGATATATTTGGACTAATTGGACCTAATGGAGCAGGAAAGTCAACTCTTATAAATATAATGACTGGACTTTGGAAGTGTAGTGGAGGAGAAGTCGTTGTAGGAGGATATGATTTAAAGAAAGAGCCGTTGAAGGTAAAAGAACAAATAGGGCTAGTGCCTCAAGAAGTGGCTTTGATGGATACTGTTTCTGTATATGACAATCTTGAGTTCTTTGGTAGCCTATATGGTTTAAATAGGAAGTTATTGAAGGAAAGGATAGATGAAGCATTAGAAATAACAGGGCTAATGGATAAGAAAAAGGAAAAGGTAAAGAAACTTTCAGGTGGTATGAAAAGAAGGCTCAATATTGCTGCAGCTATTATGCATCATCCTAGGATTTTGATAATGGATGAACCAACAGTGGGTATAGATCCTCAATCACGAAATCATATATTTGAATTTACCAAAAAAATCAATAGAGAAAATAATACTACAATTATATATACCTCTCATTATATGGAGGAAGTAGATATGCTTTGCAACAATTTATTTATTATAGATTTAGGGAAAGAAATAGCTTATGGAGATAAAAAATATATTAAATCTATGGTAAGTAACAATAATAGGGTTATTTTAAATGTGGCTAATTATAAGGGAGAAATGATACTGGATATTAAATCTATGAATGGAGTTAAGGAATGTAATGAAGAAGAGGGTTTAATCAATTTATTGATAGAACAATCTACTTTTAGATTGGAAACATTACTAAAGATTATAGAAAAGCACAATGGAGAAATAAAAGGAATAAACTTTGAAGAACCTTCTTTGGAAGAAGTATTTTTAGCCTTAACTGGAAAAAAATTAAGGGATTAGGAGGCTATAAAATGAAACTTAAAGCTTTTACAAAACTAACTGTAAAATCTATGCTAAAAAATTTTTTACCCCTTGTTTTGACATTTTCAATATTTCCTATGTTTCTTAGTTGTGTTATTGGTTATTTTCAAAAAGATCAATTCACACCATCTGTGGATATGCCTATTATGAGTGTTCATATAGTAGATGAAGATAATTCTATTCAGTCAAGGAATCTAAAACAATTTTTAAATAATAATGAGATTAAAAATATTATAGAGATAAAGGGAGAAGAAAAAGATGCTAGATATGAATTAATTATCCCCAAGGGGTATGAAAATAGTTTGAAATTATCCACAGATTCCCCAATAATAATAAACACTAAAGATAAAGGTTATCAAAGTATGGGTACTATGCTTGGAAATATTATTGACAAATATAATGAAGAAGTAAGCCAAAGCATGTATATAAGAAAAAGCATAGATGGTAAAGATATTTTTCCTAAAGAAAAAGAAGAACTTTTTAATACTGTTAACAATGAAATCTATCAAGTATATAGTACAAATTCAATTAAAAATACAATAGTTACTACTAAAAGAAGTTTAAGTTCTTATGAACATTTTTCTATAACCTTTTTAAGCTATATGTTCATTATAGTAGTTATGTCTATTATTGCTGGAGAAGATTTACAAAAAGAAAATGGAGTGTATAGTAGGATAATGTCCACATCTATAACAGAGGTTGAATATTTTCATTACAATATGATAACTAGTTATATGTTTATAGTTTTTTTAAATTGCCTATATGTATTTACTTATAGGATTGCTGGGCTATCATTCGGAGGTTCTATTCCACTACTAATACTCATTATATTGACTCAGAGTTTGTTGGCTACAGCATTGACTGGTTTTGTATTAGAATTTTTCAAAAAGAAAATTGGACTTGGCATATTAAATACTTTAATGATTATACAATTGGTTATAGGAGTAGGATATTTACCATTACAAAAGGTAGGCAATGGATTTTTAGCCAAAATAGCAACTGATTATGCACCAGATGTTTTGATTGCGAGAGCTTATAGGAATTACTTAATCTACAATAACTTAGAGTCAATAAAGATAAATTTATTTTTAATATTATTGATTTCAGTAGTTATATTATTGATATGCACACTTAAAGTTAAGTTAAAGTGGGGTGAACAATAGTGAAAATCTTAAGACTTAGCTTTGTAAACTATAAGAGGATGGTTAAGGACAAAGGAAAGTTGATAATGATGTTGATAGTTCCTTTATTAGTTATATTGGGGGTAAGTTTTACTGCAAATGGAGGAGGTTACTCAACAGGTGCAACTACAGCCTTCAGTATATTAGACAAGGGTGGATATGCTAAAGGATTGCTTGAAAGCTTAAATATAGAAGATAATATTTTTTATAATAGAGAAGAAGCTATGGAATTGTTAGAAAACAATGAAGTGGTAGCTGTATATATATTACCTGAAAACTTTACTGAAAAAATAAAAAGTGGAGAAAAACCATGTGTTGAGGCTTTCAAAAGAGAGGAAGGAAATACTACATTACCTTTAGAAATGAACATTGAAAAGGAAATCAATAAAAAAATAAAAGAAGAAGTTTTACTAAAAAATGATATAATTAAGGATAAAAAAGAATTATATAAGTTTAGTACTAAAACCCAAATAGAAAGGGATAATAAAGAGACAAATGGAGACTTATTCCTTGTAGTATTCATGATTATATACTTTACTATTCTTTCATCTAGTTCCATAGGAGATGAAATGGTCACATTGAGAAAGCAAAACATACTTTCAAGAGCTATGACTACAGCCAATAGTAGCTATGAAATAATGGGAAGTCTATGCTTGGCTATACTATTTTTTCAAGTAAGCATGAATATGTTAGTTCTTTTTATAGGAAAACTAATATTGAAATATCCAATTATAGATTTTCATATAATTTTTATCAATATAATATTGGCTAGTTTGTTTTCTATAACATTTACTATATTCTTAACTAGGATATTTGAAGAACAAGGAGTAGTAAGTCTTGGAACAGTTATATTTACTGTTGGTAGCCTTTTTTTAAGCCTAATAGCATTAGATGGAGACTTATATCCTAAAGTTCCTTTGGTTATTAAAAATTTAGGAAAGTTTGTTCCTCAATATTGGCTATTAGATAGTATAGATAAATCAAAACTATTTCCAAATACAATAGTACTTTTACTTATGATATTGGCATTGTTTACAGCAGGAAACTTCAAGTTTAGGGACTTCGTAAATCGTGGGTAAGGAAAGTAGGTGGTATCTATATGAATACTGATATTAACATATTAGTAGTAGAAGATGATGGAGATATTAACAATTTGCTATACAAAATATTGAGTAAAGAAGGTTACAATGTAAGGCAAGCTTATTCTGGTTCTGAAGCAAAGATGTGTCTTGAATTATATGATTTTCAATTGGTTTTACTCGATCTGATGTTACCTGGGGTAACAGGGGAAGAACTTATTTCCCAATTAAGAAAGGTTAAAACTATGCCTATAATAGTTATTTCTGCAAAACCTGGCCAAGATATCAAAATAGAAGTGTTAAGGCTTGGGGCGGATGATTTTATATCCAAACCTTTCGATGTAGATGAAGTATTGGCAAGAGTTGAAGCACAGTTAAGGCGTTATATGGTGTTTTCTAATTCAGAAAAAAATGTGGATGTTTTTAAACATAAGGATTTAGTTTTGGACAGGGAAAAGATAGAAGTTACGGTTAAAGGTGAAGAAATAATCCTTACAGCTAGGGAATTTGCCATATTAGAACTGTTGATGGAATATCCCAATAAGGTTTTTACAAAGGCTAATATATTTGAGCATGTTTGGAATGATGAATTTTTAGGTGATGATAATACGGTAAATGTTCACATAAGCAATCTCCGTTCAAAATTAGCTAAGATTGATCCTGATACTGAGTATATTCATACAGTATGGGGAATTGGTTTTAAGATGAGTGATTAAACTTAAGACTTTCTTAAGACTTTCTTTAAAGTTTCTTGTAGATTATGTTTTAATATATAGTCATACGAGAAAGGGAGGTTGAATTAAATGGCAGAGACAATACTTAAAACTAACAATTTAACTAAAAAGTATCATAACAATATTGTTGTAAACAATGCGAATATAGAAATAAATCAGGGAGATATCTATGGACTTGTTGGTAAGAATGGAGCAGGAAAGACTACTTTACTTAGAATCATATTAGGTCTTACTATGTCTGAGAACGGAGAAATCGAATTATTCGGTGAAACATCTGAAAGTGGATTGAACAAGGCTAGAATGAGAACAGGATCTATAATTGAAACACCAAGTTTTTTCCCATACCTATCAGCTAGAAAAAACCTTGAGTATTATAGAATTCAAAGAGGCATTCAAGAAAAGGATTGTGTAGCTCTAAGCCTTAAAGCAGTAGGGCTTGAGGATAATAATAAGAAGTTTAAAAACTTTTCCCTTGGGATGAAACAACGTTTAGGATTAGCACTTGCCATTATGGGAAGTCCTGATTTACTTATTTTAGATGAACCTATAAATGGACTTGACCCTACTGGGATTGTGGAGTTCAGGGAACTTTTATTGAAATTAAACAAAGAAAGAAATACTACTATTATAATATCAAGTCATATATTAGGAGAGCTTTCACAACTTGCAACAATATATGGTTTTATTCATAATGGAAACTTAATAGAGCAGATATCAGCTACTGAGTTAAATGAAAAGTGTAGACACCACTTATCAATCAAAGTTGACGATACAGCAAAGGCTACTGTAGTTATTGAAAACCAACTGGGGTGTAGTGATTATGAGGTATTAAATGACAATGAAATTAGATTATATGAATGCGTAGATACTCCAGATATTGTAGTAGAAGCTCTTATAAAATCTAATGTTAAGTTATTTTTAATCAATCAAGTAGGTGCAAATTTAGAGAAATATTTCATTGACTTGATTGGAGGTACTCACAATGCGTAATTATATAAAGGCTGAATTATATAGAAACTTTAACAGAGTATATTTTTGGGGAATGACATTAGGAGTAGCTGCTTTTGCATTATTTGGAGTTATAATGATTAAGATAGGTTTTACGAACTGTGTATCTTATAATATGTTATTTGAGTTTGGGGTTCAAAATCTTATATTGCCGGTATTTTTAGTTTCAATGATAATCGAAATGGTAACATCAGAGGAAATAAAGAATAAGACTCTTAAAAATGTTGTTTCCTTTGGGTTTTCAAGAAATAAATTGGTATTATCAAAACTTATGGTTTCAGTTATACTTTCTATAATATCAGCTATTATAATATTGGCTGTGTATTTTGGAAGTGGAGCAATACTATTTGGAATTGGACCAGATTTTTCGTTAAGTATTGTAAAAGATTTTATACTTAGATTATTAGCTGCAGTTCCATTATGGATTGGAGCTATATCAGTAGGCCATTTTTTGAGCTTTGTCATTAAAAACAATACAGCATCTGCATTTACCTATGCTGCAATATTTGTAGCTTTTAGGACCCTTATTAGGATAGCTTCATTAATGGTAGATAAATTTTCTTATATCTATGAAAGACTTATTACAGTACAACTTATTGAAAAACTAGGGAATAAAGCTCCTATAACAAATAACGATTTACTCTTTGCAGTTAAAGTAGGAGTTATGTACATCATAGTTTTTACAGTATTAAGTTTAATATATTTTAAGAAAGCAGAAGTAAAGTAAAAGTGGAGGTGGCAAGTATGGAAACTTTAATAATTATAGTTATTTCAATTATAGGGAGTCTATTTGCCATCTTATATTTTTTATTAAGAAGAGATATTGATAATATTACAAATCAACTACATGAAATAAATAATACTAGCACTAGTTCTAAAATATTAAATCCTACTTGTAATAAACAGTTAGGAAATTTGGTTTTAGAGATAAATAAGTCCTTAGAAGAAAAACAAAGAACTGAAGTTGAGTATAAGAGGATGGATATGGAACTTAGACAGGCTATCTCCAATGTTTCTCATGATTTGAGAACTCCACTTACATCAATAATGGGTTATATACAGCTTATGGATGATAATGAACTTTCTATTGAAGACAGGAAGCAATATATAGAGATAGTAAAAAACAGGACAAAATCACTTCAAAATTTGATTTCTAGCTTTTATGAATTATCAAGGCTTCAATCAAAGGAATATAAATTTGACTTGAAATCCTTAAATTTATCTAATATAATTTGTGATCTATTAGCCTCTTTTTATTATGATTTTCTAAATAAGGGGATAGAGCCTTTTGTAGAGATAGATGAGAATGTATCATTAGTTATTGCTGATGAAAATGCAGTAAGAAGGATTTTTTCAAACTTAATACAGAATGCATTAAGATATGGAAATACCAATGTGTCTGTATCAGTAAAACAAGATGAAAATCATGTCATAACCACATTTTCAAATGATGCAAAAAACTTAAAAGAAGAAGATGTGAGTCATTTGTTTGAACGTTTTTTTACATCTGATAGGACTAGAAGGGGGGAAAATACTGGTCTTGGTCTTGCCATAACTAAGGAGTTAGTTGAACAAATGGGACATGATATAAATTTAGAATTCCATAATAGTAATCTTAGTATTATAATTAAGTGGAAAATATAAAAGAGAGGGGATAAACGAGTGAAAAAAAATTCAAAGTTTTTATCATTATTATTAGTATTAACTATTGTTTTTTCTAGTTTTAGTTTTGCATTTGCAGATGGAGAACAGGCTACACCAAAAGAAGTTGCAAGTGATTGGGCTGTAGAATATTTAATGGAAGCACAGATTCAAGAGTTAGCAGATGAGGGGTATTTCTCTCAGTTTAAAGAAGGGGTTACAAGAGCTGAGTTAGCAAACTTTGCAACGACATTATATGAAAAGCTTTCAGGTAAGGAGATTACTCCTATATCATCAAATCCTTTTAAAGATACAGAAGATAAAGGAGTACTGAAGGCACTTGCTTTAGAATTGATTACAGTTGAGGGAGATAAGTTCCTTCCAGAAGAAAGTGTTACAAGGGAAGATGTTGCAGTAGTTATTTACAATGTAATAGACAAATATGAATCAAGAATATTAGGTGATTCTAAGGACAAAGTTAAAGCTATAGTTTCAAATGGAATACTAAAGGGAAAATCAAATAACAATTTAGGACTAGGTGATGTTTGTACAAGAGAAGAGGTACTTTCACTATTTGCTAGAGCTTATGATTTTGTAATACATAAGACTGATAGAGCTGCCAAAGGGTTTTTGTGGGAAGTTTCTAATGGTAAAAACAGTGTATATGTACTAGGTTCAATACATGTGGCAGATTCAAGTGTATATCCATTTAGCGAAAGTATACTAGAAAGTTTTGACAAATCTGATGCATTAGCAGTAGAAGCTGATATAGTTGGAGATCAAGAAGGACTTCAATATATGATGGAAAAGGCAATATATACTGATGATAATACATTAGAAAAGAATGTTTCACCTGAAACTTATAAGGCATTTGTTGAAAAAATAAGTGCAGCAGGTCTTGATCCAAAAGACTTTGAAAAGGTAAAACCTTGGTATGCAGGATTTTTAGTTCAAGGATTAGATATGCAAGATGCTTCCCTTGACGCAACAAAGGGAATAGATTTTAACTTGTTGATGAAAGCTATGTTTGGGAACAAGGAAATTGTAGCAATAGAAGGAATTAAGTTTCAAGCAGATTTATTTGATTCAATGTCAAAAGAACTTCAAATAAGCTTGTTAGAAGGTTCATTAGTTGAAGTTAAGGAAAATGATGAAAGTGTAAATGTTCAAGGTGAAGTTATAAAACAAATGTTAGATATGTGGAAAAAAGGCAATATGGTGGAATTTGAGAAGTACATGACAGAAATAGATAGTCAAGGAAATAAAGAATTTAACGATTTGCTTTTAAATAAGAGAAATGAAAATATGGCTAATAAAGTTGAAGAATATTTAAACAGTGAAGATGGTGAAACCTATTTTGTAGTAGTAGGATCAGCTCATTTAATAGGAGATACAGGCATAATAAAGGCTATGAAAGATAGAGGATATACAGTTAAACAGTTAACTAAATAGTGAACATAAGGGACGGTTATTTTGTTTGACTTTCAAACAAAAATAACCGTCCTCGTTGTTTGTGGTTTTAGGATGTTAATTATTTTTAAAGCTGTTATAATAGATGATATATGATTTATATAGGAGTGAATATGAAATGAAGGTTATGATTGTAGGTGCTGGTAAATTAGGATATAAATTAGCTGAACTAATGAATAATGAAAATATTGATGTAACACTAGTAGATGTAAATTTTAAAACTTTGGAAAGGATTAATGATCATTTAGATGTGCTAACTGTTGTAGCAAATGGAATTCAAATTGGAAGATTGAAAGAGCTTAATATCCAGACTTACGACTTGCTAGTAGCAACAACAAGTAGTGATGAAACAAATACGATAATTTGTTCTTTAGCAAAAAAACTAGGATGTAAAAGAACCATTGCGAGAATAAGAAATCCAGAGTTTACTGAACAATTAGATTTTGTTAAAAATGAAATGGGAATTGACCATATTATAAATCCTGATTTAACTACTGCTATTGAAATAGAGAGATATCTGTTAAAAAGCTACAATTTTTATTCTGGTGACTTTGCCAAAGGAAAAGTTTCAATGGTAGATTTTAATATAGCAGGTATTGAAGGTTTTAGAGGTAAGAGAATAATGGATATAGAGGGTTTAGAAGGAATGCTTATTACAGCAATATCTAGAGATGGAGATCTAATCATACCTAATGGTTCAACAAAATTAATGGAAGATGATGTAATTCATGTAATAGGTAAAAGCAAGAGTATTAATAAATTAGGTGAAAGACTTAAAACCAATATGGACAAAAAACACACTAAAAAAGTTATGATTTTTGGTGGAGGAAAGATTGGATACTATTTAGCTCAAAAACTAGAAAAGTCAAATGTATATGTGACAATTGTTGAAAAAGATAAAAACCGTTGTGAATATTTAGCTGAAAAGCTTAATCAAACTTTGATAATTCATGGAGATGGAACAGATATTAATCTTTTAGAAGAAGAAGATTTAGCTTCAATGGATGCTTTCATAGGAGCAACAGGATTTGATGAGCAAAATCTTCTAATGGCATTAGTAGCTAAACAATCAGGAGTTAGTAAGACCATTGCCAAGATTAGTAGACCAAATTATATTCATATAATTGATAAATTGAACATAGATGTTGCTTTAAATCCTATAAATATTACAGCAAGTGATATTTTAAAATTTATTAGAGGTGGAAAAGTAGTATCAGTTTCTTTACTTTTAGGAGGACAGGGAGAAGTTACAGAGGTAATTGCAAGTGAAGATTTGCCAATTGTAGGTAAGCCCTTATCTAAATTAGGTTTACCAAAGGGGATCATCATAGGTGCAATAGTTCACAAGGGAGAAGTGATTATACCAAATGGAGATACTGTTATTTATCCACAAGATAGAATAGTTGTTTTCTCATTAAGTTCTGATATGGTATCTTTTGAAAAGTTGATTAAACCTAATAAGGGAGGAATTTTAAGTGAATTATGGAGTAATCATTAAAGTATTAGGAAATCTACTTTTAGTAGAATCAGGACTCATGATTCCTTCACTTTTAGTGGCAATATATTATAATCAAACAGATAAATTAGCTTTTTTATATAGCGTTATAATAACGGGAATTATTGGACTTATAATGAGTAAGTGTTTTAAAAATAAAAAAGGAATTAAGGCTAAAGAAGGATTGGCTATTGTTGCATTTGGTTGGATTTTAGCTTCCTTTTTTGGTTCTCTACCTTTTATATTTTCAGGTAGTATACCATCTTGGGTAGATGCATTTTTTGAAACTGTCTCAGGTTTTACAACAACAGGAGCCACAATTGTTGACAATGTAGAGGTACTTCCCAATGGAATACTATTTTGGAGATCTTTTACCCATTGGATTGGTGGAATGGGTATATTAGTTTTTACTATCGCTATTTTACCTACTTTGGGAGTAGGAGGTTTTCAAATTTTCAAGGTGGAAAGTCCGGGTCCTATGCCGGATAGAATTGTGCCTAGGGTTAAGGATACAGCAAAAATTTTGTATACTGCATATATAATCATCACTTTTATAGAGATAATACTATTATTATTTGGAGGAATGTCTTTATTTGATTCAGCTGTTCATACTTTTGGAACGGTAGGTACTGGTGGTTTTTCTGTAAAGAATTCAAGTGTAGGTGCTTATGATAGTACTTATATACATTTAGTAATCGGGATATTTATGATACTATCAGGAATTAATTTTTCATTATATTATTCTCTTTCCAAAGGTAAATGGAAAGAAGTTTTAAAAGATGAAGAGTTGAGATTATATTTAGGTATAATAACTGCTGCAGTTATATTGATTGCATATAATATAAATAAGACCATGTACCATGATATAGGGTTATCCTTAAGGGATTCATTCTTCCAAGTTAGTTCAATTATAACTACTACAGGTTATGCTACAGTGGATTTTGATAAATGGCCTACTTTTAGTAAGGGAATACTTTTTCTACTCATGTTTGTAGGTGGATGTGCTGGATCTACAGGAGGTGGAATGAAAAACATTAGGATATTGGTATTATTAAAATTAATAAAAAGGGAAGTAGCCAAGATATTTCATCCTAGGGCAGTTATACCAATAAAAACTGGAGACAAAGTAGTGCCAAATGAAACAGTAGCAAGTATATCAAGTTTTTTTATACTATATATTATAATATTTGTATTGGGGACAATTGTTATTTCCTTAGAAGGAATTGATTTTGAAAGTTCAGCAGGAGCAGTAGCTGCAACCCTTGGGAATGTTGGACCTGGTCTTGGGCTTGTAGGTCCTGCCAGAACTTATAGCCAATTTAGCAAACTTGGTAAGATGACATTATCTATATTTATGTTGTTAGGTAGGCTTGAATTGTTTACGATTATTGCATTGTTTGCACCTAAGACATGGAAAAAAGAGATATTATCAAAGAATGTTTAATTTTTCTAATAAAATTGATTATCATCTCAGTTGTTTGAGGGCGACCAAAGGTCGCCCCTAACTTATTTCACTCTAAATATCCTTTCAGCTGTTTGCTTCTACTCGGATGCCTAAGTTTTCTAAGCGCTTTTGCTTCGATTTGCCTTATTCGTTCTCTTGTAACGTCAAATTTTATTCCAACTTCTTCTAATGTCCTAGTTCTTCCATCGTCTAAACCGAATCTTAACCTTAAAACCTCTTCTTCTCTAGGGGTTAAGGTTTCTAAAATATCCAATAGTTGTTCTCGGAGTAAGGTATGAGTTGCTATTTCTGCAGGGGTTTGTATATGTTCATCTTCTATGAAATCACCTAGTTGACTATCTTCTTCTTCTCCAATAGGGGTTTCTAATGATATTGGTTTTTGTGCTATTGTCATTATTTCTCTAACTTTATCTATATCTAAATCCATTACCTCTGCTATTTCTTCAGGCTCTGGTTCCCTTCCTAGGTTTTGTACAAGCTGTTTTTCTATTCTACCAAGTTTGTTGATATTTTCAATCATATGGACAGGGATTCTTATAGTTCTAGCTTGATCTGCTATTGCCCTAGTTATTGATTGACGTATCCACCAAGTTGCATAGGTACTAAATTTATAACCTTTGGTATAGTCAAACTTGTCCAATGCCTTTATAAGGCCTAAATTACCTTCTTGTATCAAATCTAAAAAAGACATTCCTCTTCCTATATATTTCTTAGCTATACTTACTACTAATCTCAAATTTGATTCTGCTAGTATTCTCTTTGCAGATTCATCTCCTGCTTGGATTCTTTTTGCCAATTCAATTTCTTCTTCTCTTGTAAGGAGTGGGACTTTTCCTATCTCTTTTAAGTACATTTTAACAGGATCGTTATTATCTTTCATATAATCCACCTCCTCATGAAAACAATAAACATCTAAACATCTCCTTTGCTCTTAACTATATCTTATCACATACGTTCAATGTTACAAAAATTATTGATAATATATGTATATTTATGTAGGAGATGATAGAAAAGGAGGGGGTTATGGATTTAAATCAATTTGCATTTCTATATTCAGTTGGACTAATCCCCATAATTTTTTTAAAAGTAGAACAAAAATAGCTTTGGCTATTAAAACCACATTCAATAGCTATTTCTAATATGGATTTTTTTGAATTTTTCAATATAGTTTTACTTGTTTCGATTTTAATTTTGTTAATATAATTAGGGAAAGAGTATCCAGTGCATTGACTAAAAAGGCTAGAAAGATGATTTTTGCTTATATGAATTTCTTTTGAAATCTTTTCTAGACTTAAATCTTCATTAATATGATTATGTATATAATTTAAGGCTTCTTTAACTATTGGGTTATTGACACATATACATTTTTCTATGGCAGTATTGGAATAGTATAGTATCATTTCTTTGCCAATTCTATATAATTCATCTATGGATTCACTTTTTTCAAAATTTAATACAAAAACATTTCTTTTTTGGTACAGATTATATTTACATATTATATCTTTACAAAAGTTTTCATATAGACATTGAGTAAGCAATACAAGATGATTTTTTATGGATCTTATAGGACAACCATCTCCTAGATCATATGTAGAAAAGTAATTGAATAATTCTTCATAAGAATAAAGAGCATCTTTTTTATAACCTAAATTTATTTTATCAATTAATTTTTCTTCTAAGAAAAACAGTTCCAATATTATCATCCTCTCTTTAAAATCATTAAAAAGTTAAAAAATTCAAAATATATTTAAAGAAATGTTTTTTAAAAGGAGTTATACTAAAGCAAGATGATGAAAATGAAAATCATTATCAATACATATGTATTATAAAA
>Ga0129309_1000962_pt1 | contig 17543 bp, 17 predicted proteins | sample L1105metagenome_FD_94439 | JGI IMG/M metagenome (GOLD analysis project Ga0129309, IMG submission 94439) | Ring-tailed lemur group fecal microbial communities from Wisconsin, USA - L1105 metagenome | ecosystem: Host-associated > Mammals > Digestive system > Large intestine > Fecal | place: USA...
TCTGATGTTCAGGTGAGAGGGGAATATCCTCACTATGCCGCACGCTATTTTGCTGAACATGATATCCATCTTAAGATGGAACCGGAAGATGCAGAAGTGCTGAAGGAAGGAACCGTTGATTTTTATACATTCAGTTATTACATGTCGAATTGTACTTCGATTGACCCTTCATTGGACTGCACGAGTGGGAATATTGTCGGCGGAGTAAAAAATCCATATTTAGAGTCATCGGAATGGGGATGGCAGATCGATCCGAAGGGATTGCGATGGACGCTGAATGAAATATATGGCAGATATCAGATTCCGATGATGATTGTGGAAAATGGCCTGGGAGCAAGAGATAAAATAGAAGAAGATGGATCTGTTCATGATGATTATCGCATTGATTATCTTCGCAGACATATTGAGCAGATGGGAGAAGCTATTCAGGACGGTGTTGAGCTGATCGGGTATGCACCATGGGGATGCATCGACCTGATCTCAGCGTCGACCGGAGAGATGGCGAAGCGCTACGGGTTTATTTATGTGAACAAATATGATGATGGAACCGGTGATTTGAATCGAAGGAAAAAGGATTCCTTTTATTGGTATAAAAAAGTTATCGCTTCCAATGGACAGGAATTGGATGGATAATTAGGAGGAGAAAGTATGAGATTTCCAGAGAATTTTTTATGGGGCGGCGCAGTTGCTGCAAATCAATGTGAAGGCGCCTATCTGACAGATGGCAAAAAATTGAATGTTACGGATGTGATGACAGGGATTGGCACGACACCTGATCTGAAGTGGAATACGGATACGCAGAAATGGGAGCCGGATCTGAAAGCAGAAAAAGCATATTTAAGTCATGACGGAATTGATTTTTATCATCGCTATCCGGAAGATCTGGCACTGCTGGAAGGTATGGGATTTAAGGCATTCCGTACCAGCATCTCCTGGGGACGCATTTTCCCAAATGGAGATGAGGAAGAGCCAAATGAAGCAGGACTGCAATTTTATGATCACTTGTTTGATGAAATACGGAAACGGGGAATGGAACCGGTAATCACCTTAAGCCACTATGAGACACCGCTACATTTGCTGACGGAATATGGCGGATGGCTCAATGAGAAGATGATCGGATTTTGGCTGAAATATGTCAAAACAGTACTCAACCGTTACAAAGGAAAAGTAAAGTATTACATGAGTTTTAACGAAATAAACATTATTTTGAGAATTGCTTTTGCCGGAGGAGGTATCCTCAATATCCATCCGAAGGATACTAGCAAACCAAATGCTGACTTGACAGAAGATATGATTTATCAGGCAAGTCATTATATGTTTGTGGCACATGCAGAAACAGTAAAACTCTGTCATGAAATTGATCCGGAAGCGAAAATGGGATGCATGATGGCGTTGTCTTCAATCGCAACTTATCCATACAGCTGCAATCCGGATGATGTACTCGGCGCATTAGATTATCAGAGAAAACAGTTTTTCTTCATGGACGTGATGTGTAAAGGATTTTACCCGGGTTATATAAAACGGTACTGGAAAGAAAATGATATTCATATTCATGTCAGAGAAGGCGATCTGGAATTGATCCGGACATACACAAGCGACTATATTGCATTTAGTTATTATCGAAGTGCAGTATGTAAGTCAGATGGTACGATGGTCATGGATACCGGCGGAGCTTCCGGCGTGGAAAATCCATATCTGACCGGAACAACACCTGCACCGTGGAAGTGGGCAATCGATCCAAAAGGGCTTCGCTATGTATGTAATATTTTGACAGATCGATATAATATGCCGATCTTCATTGTTGAAAATGGAATCGGACTGGATGAACACAGAAATGACAATGGAGAAATACATGACGATTTTCGTGTGAAATATGTGAAAGACCATCTGCTTCAGGTGCAGGAGTCATTGCTGGATGGATGTGATATTATGGGGTATCTTTACTGGGGACCGATTGATGTTGTATCTGCCGGAACCGGCGAAATGAGAAAACGTTATGGCTTTGTCTATGTTGACCGATTTAATGACGGATCCGGTACGCTGGAGCGCAGCAAAAAAGATTCTTATGAATGGTATAAGCATATCATTGAAACGAATGGAGAAGCATTAGAAGAATAAAAAAATATTATAAAAAAGCAGTTGTCTGTGTGGCGGCTGCTTTTTTCGTGAATGAAAATTTTTTTGCAAAAATTCTTTAAAAAGATTGCGATTTGAAAAACTTTCTTTATAATAGAAAGTGTATAAGTTTGAAAAATTTAATAAAGAAGGAGATTTTTTATGCCAAAAAGAACGGATATTCACAAAGTACTTATTATTGGTTCCGGACCGATTGTCATTGGACAGGCATGTGAGTTTGATTATTCCGGTACACAGGCTTGTAAAGCCTTAAAAAAATTAGGTTATGAGATCGTATTAGTAAATTCAAACCCTGCTACGATCATGACAGATCCGGAGACGGCAGATGTCACTTATATTGAACCACTGAATGTGGAACGTTTAGAGCAGATCATTGCAAAAGAACGACCGGATGCGGTGTTGCCGAACCTCGGAGGACAGTCGGGACTGAATTTATGTGCAGAATTGAGCAAAGAGGGAATTCTGGACAAATACAACGTACAAGTTATCGGCGTTCAGATCGATGCGATCGAACGAGGGGAAGACCGCATTGAATTTAAGAATACAATGAACGAACTTGGCATCGAGATGGCACACAGCCAGGTAGCCTATAGTGTAGAAGAGGGACTTGAGATTGCAGATCGGCTGGGATATCCTGTCGTGCTGCGTCCGGCTTATACGATGGGCGGAGCCGGCGGCGGTCTTGTATATAATAAGGAAGAATTAAAAACTGTCATGGCAAGAGGGCTTCAGGCGAGTCTGGTAGGGCAGGTACTGGTAGAAGAATCTATTTTAGGATGGGAAGAATTAGAGTTAGAAGTTGTCCGCGACTCGGAAGGCAATATGATCACGGTATGTTTTATTGAGAATATTGATCCGATGGGCGTGCATACCGGAGATTCTTTCTGTGCAGCTCCAATGCTTACAATTTCAAAGGAAGTACAGGCAAGACTTCAGGAGCAGGCTTATAAGATCGTTGATTCTGTTCAGGTAATCGGTGGTACGAACGTACAGTTTGCACACGATCCGGTCAGTGACCGTATTATTGTAATCGAAATCAATCCGAGAACGTCCCGTTCCTCTGCACTGGCATCGAAGGCAACCGGATTCCCGATCGCATTGGTTTCTGCGATGCTTGCAACCGGACTGACTTTGAAAGATATCCCTTGCGGAAAGTATGGTACGCTGGATAAGTACGTTCCGGATGGAGATTATGTCGTAATCAAGTTTGCACGCTGGGCATTTGAAAAGTTCAAGGGAGTAGAAGACAAACTCGGTACGCAGATGCGTGCAGTCGGTGAAGTTATGAGCATCGGCAAGAATTATAAAGAAGCATTTCAGAAAGCAATCCGCAGTCTGGAGACCGGACGCTACGGACTTGGACATGCAAAGGATTTTGATACAAAATCAAAAGAAGAATTATTGAAGATGCTGATCACGCCAAGCAGCGAACGTCATTTTATTATGTATGAAGCGTTAAGAGCCGGTGCAACGGTTGATGAGATTCACGAGCTGACAAGAGTGAAAAAGTATTTTATCGAACAGATGAAGGAACTTGTAGAAGAGGAAGAAGAACTCTTAAAGGCAAAAGGATCGCTTCCTTCTGATGAATTGCTGATCGCAGCGAAGAAAGATGGATTTTCGGATAAGTATATCAGCCAGCTTTTAGAGATCAGTGAAGATGATGTGCGCGACAGACGACTCAGCCTTGGTGTCGAAGAAGCATGGGAAGGCGTACACGTAAGCGGCACACCGGACAGTGCATATTATTATTCGACTTACAATGCTGAGGATAAGAACCCGATCAGAGAAGATAAGCCGAAGATCATGATCCTTGGAGGCGGTCCGAACCGTATCGGCCAGGGAATTGAATTTGACTATTGCTGTGTACATGCTTCTCAGGCTTTGAAGAAGTTAGGCTTTGAGACGATCATTGTCAACTGTAATCCGGAAACGGTATCGACGGACTACGATACATCGGATAAATTATACTTCGAACCTTTAACATTAGAAGATGTTTTGAGTATTTATAAGAAAGAAAAACCGCTTGGCGTAATCGCACAGTTTGGCGGACAGACACCATTGAATCTGGCTTCTGAACTGGAGAAGAATGGAGTTCGTATCCTTGGTACTTCTCCTGCAGTGATCGATCTTGCAGAAGACCGCGATCAGTTCCGTGCGATGATGGATAAATTAGACATTCCTATGCCGGAATCCGGTATGGCAACGACGGTTGAAGAAGCACTTCAGATTGCGGATGAGATTGGATATCCGGTTATGGTGCGACCTTCTTATGTACTCGGTGGACGAGGCATGGAAGTCGTATACGATCCGGAAGCGATGACCGGTTATATGAAGGCAGCAGTCGGTGTAACGCCTGACAGACCGATCCTGATCGACCGCTTCTTAGGTCATGCAACAGAATGTGAAGCAGATGCGATCAGCGACGGTACGCATGCGTTTGTTCCTGCAGTTATGGAGCATATTGAGCTTGCGGGCGTACATTCCGGCGATTCGGCATGTATTGTTCCATCCGCACATATTTCAGATGAAAATGTTGCAACGATCAAAGAATATACGAGAAAGATTGCGGAAGAGATGCATGTACGCGGACTGATGAATATGCAGTATGCGATCGAGAATGGCAAAGTGTTTGTATTAGAGGCCAATCCACGTGCTTCCCGTACGGTGCCGTTAGTATCCAAAGTCTGCAATATCCGCATGGTGCCACTGGCAACAGATATCATTACATCGGAGATTACGGGACGTCCGTCACCGGTTCCGAATTTAAAAGAACAGGTGATCCCGAATTATGGAGTAAAAGAAGCGGTATTTCCATTTAACATGTTCCAGGAAGTCGATCCGATCCTCGGACCGGAGATGCGTTCTACCGGAGAGGTTCTGGGACTTTCGAAGTCTTATGGCGAAGCATTTTATAAGGCACAGGAAGCAGCTTCTCTGAAACTTCCTCTGGAAGGAACGGTACTGATCTCAGTGAATCGTAAGGATAAAGAAGAGGTCGTTGATGTTGCAAAGATTTTTGCAGAAAACGGATTCCATATTCTTGCAACAGAAGGAAACTATAAAGTCATTACCGGAGCAGGCATTGCTGCGGAGAAAGTGAAAAAACTTCACGAAGGCCGTCCGAACATCTATGATCTGATCACAAATGGAAAGATTGATATTGTGATCAATTCTCCGGTTGGCAAGGACAGCACAAATGATGACAGCTACTTGAGAAAAGCTGCAATTAAGGCGAAGATTCCGTATTATACAACGATTGCGGCAGCTCTTGCGACTGCAAAGGGAATTCATGAAATTAAAGTGAATGGAAACAGTGAGATAAAGTCCCTTCAGGAATTACACAGCGAAATTCACGACAAATAAAGATAAGACATGAAATGGCAAAGGATGCCGGCAGGATTGCTGCCGGTTTCCTCTGCGGCTATCGTTAAGGAGGATCATATGGGTGGTTTTTTTGGTGTAACATCAAGGCAGGATTGTGTGTTTGACCTGTTCTTCGGAACGGATTATCATTCACATCTCGGAACAAGGCGTGCGGGTATGGCAGTATATGATAAGGAGAAAGGATTTGACCGTGCAATCCATAATATTGAAAATTCTCCATTCCGTACGAAATTTGACAGAGATGTCAATGTAATGCACGGAAATATGGGAATCGGATGTATCTCTGATTATGAACCGCAGCCGCTGATCGTACGTTCCCATCATGGAACATATGCAATTATGACGGTGGGTAAAATCAATAATATAAACCAGATTATCGATGATATTTTTCAGACCGGACACGCACATTTCCTGGAAATGAGCGGTGGGGATATTAATGCGACAGAACTGGTTGCCGCGATCATTAATCAGAAAGACAATATTATAGAAGGAATTCAGTATGCACAGGAGATTATTGACGGATCCATGTCGATTGTCTTGCTGACACCGAAAGGAATTTATGCGGCGAGAGACAGGTTGGGAAGAACGCCGATTGCATTAGGGCAGAATGATGACGGATACTGTCTCGCATTTGAAAGCTTTTCTTATCTGAATCTTGGCTATCGCGCACTCAGAGAACTCGGACCGGGCGAGATCGTCATTATGACTCCGGAATCCGTTCGGACGCTGGTTAAACCAGGCACGGAGATGAAGATCTGCACGTTCCTTTGGGTATATTATGGATATCCATCTTCTTCTTATGAAGGAATCAGCGTCGAGAAGATGCGGTATCATTGTGGAGAGAAGCTTGCGCAGAGAGATAATGCCAAGCCGGATATCGTGGCAGGTGTTCCGGATTCGGGAACTGCTCATGCGGTTGGATATGCCAATGCATCTGGAATTCCATTTTCCAGACCATTTATCAAGTATACTCCGACATGGCCGCGTTCTTTTATGCCTACGATGCAAAGCAGGCGAAATCTGATCGCCAAGATGAAATTAATTCCGGTTCACGACCTGATTGAGAATAAAAGTCTGTTGTTGATCGATGATTCTATCGTTCGTGGAACACAGCTTCGAGAGACGACCGAATTCTTATATAAGAGCGGTGCGAAAGAAGTTCATGTCAGACCGGCATGTCCGCCGATCATGTATGGCTGCAAGTATCTGAATTTCTCACGTTCGACTTCCGATATGGATTTGATCGCGCGCCGTGTGATCGCAGAGATGAATGTCGGATATAAACATGTCAATCTGGTACCATATTCCGATCCGGATACACCGGAATATCAGAATATGATCGATCGTATTTGTGAGAAATTGAATTTCACATCATTGCGTTATCACAGGCTGGATGATATGATCGAATCTGTCGGTTTGGACAGAAGCAAATTATGTACGTATTGTTGGGATGGAAGAGAATAAGATATAAGAAAGACCCGGGTGACCGGGTCTTTTCTAATCGGGTTTATTCATGTTCAATACGAATCTGACATGCTTTCATTGCTTCAAGAGCAATTTTATGACTTTCCGGTGTGACTCCGGCACAACAGGAAGCATCGACGATCAACGGTACTTCCGGCAAAAACGCTTTTACGAGCATTGCATTGGAAATAACACAGATATCTGTACATAATCCGATGAAAGTGACACTTTCAATGGATTCCTCCTGATTCATGGCTGTCAGGATAGAAGCTAATTCGGAAGAACCGAAAGTAACTTTGTCAATTGCTTTTTCTGTACGAAGCGATTCAAGTGCCGGATGAATCTGCCATCCGTGTGTACCTTTGATACAGTGAGGAACAGGAAGATTTTGTCCTTCTTGAGTCTGCATATAATCATCACCATGGGTATCTCTTGTAAAGAGAACTTTTCCATTGAAGTTTTTAATTTTATGAATCACCATCGGCACGATGGTCTGTGCTTCAGCTGTTCCAAGTGCACCGTCAATAAAGTCATTCTGCATATCTACGACAATTAAGATGTTCTGCATAATGTGACTCCTTATTCTTCGAATGCTTTTCTGATGCTGTCATAGTGAAGGAAGATTCCCTGTGCGGCAAATTCCTTGATCTCATCCAATGTAGCAAGCATATATCCGTCAATTTCTACTTCCTGGAAATTGAGATCGGATTCGTCGAAATCCATGACAAAACGATAGACATCGACAAAGTAGTTATCGCCTTCTCCGGGATTCTCACGGTGGTAATCGAATAAAAATCCTCCTTCCGCATTGGAAACGTCCAGACCGGTTTCTTCCTTTACTTCACGGATGACAGCATCTCGGGAAGCTTCTCCTGCACGGACGCCGCCGCCGGATACTTCCCACCAGCCGGGAGCCCAGCTTTTTGTCATAACGCGTTTGGTAATTAAAAACTTTCCATCCGGTCGTACGATGACACCCAATACAGTCAGATGGTATTCATCATCTGCAAGACACCAGTCGTTGCGTTGCATCGTTCGACCGGTCTTTTGTTTATTTTTATCATAAATATCCCAGTATTCCATGTATATGATTCCTTTCTTACCTTAATAAATGATGTCAGTGCAATAACCAACATCATTATAAATTGTATTATAGCATAAAAATTGTTTTTCGGAAGTATTTTGCAAAAATTCACGGAAAATTAAGAGTTGGAATCTTACAAGAAACAAAAGTTATGGTATAATGGAACACAGAGATAGAAAGAGGAGAAAGCAGCCGTATGAAAAATAATGAGAGATGGTCGATTGTGATGTTTATTCTTACTTTTATTTTTGCAGTATGTGCATTTATTATATTACCGGATGGGATGGGAATCCGGCTGGGAGACGGATTAAAGCATTATTGCAGGGTAAAACCATATGAGATCATGGTTCCGGTCATTATCTCCGGTTTTGGAGCCGGTCTTATGCACCATGGAACCATTCGGAAAGGACTTATCTTTTTTTCAATTGGGATCATCATTTTTATTGCAGCATTTGTTTATCAATTATAGAAGCTTTGAGACGGATCTCCGATAAAAGGGAAATACTATGACAAAAAGAAGAATTTATGGTACATGTGAAACTTGTACTTATTATAGTTATGATGAAGAATTTGAAGAATATGTATGTGATGTAAACATGGACGAAGACGAGTATTGCAGGTTCCTATCCAATAGACATTATCAATGCCCTTACTGGAGAGATGGTAACGAATATACGGTTGTACGTCATCAGATGTGAATTGTGCGAATTTGTTCTTGAAAAATTTTTTGACTGTGGTACACTGGTTATAGAGTGCTTTAGTGCGTTAAAAAATCAGAGTACGACATTGTAGGTTATGATAGTATGGAATGTTAGAACCCCTTTTGAATATGGAGGAACCGATATGGGAAAGACGATTAGAACCCCGGAGGTAGAACAGCTTTTTCGTGCAATTCTTACTTTGAATTCTGTTGAAGAATGTTTTACCTATTTTGAAGATATTTGCACCGTGAATGAATTACTTTCACTTGCACAGCGTTTCGAAGTTGCCAGGATGTTAAGAGAACATCATACGTATTTGGAAGTAGCGAACAAGACGGGAGCATCGACTGCTACGATCAGCCGTGTGAATCGATCCCTGAATTATGGGAATGACGGATATGATATGGTGTTTGGACGTATGAAAGAAGCAGAAGAGAAGCAATAAGGACAGAAAAAGCCACAATGAATACTCGTTGTGGCTATTTCTTTTTTCTTTTTTTATCCTTCTTTTCTTCTTCGGGCGTGTACAGGGAATCAATCACGCCTTCGATAATCTGCTTTTTCATATAAATATCGAAAGATAAGGTGGTAATAAATGCAAGATTTTGTAAAAACTCTTTCTCGTCCGCGTCTTTTATTTCTTTAAAAGATTCCCGGCTCATATTTAAAGTATGAATCAAATCTTTGATCAATGTTTTGTAATGGCGTTTCTCTTCGCTGAATAATTCAGTATAGATATCAGTAAATTCTAAATCGGCATCCTTTTTATCATAAAACATCTGAATCAATGGCGTCAGAAGATTTTTGATATCGGAAATCGATAGAAAATTTTTCAGATAATAAATATAAATCAACAAAATAAGATGATCTTTGGAATACTTTTTCTTATTCGAAGGTGGAAGAAGATGATTCTTGGAATAATTATTGATCATTGTCTTGGTCAGAATCTTATCATCCGGATTCCTTTTGCATCCTTCCAACTGGCTGTCCATAAAGGTTGTAACCTGATCCATATATAATTCAATATTCGGAATATCTTCCGGATGGATGTAATCCATATTGATTAAATCGTCCAGTAATTCACGTAAATCCATAGCAGACTCCTTTCTGGTTCCCCAATAACTTTATTCTACTCTTTTTAAAATTAGATGACAAGTTTTTTTAAAAAAATCATAAATTAATCATCATACAACAAAGGAATAGTGGTATAATGAAACCATATGTTTGATTAGTTGTGATGAAAGGAGAAGGAGTATGAAACAGTATGCAGTTGGCGTAGATATTGGAGGAACGACAGTCAAGATCGGATTGTTTGAAACGAACGGGACTTTGATGGATACATGGGAAATTCCAACGAACACGGCAAATGGAGGAGCAGCGGTTCTTCCGGATATTGCAGCATCCGTGAAAGCAAAGCTGAAAGAAAAAGATATTCTGATTGAAGATGTCGAAGGAATCGGTATGGGTGTGCCGGGACCGGTCAGCCCACATGGCATGGTTTTAAAGTGTGTCAATCTTGGATGGGGTGTCTTCAATGTTGAAGAAACGATGCAGGAGCTTATTGGGGTAAAAGCAAAAGCAGGCAATGATGCGAATGTTGCCGCATTAGGAGAGATGTGGCAGGGAGGCGGAAAAGGATATGACAGTATCGTGATGGTCACACTTGGTACCGGTGTCGGCGGCGGTGTCATCATTGACGGACAGATTCTTGCCGGAATCAATGGTGCAGCAGGTGAAATCGGACATATGCCGATGTGCGATGATGAGACAGATACATGCGGCTGCGGCAAGAAAGGATGTCTGGAACAGTATACATCTGCGAATGGTGTTACCCGTGTGACAAGAAAGTATCTGGAAGCTCATCCGGAAGAGGACTCTGTCCTTCATTCCGTGGGTGAACTGAATTCAAAAGAGATTTTTGATGCTGCGAAAGCAGGAGATGCAGTTGCACTTAAGATGGTAGAGAGAACCGGTGATATGCTTGGTAAGGCACTTGCGATGATTTCCTGTGTGGTTGATCCGGAAGCATTTGTTATTGGAGGCGGTATGTCGAAAGCAGGAGAGATTTTGCTGGATTCCATCCGGTCTCATTATCAGCAGTATGCATTTCATGCTTCGAAAGAAACAGAATTTAAAGAAGCAGTCCTGGGCAACCTTGCCGGCATCTATGGCGGGGTAAAGATGGTTTTGTAAATTTTTTTATAAAAAACGCTTCAAAATCATTTATTTTTAGTAAAAATATCAGAAATTAAAACGTTCTGAAAAAAATACAAGGATTCAAATTGACAAATCGAAAAAATCTATCTATTCTATGTAACGAGTAAATTAGTAAGGAATGGAGGTTTTTGAGATGAAAAAATTATATTGTCTATTGAGTGCATTTATGATGATTTTGGCAAATCCAATGACTGCTCTTGCGTCCCAGTCCGGCGAATCAGCAGCGGAGACCGTACCAATCTGGTTGTGTATCCCATTCGCCGGGCTTTTATTATGTATTGCTATTCTGCCTTTGATAAAAGAAGAATGGTGGGAGAAGAATAAACCTTATGCGGTCATCTTCTGGTCTCTGTTATTTATCATTCCATTTGCTGTCATGTATGGAGCCGGAACGGCGACAGAAACGGTATTGGAATGTATGATCAATGACTACATGACGTTTATTGTTCTGTTGTTTGGGCTGTTCTGTGTGGCCGGTAACATCACATTAGAAGGCGATCTCGCAGGTTCGCCGAGAGTCAATATTATCATGCTTGTACTGGGCACGCTGCTTTCCAGTGTGATCGGAACGACAGGATCCAGTATGCTGATGGTTCGTCCGGTGATTAAAGCAAATTCATGGAGAAAAAGAAGATCACATATTATGGTATTTTTTATCTTTTTGGTATCCAATATCGGTGGATGTTTGACGCCAATCGGTGATCCGCCGCTGTTGATGGGATTCTCCAGGGGTGTACCGTTCTTCTGGAGTCTGCATCTGTTTCCTGTATTATTATTTAATATGATCGTAATTTTATTTGTTTTTTACTGGCTGGACAGACGCAACTATCGAAAAGACATTGCAGAAGGACTGATGCCGGATATCAGCAAACCGGGAACCACGATTTCTATTAAGGGATTGCATAACCTGATCTTTCTTGTCATGATCATAGCAGCAGTTATCTTAAGCGGAGTTCTGCCGGATATGCCGATGTTCCAGAATGCAGCCGGAGAAGTGCTTGGTATTCCGATCTTTGGCGAAGTTCGTTTGACGATTCCGGCATTGATTGAAGTTGCGATGATCTTATTAGCCGCATTCCTTTCTTTCAAAACAACGAGCGTTGAGATCAGAAAGAAAAACCACTTTACCTGGGGTGCGATTCAGGAGGTTGCAGTGCTGTTTGTCGGTATTTTTATTACGATGCAGCCGGCGTTGATGATCTTAAAAGTAATGGGACCAAACCTTGGCATCTCACATCCGTTCCAGATGTTCTGGGTGACGGGTGCATTGTCCAGTTTCCTGGATAATACGCCTACCTATCTGGTATTTTTAACGACAGCGGGTTCCATGAGTTTTGCACAGGGCATTACGACGACGCTGGGTGTTATTCCTGTGAAGATGCTGATGGCGATTTCCTGTGGTGCGGTATTCATGGGTGCGAATACTTATATTGGAAATGCTCCGAACTTTATGGTAAAATCCATTTCGGATGAAAACGGTATTCATATGCCATCGTTCTTCGGATACCTGTTCTGGTCGGTTCGGGTTTTGATACCGGTATTTCTTTTGGATACGATTGTATTCTTTCTATTTTAGATAAGGAGGCTGAGAAGTATGACACAATTTAGTGAACGCGATCTGAAAAAACTTGCAGGAAGTATTTATGATCTTGATGAAAAAGTTTATAACATACTGGGGTCTTCTTTAGGAAGAGTATTTAATTCGGGGAAAAAACGTGCAGTGATTTATATGGTATCGATCATGGCAAGCGGAAAAGGATATGTTCTTCGTAATGAGATGGCACTGATCAGCAATATGGCACGTACGATTCCGAATAAAGAGGAGCGGAAAAAGGTCATGATCGAATATGACCAGTTGCTGCATCAGATTATGGAGCTTCCTACGAATCAGATGACCGTTGATATTTTGGATGAAGACCTGGCAAAGCTCAAAACCATCCGTTTGAAACATCGTTTTGATGAAGAAGATAAGTTCATCATCTGTATCGAACGTACTTATGGATGTGGAGGAACAGGAATCGGTTTTGCTCTTGCGGATGCACTGCAGATTAACTATTATGACGATGAAATCTTCGATGAAGTGTTAAAGAGGCTGGAAGCAGAGAAGAAATACAACATTGACCATGGCGGATTTTCCTATAAAAATGCCGGAACAGAAGGATATCAATATACGGAACCGGCATTTAAAGCAGAAGAGAAACCGACATTAAAACGTAAATTTGAGGATTTTAGCCGTTATCACGGACTGCCAAAGCGAGATGCCCAATTCTTTAATCAGAGCCATCTGCTCTGCGATATGGCAAAAGAAGAGGATTTTGTGATCATGGGACATTGTGCGGATATCATCTTAAAACGGAACCACATTCCTCATTTAAGTATTTTGCTGACGGCACCGTTTGAGTTAAGAGTACAGAGGATTTTGAAGGTCAATCCTAATATGGATGAAAAGCACGTCCGAAAACTGGTAAAACAGCAGGATGAAAAATATGGTCAGTATTATCGCTTTTTTACCGGAATGGACTGGGAAGATCCTTCTCATTATGATATTGCAGTGAACTGTTCTGCATATGGTGTTCAGGGTACGGTCGATATGATCCAGCACTTATTAAAACGTAACTTTGAATAAAAGATTTGGAGAAAAGTATGAGCAGAAAATTCTGTTCATGCTTTTTTCTTTTTTATATCTGTGATATAATAGGATTCAATCGAACATCAGTTTAGAAAGGGCAGATTTATGAACATTTATGATACATTAAATGAACAACAGAGAGAAGCTGTTTTTTGTACGGAGGGTCCCCTGCTTCTGCTGGCGGGTGCGGGTTCCGGCAAGACACGCGTACTGACGCATCGAATCGCATATTTGATCCGGGAATGCGGTGTGAATCCCTATCATATCCTTGCAATTACTTTTACGAATAAAGCAGCCGGTGAGATGAGGGAACGTGTTGACCGTCTGGTCGGTTATGGCGCGGAACATATCTGGGTCAGTACCTTTCATTCCACCTGTGTGCGTATCTTGCGGAGACATATTGATCAGATCGGGTATGACAGGAATTTTACGATCTACGACAGCGATGATCAAAAGCAGGTGATCCGTGATGTGATCAAGCGTGTGAAGCTCGATAAGAAGCAGTATCCGGAGCGGGCGTTGCTGAATGAGATTTCAAAAGCCAAAGATGAGCTGATCACGCCATCAGAATATACGATGAAAGCTTCCGGAGATTTTCGCAAGATGCAGATTGCAAAAGCTTATGAAGAGTATCAGAAGCAGCTTCGCGCGAATAATGCACTGGACTTCGATGATCTATTGTTTAAGACGGTGGAATTGTTCCAGTTCCATCCGGATATACTGGAATATTACCAGAATCGCTTTCAGTATATTATGGTAGATGAGTATCAGGACACGAATACCGTGCAGTTTCAGTTTGTCAGCATGTTGGCGAGAAAGCATCGGAATTTATGCGTAGTCGGCGATGATGATCAGTCAATTTATAAATTCCGTGGTGCGAATATCTATAATATCCTGAATTTTGAGAAGGTATTTGAGGAAGCCACGGTAATAAAATTAGAACAGAATTATCGTTCGACACAGAATATCCTGAATGCTGCGAATGAGGTGATACGCAACAATAAAGGGCGCAAGGATAAGCGATTATGGACAGAGAATGAAGAAGGATCACCGATTGCTTTTTGTCAGTATGAGACAGAATACGAAGAGGCAGAGGAAGTATTGAATGAGATTCAGCGGTTAAATCATGATGGAATTCCATATAATCACATGGCAATCCTGTACCGGACGAATGCACAGTCTCGAATCTTTGAAGAGAAGTTCCTCTTGAAGAATATTCCATATAGGATCGTCGGAGGTGTAAACTTTTATGCGAGAAAGGAGATCAAAGATATCCTTGCATATCTGAAAGTAATTGATAACGGACAAGATGATCTGGCGGTTAAGAGGATTATTAATGTACCGAAAAGAGGAATCGGGGCAGCATCGGTTGCAAGAATCGAAGAATATGCAATACGGCATGAGATCAGTTTTCTGGATGCCTGTTTTGAAGCGGAGTCGATTCCATCGATTGGACGTGCATTGGGTAAGATACAGGGGTTTGCAGATGAAATTGCGAACTATCGGGACATGGCACGGAAAGCCGGACCTGTTGAAATCTTTCACGCTGTGTTAGAAGGAACCGGATATACGGTTTCCCTTCAGGCAGAGGAATCGGAAGAGTCCAGGGCACGACTGGAGAATATCGATGAATTACTGAATAAGATTACGAGTTATGAACAGGAAGCAGACAATCCGACTCTGGGTGAACTGCTGGAAGAAATCGCGCTCGTGGCGGAGATCGATTCTCTTGACGATACGGATAACCGTGTGGTTCTTATGACACTGCACAGTGCAAAGGGACTTGAATTCCCTTATGTATTTCTTGCCGGCATGGAAGACGGAATCTTTCCAAGTTATATGACGATCATATCGGATGACAGGGATGAACTGGAAGAAGAACGCAGACTTTGTTATGTGGGAATTACAAGAGCAAAGGAAAAGCTGTATCTGAGTGCGGCAAAGCACCGCATGATGCATGGAAGAACACAATTTAATAAAGTTTCCAGATTTGTAAGTGAGATACCGGAAGAACTTCTGGAGATCGATCGGAAACTAAACTTCAAAGCGAAGGATCCGGATCATTCGTTATTTTCCATGAACCGCAAGAGTACATTCAATAAACCGTATCAGAAGGCAAGACAGTTTACGGTGATCGGTTCGGCATCCATTGATTATGAAGTAGGGGATACGGTTTCCCATACAAAATTTGGCCGCGGTAAAGTCGCAGAGATTGTTCAGGGAGGCCGGGATTACGAGGTCACGGTTGAATTCGAAAAAGCCGGCCGCAAAAAGATGTTTGCATCTTTTGCCAGATTAAAAAAAATCGAATAAAATAATATGTAGTAATTTGAGCATCTTAATGGTATAATATATACATAATATGTGCCTGCAACAGGACGCGAAAAAATAGAAAGGATGTTAGTTATGAGAGATAATTTTGAAGAATTATTAAGCATGATCAAAGTATCTGAGATTTTACAGAAGAAGGACGATGACACAGAAAAGAAAGTATTATGGATATTGGCAATTGTCGGAGCAATCGCAGCAGTAGCAGCAATTGCTTATGGCGTATACAAGTATCTCACGCCTGATTACTTAGAAGACTTTGATGAAGACTTCGACGAAGATTTTGATGAAGATTTTTACGATGATTTAGAAAAAGAGGAAGCAAAAGCAGACGAAGAAGCTCAAAAAGAAGACTAAGTGAGGAACAGAAGAGAAAGCCGTCCGGTTTTCTCTTCTGACTTATAATGATAAAAAATAAAAAAGTAGTTGACTTTTAAAAATTGATATGGTAGTATATCAATTGTGTCGAGCAAAGACGCGTTAAGTGAATATCGGGGTGTGGCTCAGCTTGGCTAGAGCGCTTGATTTGGGATCAAGAGGCCGCAGGTTCGAATCCTGTCACCCCGATATATGTGCGGGTGTAGTTCAATGGTAGAACACTAGCCTTCCAAGCTAGATACGTGGGTTCGATTCCCATCACCCGCTTCATGGAGTGCGTCTCCGTGGCTAAGTGATAGTAAGTGCTCATAGCTCAGTTGGATAGAGCAATGGCCTTCTAAGCCATGTGTCCGGGGTTCGAATCCCTGTGGGCACGTTTTATGGTGGGTATGGCGCAGTTGGCTAGCGCGCCAGATTGTGGCTCTGGAGGCCGTGGGTTCAAGTCCCATTACCCACCTTTTTATCACCTTAGTGGTTATAATGGGCTATCGCCAAGCGGTAAGGCACAGGACTTTGACTCCTGCATTCGCTGGTTCGAATCCAGCTAGCCCAGTTTCAGCGAATGATAATTTCATATGGGTGTGTAGCTCAGTTGGTAGAGCACTTGACTTTTAATCAAGTTGTCCGGGGTTCGAACCCCCGCACGCTCAGTTCCAAAGCATCTTGAGAGATCAGGATGCTTTTTTTGAACCCTTTTTTCATCGAGACGAAAGTGTTCCCTCCGGCAAAGGCTTCGTCGCTGAAAGTTCTAACAGTTTCTGCTTCGCCTCAGGCACTCGCCATAACCGCTGACGCTTAGGATGGCGAGTGATGGAGATAGACGAAAATCGTTTTCCTTGTTCATCAACCAATGACATTGTAAGCAAGCTTCCAAGTCATTGATTCGAATGAACGGCGTTCAGCGTTGCTGCCCGCAAACGATTTTCTGTGCATTGGGCAGAAACCGTAAGAACTTTTGTGCGCTCCTGCAGATATTGCCGGGAGGAAACACTTTCGTCCTTCGCAGGTCGTGGTGTTTACAATTCTCGAAAAAGACTTTAGGATTGCGATTAGCCGAAGATTTGACAAAGACTTAAGACTGCAATCGGACAGCAGAAAGACTTCTTCGCATGTGATCATTGTGCGGAGCATTCGAACAACCAGCAATTCAGCTTCTGTACACAGGAGCACAGACAGACATCGTCAGATGGATGTTTCCGCATGAACAGGTACAAAGTAA